>JAABUQ010005221.1_pt1 | contig 21032 bp, 22 predicted proteins | sample 5560001 | NCBI WGS metagenome assembly JAABUQ01 (sample SAMN10711888, study PRJNA513371) | rock metagenome | isolation source: Antarctica rocks | place: Antarctica: Victoria Land, Finger Mt nord | collected 2015-12-18
AAGTCGCTAGACCGGAAGACAGTTGATGCCTGTCGCCGCTTCATCATCCTGACCGCAAATCGAATGGGAGTAGAAGACTGCCGTCACGCGCACCGACAAGTGACCGGGCCGCTCGGAGGCTCGGAGACTGCCGGCAACGGAGCGCCAACTGCCAAGAGGTAGGACCCGCGTGTTTGGCGAGCGTATGGAGGCTCGCGCCTTTCCGCCTTCCAGCAAATTCAGGCTGCGAAATGGCGCCGAGACGATAATAATCTGAGGCCTTCTGTGTGACCTGTTACCATGCGCGCGTGCCCGTCCGTCTAAAGGAAGGATTCGCGTTCGACGGCCGTGACGCCGTGGCCAGTTATGAGGGGGCCGGCTATCTGACGATTGAGAGCGGGGATCGAATGGCCTGCGAATTTCGGGCCGACCAGGATAACAACGGCGTGGTGCAGCTTCTCTGCTACGGCATACTGCCGACCGACTTCGCATTTCACTTGCTTCCTCTTATGGACACGGGGGGCTCCGCCGGTTTTCGCGGAACCACCCGGGCCGGCGCGACGGATATTGCTCCATGTACTTTCTGCCTTCCAAGATGGCTGTTTACGAGAAGGAGCCCCCGACGACCTCTCACCGGTTTCTGCTGACGAACTTCGCGTTTCCCCCTTTTACTCATCTTGGGGAGCTACCGCCCCATCGGATGTCCTTGAAGATTGATGGCCGAAACGTCGACGCCGAGATCACTCCGTTGCCAGATTACGTGCCGCGGATTGTCACGCTGTGGCAAACCCGTGCGATCGTCCCGACTTGTGAGCTGCGGATTCCGACTCTTCCGGACGCTTCAAGGGAGTGGCCCTTCGATTTGGCCACCAGGATTTGCAAGCTGGTGTCGGTGGCCGCGGGCACGGTTATCGAATGGATTGTCGCTACGGGTGTCAACGGGCGAGACGAACGCACACGATCCGTGCACGCGGCGCGCCGCCCCAAGCCTTATTGCTCTCTGGCAGTCGCCCCCATCAAAGAATTCGGCTACGAAGCGAACACGCACATGTTGGAGGATTCCTTCAACATAGTCTTGACCAATGCAGAATGGACGATTGGCGGAAGACAAGCGGTTTGATCGCCGCCTTTTTGGATGCCCGGCTTGAGAACGATTTTGCCGAGGCGAGGGGCATCAAGACGGTCGTCGTGTTGGAGATGCTGAAAGAGCTTTTTGTTGAGGAGTATTCTCAAAAACTGTGGAAGCCACTTCTGCCTCAATCGCTGAGGAGGAAAATCGATACCGTCGTCAAGAAAGCGCTCAAGGAAAACGACATTCCTCCGGAAGCCGCGGGCGCGGTGCGCGACAGATTGGGGCAGTTGGACCCGTCGTTCCGGCGCCTAGTGCTGTACATGATTGAGCAACTCGGCCTCGATGAAGACGAGAAAACGGTCAAAGCGATTGTCGCAGCGCGGAATTCCCTGGTTCATACGGGTCAGTTTGTGTCAGTGAAAAATGCGGTTAGGGGCAAGAATCTTGGCTTTGCCGATGCCGGTCATGAATTTTTCACCCTGTTAAGCTTTGTGGACAGAATTCTGTTGCGGCTCGTCGGGCATGCGGGGATGTACACGAATTACTCGGATTGCTCGATGAAGCGCTTTGCGCCAGTCATGCAAAATCTTCCCGTGGTCAAAACGGCAGAGTGAAAACTGAACCAACTCAACTCCCCCTCCGTTCTGGTGCAATCCACTTTGACGTCTAAGTCGCCGTATCGGAGAAGTGTCTCGCCGGGACCGAAATGGGAAGTCGGCTTCACTTGTAGAACGGCAATCTCCAGCCGCAGTTCCAGCGTTTATCTCGACATCTGCATCATCGAAGCAAGGAGTAATCCGAACAGAATGACACAAAACAGGATGTAACCTCGCCCAAAGATCGATAAGAAAACCAGGAAGAAGCGCATACGGTTGGCTGTTAGCGACTAGCGATCAGAGTTCCGACCGCAACGCCAATTGCGCAGAACAGCATGCCGCAGAGTAGTCCAAGCGAAGCCCATTGTGTAGTCGACGGGTTTCAGGCGATTTGATGACGCCATCGGCGATCCATCCTGCACCTGTGAAGCGGCCAGCAAGGTCGCCCTGAGTTCGCCAGTCGCGTTTCTTACCTGTTGGGCCAAGGTTACTCCGGCGTGCCGCTCCGTCTTATTGAGAGAGTCCGAGAATCGTGTGAGGATCAAGGAGACGTTTGTCGTAAATGCAGTGACAGTCTCCTCCAGCACCAACTGGTTCAGCGTCACCAGAGCGAAAGCAGGATCGTTGGGCTCCAGCCTAATTCCATGTCTCGCAGCCACCTCACCAATTAACCGTGGAATATCGATCATTTCAGAACCTAACCGAACCCAGTTGCTCAAATACATCGCGCTGGACAACTTTTAACCGCTGCTTTGCCATGAGCGAGAACTGGCCTTCTCTGATTGCCTCTTCGAAAGTTAATTTCTTTGAGATCACTTCCTCCACGTCGCGGCCAAATGTGTCGTGATTACGCTCGGTGATGTGAACGGACCCGAAGACCTTGTCGGCATTCTCGGTAAACGCTGTCATATCAGAGAACCGTTTGCCGTCCCGTTCGACGCGACCGAAATACTCGTTTATCCACACCACAATGTTTTGTTCCTCGGTGCTCTGCGCGAGGCTGCGGAAGCCGTTAACCGTATCCAGCAAAGCTTGTCCGCCGGTAATCACGGTATGCACGTAGAGCTTCTTCCCGGCATTCCTCAATACATCGATGACTCGGTTCTCTATAACGTAGCTCCAGAGCGGCAGGAACGTCGATGCGCCGTTATCTATTACGAAGGTCCGGTCCTCAGTCAGCAGTCGTTCCATCAGTGCATCGAACCCGCGAGGATCGATGTTGCCGTTACGTAGCAGTTCCAACCGGCTTGCATTGACGGCCTTATATTGAGAGAACGTTCGGTTCACCGGATCTGTATCGATGCACTCAATCTGGCGACCGGTGAATTGGAAATATTGCGCCAGTATGCTGGCCACGAGTGACTTGCCGACGCCGCCTTTCCCTTGTAGCGACATGTGTATGCCGGGCACATGAGCCACTGTTGCTGGTGAAGTGCTGACTTCGCTTCCGTCCTGCGTTGCTGATTTTGCCATGAAATTGCCCTCCTCTAGATCAGTTCGTCTTTTTTGAAATTCGGGTCGTACTCGAACGTAGGCCGTTTCTGCTCACGGCTTCGAATATTGGCTATGGGATCGTGAGATGACGCTGCTTTGGGTGATTTCGGCTCGAAACCGGCGGCGAGCTGCTCAACCCTGTTAATCGTCGATTCCGGCGCTTTGGTGCTGCCTTTCTCCGCTGTGAGCAGTGCGGATTCAGTCTTTTTCGTCGCGCGGCGAATCCTGCCTGCGTAGGACGTTAGCTGGTTGTACGTCAGGTGAACGCCCTCCTCTTCCAGCCAGTCCCTTACGTGCTTCAAGCTCTGCCCATTCGCCAATGCAGCCTCGATTACCGGCCACAATGCCCTGACTGCCCCAGCTTTGGTTGAGGGCCGCACCTTTCCCCTCGCCGCTATTCGTGCGCGGGCGAGTTCAACCCAGTCCTGAGATTCGTTCTCCAATGTCCAAGAGAAGGGTCATGGGGAGGCATAGTTCGGTCATCATCGATCAAGAAAACGGCAGCTGCGAATCGGAAAACGTCCCGTAACGGCAAACGGCAGCAGCGTGAGCTACCAAAATGGATCGAAAATCCGACACCAGCAAATAACGGCAGGAAACGTCATTTCTCTTTCGTGCGGTCTCGACGGCAAACATCAGAGACAACGTCACAAATCCTGTAGTGGAACATAAAGGGTTGTCGGTCGTTCGTTGATTCTTCTTGGCTAAGCTGCTGAATCTGCCATCGTTCTGCCGTCCGACGTTGCAGCCGCATTGTCGGACGGCGGTCGGACAGCTTCAAACTGAACGTTCACGCGACCGAAACTGCCGTTTCCGCACCCTCAAACAGAGGGAAAAATGAGAAAGCGCACCATCCGACTGCCCAGCGATCTCGACGAGAAGATCGAGCAGGCAGCGATCCGTCACGGCTTCCGAACGACATCGGATTTCGTCAGGGATGCTTTAAAGTCCGCGCTAGGTGGTTCCAGAGAGCTTACGGCTGTCGAAGACGCAGAGCAGCGGCTGGTTGCCGGATTGGACCGCATGGCACGAGAGCTGCGCAGCGTACGGCGGGTCCAGCAAGCGCAGTTTGCGTTTACGGAAACCCTGGAGAAAGTCCTGCTTACTTGCATACCTGAGCCCAGCAGTGATGTTTACGCCCAGGCGAAAGCGCGCGCGATGTACCGCTACTCCGAGTTTCTGAAGAGTGTCGGCAAAGCCCTCGACGGAGATTCAAAGACGGTCCTAGCAGAGCTGGCATCTTTCAATGGCCAAGAGCAAACGTCCTAAGCGGCTGTTAGCCGAACCTCCGGCTCAAGGTCAATCAGGGGAGAAAGAACCGAAATTCCGCCTACGGCCGAGATCTCCGCGCACGACCGGCCAAGGAGATATCGGCTGGTCGGTTGCCCTTCGGGCTGTTTTCCGATACGCCAAGAACTCCTCAAGATCTCGTACCGGTGCGCCTGGAAGCTCGCGTGTTTACAGCCAGTCGCGCCGATCATTCAACCAGCGTTGTGCGGTCCGGGCGACGTACTCGCAAAACAAAACGGCGGGGCAGTGGCGGGCACACGTAATCTACATCGCGCGTGAGAGCGCGGCTGGAAAAGAGGGTCGCCGAGGATTCGGACATGATGAAGAGCTACAGGATGCTCCCAGTACTCTGGATCGGTGGCAAAGGTCTGGCGATGAACGGATCTGGAAAGTGATCCTTTCGCCGGAGTTTGGCGACCGCATCGACCTTGAAGCAATGACCCGAGAAGTCATGCAGCGATCAGAGAAACAGCTCGGCACAAAGCTGGAGTGGGTTGCCGTCTCTCACTTCAATACTGAGCACCCCCATGTTCACGTTGTAATCAGGGGTAGGCGGGATGACGGAACACCTCTGAACCTCCCGCGTGAGTTCATCAAGCGAGAGATGCGAAGTTTGGCTGAAAACGCATGTACGCTCCAGCTCGGCCCCAGGACGGAACTGGATGCGCAAGAGGCAGCTGAGCGCGAGATTAACCAACGGCAATATACCTCGTTAGACCGAGCTATCGAGCGTCGTGCAGCTCCCGGAGTGCAGGATAATTCGAAGCACTTGCGCGTCTCGCTTGATCGAGAGCTGATAAGCAGATCTTCAACGGCCGGCTTTAACGAACGGACTCTGCAATCGCGGCTGGTCGCGCTCCAAAAGATGGGACTTGCTGACCAGCTGAACACCGCAGACTGGCGAGTGCGGGTCGAGCTTCCTGCCGTTCTTCGCGCTATGCAGTTGGCTTCGGATCGTCAAAAGATACTGGCCTCTAATGGCGTTTTACTTTCCGACGAGCGCCTACGGTTGAATGTTCTCGATTTTCGAAAGACGCCGGAAGTGCAAGGCCGAGTCCTGGTGCATGGCGAGGACGAACAGACCAATGGTGCCGGTCGCCATTATCTGCTGCTCGAAGGAACAGACGCACAGGTTCATCTGATCTTCTATACGCCCGAGATGGAGGATGCAAGAAGCAGGGGTAAGCTGAAGCCCAATAGTTTCGTTCGGCTACAGGAGCGATTTCGCGCTGGCCACCGTTCCCTACGGATTAAAGACTCTGGCAACGCCGACTCGGCTCTGAAGAACCAGGCGCTCGTCGTCAGGAACGCAAAGTCTCTACTTGCCCGAGGGATCATTCCGACTGAAGAAGGCTGGGGTGGGTGGCTCGGGCGCTATCAAGCTGCGGTGCGTAGGGCTGCTTCAGAGTCTCGCAATCCAAACAAAAGCCACACCAACGAGCGCTGATCGGGTCATGGTGAGCGAGTCGTGAGCCGGGCAATCTGGTTCCTTGTCGACGATTGAAATGATCATAAACACTGCGCCGTCACACGTGATCTATCCAGGACCCAGCCGCAATTCTACGGTTTGCGCGTTATACGTCGACTTGAAGTCAGACCGAGAGATTGGCGGACCGAGGCCGACTGATCATTCCGTATCTGGCGGACACTTTCCGAACGGCCGACGATGCAGGACTATGGTTACGACCAGCCAGGCCTCTAGACGCACGTTACTTACTTGCGCGTTTTTCGAGAGTTTGAAGCTCAGAATAGGCTGCGCGGTTTATATATCCAGTTGTCTCTCCTAAATTTCGGTCGTTTGTTGACGACAAGACGCGCTCATTCGTTCGTTCCGGCTGCTGCGATTCAGCCGATGCGCCATGGCTCACGTGGTGGGCCGGAGCGCATCCGGCTCCCTTCATTTGGTGGCGACCGTCATGGATACCGCGCGTCTTAGGAATGCAATCCTGCGCTCTTGCTCGCCCTGCGGCACTTGCAGGCCGCGGCTTCCCGCGGCAGCACCCTGCCATATCTCGGCGAGATAGCAGCTCTTGTTATAGCAGTTGAAGACGAGTTTGCCCGGGCCGTCCGCCGCAGCGCTAGCCACTGCTGTGGTGAACACTCTGCCTGAATTCTGATCCAATCCCCGAATGGAGAGGATATGGGCAGTGCTGTTATACGTCAGCCGGTAGTTGCCAGCCGCTAGCATCCCATTATGTGCGGTGAAGGCGAATGGAATCTTGGCGTCGATTCGTATTCAACTGGGCGGGAGCCGCCGAAACTGCGAGCAGGCCGAAAAGAGTCAGTGTCGAAAACATCTTAAAGATGGAATTCTGCTTGTGAGTTACTTTGCCGAACGCTCTGAAGCGCCGGATTGCGAGCGTCACGATTCAACTTTGAAGGAGTCAGCCCATTTAGTGGATGGGAAGGAGATACTCCGTTTGTTTAATATTTATTCGCTGGTAACTAGGTTTATCGTCGCCGGGTTGCCCTTGTCTATTGCGGAAGACCGATGCGCTGCACGAGGTCCTGCCAGCGGAAATCAGAACGCAGATTGTCGAACATTGGCAAGGTTAGCTCTATAATTCGGAACACTCGCTGCCGATATGCGTCCTCCAGCCATTGGAACGCCAAAGTGAGTTCGCCGAGGCCGACATAAACGACCGCGATGTCAAACGGGGACACGTATCTTTGCTCGCCTAGCGCCTTCAGTTCGTGAAGGATGTTCAGCGCTTTCGTCGTCTCGCCTGCCAACGCGTAAGCTCGAGCCAGCAGCGCTCGATAATGCGACCCTCGTGAAAGACTCACGGCCGTTTCGAGTTTTGCGATCGATTCGGAAAGCTGGCCGTTCTGCTCCAGCGAGAGAGCCGTAAACCAAAAGGCATTCGCGTAATTGGGGTCGATTTCCAGAGCTCTTTGGCATTGGGCGATCGATTCGTCATACCGGCGGGCGCGGTAGAGGAGCAGTCCGAAAAAGCCTCTGTGCAAAGGCGAAATCGGATCCAGTTCGAGCGCGCGATTGAATTCCGCGATCGCCTCATCGTGCCGTGCCCGAATGGACATATAATCGGCCAAATGTGCGCGCGTCACTGAATCTCCGGGAGCTAATTCCACGGCCCGGCGACATTCTGCTTCGGCGGCGGCCCAATCCCAGTCATACAGAATGTGAATTGCGGCCAATGCATTGTGAGCGGCAGCAACCGTGTCATCCAGCTCCAGAGCCTTGACCGCATTCGCCTTCGCTTTGGGAAAGACCTCGCTGGAGGGAGCCACGCCAAAGAGCCCGAGATAGAAATAAGACTGAGAGAGTTCTGCGTAACTTCGAGCGTAGGAGGGATCGAGGGCAATGGCCTGGGTGAAAAATTCAGTGCTCTTCTCCAGGTCCGCCGGAGTCATCTTACCCCGAAGAAAATTACCTTTGAGACAAGCTTCATAAGCCTGTGGATGGACGTGGCGACCAACAGGGGACCCCAGTGCTGGGTCTACCACCTTATGAATCTGGCTGGCGACGCTCTCCGCTATCTCAGCCTGCAATTGCAGGATCTCCCGCAGTTCGCGCTCGTATCTTCCCGACCACAAGTGCCTGTCCTCAAGCGCATGGATCAATTGCGCTGTGATCCGTACTGTCGTGCCGGATCGCGCTACGGAGCCTTCCACCACCGCGTCTACCCGCAGTTCCTTTGCAATCGCGGGTAAGGACTTGCGTGCGCCTTTGTATCTCATTACCGAAGTCCGCGAGATCACGCGCAGCGAACTGATCTTGGACACTGCGGAAATCAGTTCCTCGGTCATGCCGTCGCAGAAGTATTCCTGTGCGGGATCACCGGAGTGGTTGTCAAGCGGTAACACCGCCAGCGAGTCAATCCGTGGGGCTAGGTGCGACAGAGGGCGCTGCCGCACTTGCCCCGTCTTCGCGGCATCGACGCCTGCAACTTCAACAGCCGCAATGAAGCGATATCCACGCTGCGGCAGAGTTTCTATAAAACGCGGCTTTTTAGCGGAGTCCCTCAAAGTAGCCCGCAGCCCGTTGATTGCTCTGTTCAGGCCACGCTCGAAGTCGACGAAAGTGTCCTCCGGCCACAGCCTTTTTCGGAGATCTTCCCGCGTCACCACTTCGCCCGGATGATCCAATAACACGGCCAAGAGTTGAAAGAGCTGATTCTGCAGCTTGACCCTGGAGCCTTGCCGGAACAACTCGCCGGACCGAGGATCAAGCTCGAAGACCCCAAAACGGATATGCGGTGCCGGTGTTCCCATCAAAATACCAATGCACCTGAACTCGGGGAAGCCACTCTAAACACTTCCACTTGAGGCGGTTATCAGCGAACAAGCTCGTAACAATTATAGAAGCCGCCGGCCATTGAGCTCGCAGGCACCGGGGACCTATAGTGTGGCTCAGACCAAAGGAGGTCTAAGTAAAAAAATGCTGATTTCGAGAATTTCGATCGCCGCTAGCCGCGTAATCATTATTTGCGCGGCGCTGGGTGTAGGCTCTTTGGCGTGGGCCCAGACAGACAATTGGGGCCGGGCCGAGGACGAGGGTGCATGTTCGAACCGAACCCTTCGGGGGGATTACGGAGATCTCGTTTCCGACGGCGTTCTCATTGGCACCCCCGGCCTTCCGCAAGAAGTACAGTTCCGCACAGTAGGCCTGTATCATTTCGATGGCAAAGGTAAGGTCACGGGCGTGGAGCACACAGTCGTCAACGGCGCGCCACTGGAGGTCGATTGGACGGCGAACAATGGGACCTACTCGGTCAATTCGAATTGCACGGGTAAAATGGTGCTCAATACACCCAACAGTCCTGTTCCGCTGAACATATTCTTCGTGGTGGTCAGAGAGGGCAGAGAGATCCGCACCGTCCTCGATGCAGGTGCGGTCGCCGGCACATTTGTCAAAGTTGAGTAAGCTGCTTAGCGGCTAATGTTTCGAACGGCCGGGGTGTCCTCAAGAACGAGTGCGTCCCGGCGCATCTCCTCGCCGCATCAAAAGGCGATCTTCAGCGAGAATTGCAATTGCCGAGGATTCAATACCGACCTCGGTGAACCGAAGAGCGGATTGATGGGGCTTCCCACACCATCCTTATAATGATTCGGGATAGGGCCGATGAAATCCGGTGCGCTATACACAGTTGTGACCTCGTCCACGTTGGCGCGATTGAGTACATTGAAAGCATCCACGGCGAAAAGGAGGTTTGCCTTCTCCTTAATCCTGAATGAACGAGACAGGCGCAGATCGACTGCATACAACCTGTCGCCCCAATAAGTGTTCCGGGCCGAAAGGCCGAGGCGGTCGGTCACAGGGTTAGTGTCATTGTTGACGTCGAATCCCGCAAACATTGTGAAAGGCCTCGGCGACTGCATGGTCACGATGCCGCTCAACTCGAAATTCCGCAGCCAGCCGTGCTCCGGACCAGCAGCAACGAAATTTCCCACAAAACGATGCCGGACATCCTGATTCGAGTTGGCATGTTCTAGGTTGCGTTGATACAGGCTCTGTGGGGTGCTGACAAACGTGGTAAAGGTGCCGTCATCGAGAGTCTTGGAAAATGTGTAATTGGCGTTCAAGAGGAGATGCTTGCCCCAGCGTTCCTTGATCTGGAGGGTCGCGCCATGATAAACCGCATTGCCGCTGTTATCCGTGTAATACAGCAGGCCGGCGTTGTTGTAGGCTGCCCCGTTGTACAGCAGCTTGCCATCGGGCAATCTGCCGACCGGAGCCGAGATATTCAGGTCCAGGGCTCGCACTAGTTTGTGAGCGCCGGTAAACAAATATCCAACGCTGACGGTTAAGCCGTTGGCAATTTCCCGGTCCATGGAAAAGCTGGCCTGCTCGGAGTAGGGAATGCGGCTGTTGTGATCCACCATGCCGGCTCCGACAACACACGACGGGGGGCAAGCGCCAGTAATGTAAATCGGCGGTGTCTGTCCGGTCAGGATCAGAGTTTTTGCGGTATCGGCGGGGAAGCCCCTGGACCGGCAGTCATCTGGCTCAGGATCCCGGTCCCACGATCGGCTCCCTCCGGGATTCCAGGAAGTTGGACGCCTGGGATCTGAACCGGGCGATTTCTTTGCGTGTTGAACAAGAAGCCCAGGGCGTAGCGGTCGTCGAAAATGCCGAAACCGGCGCGGATGACGGTTTTCTTTCCGGGCGCATACGCCAGCCCGATTCTTGGCTGAAAGCCGCGATAATCGCGGTTAATCGATTCTTCGAGCCCGTGTTCCAATTCCCAGCGCAGACCGTAGTTGAAGGTCAGCTTCGGACTGAGCTTCCAGAGATCCTGCCAAAACAATCCATAGTAGGAATGATCCATCGGAACGGTGTAGTCGGCGGTCTGCGACGGCAGGTACGCGTATTTCCAATTGGTGGGAAGGGCTGGGGCGAGCATACCAGGAGTGATGGGTCCAGTTCCCACCGCATTGCCCCAGAAGACAATGGGCGTGCCGTTCAGGAAGCCCGGGAGCGGGCAGGGCGGATCACCGGCGCTCCCCGGCACGTTCGCACTGGGATTCACAAAGTTGGCGAATTGGACCAGGCAATTGGCGCCGGGCAGCACAATACGCATGGGCGTGAACGAAGGCCGAAGAACGCTGTCCTGAAGAAAGTTGACGTCGGCCCCGAACGTCATCACGTGCGTGCCCTTCACCCAGAAAACGGAATCCGAGAACTGCTGGCGCGTCTCTCGAATGTTTTCAAAGACCCCGAAGTTGTGTCCGAGCTGCAGGAGATTCGGAAAATCGAGATCGGGTTCGCCAGCCACTCCGGGAAAATTGTAAGTGCGGCGAGCCCACTGAACCAGCGCAGCATTCACGAAGTCGGGCCGTGGATTGCGTGTCCACGTCCCGGCCACGGCTTGATCGCGAAAATTGAGGTTGTGGGCGGCGCTGGGAGCACCCACTCCACCCCCATCCATGGTGCGGCCGACCAGTAGATTGGTATCCCGGCCGTCCTCGATGTCATAGCGAAGCGCCAGTCGATTATTCGCGCCGGCTTGATGATCGACGCGAATAATCCCGTTATCGTGATCGTTCGTCCGCAGAATATTCAAGTTTTCTGGTGAGAGACCGAGCGCAGCTTTGGCAGCATTGATTACGCTTAGGTCACCGAACAGATAATCAGGATAGGTAGGGGACTCCGCCCGGCGCTCGCCCTCGTAATTGGCAAAGTAGAACGTCTTGTCGGGAGTGATCGGTCCCCCGAGTGCCGCGCCGAACTGGTTCTGCCGCAGCGTCTCGAATTGTGGCGCACTCAGCAGGGAAGAGGCATCGGCCACGTCGTTCTGAAAATAGTCATAGACCGACCCGTGCGTCACATTCCCGCCGGATTTCGTGACGATGTTGACAATGCCGCCGAGAGCGCGCCCGTAGCCGGCGCCGAAGCTGTTGTTCAGGACGCGGAATTCACTGACCCCTTCTTGTGGGGGAGTGGCGCGTTGGCTTCCGGTGACAGTGTTGATCGTATCCGCGCCGTCAACCGTGACTTCATTGCTGAGGTCCCGCATGCCGCCGAACGACACGCGCGTTACTTCGAACTCCGTGAGCGTGGATTGTAAGCTGGTGCGGCCTGTGGACACCCCGGGCGTCAACAGAACAAAATCGGTGAACAGACGCCCGCTGATCGGTAAGGACGAAATCTGACGGCCCTCGATCACCTGGCTCGTTTCGGTCCTCGATGGCTCAATCACCGGCGTCGCGCCAGTTACCACAACCTCTTCTTCGTGAGTCTTGATGGTGAGCCCAACGTCGAGCGTGGCGACTTGGCCCACTCGAAGCACGATCTCAGATAGGACAAGCTTGGCGAAGGCTGCCGCCTCGACTGTCAGTTCGTACTCGCCGGGCGGAAGATTAGCGGCCGCATAGAAACCGAGATCATTACTCGTTGTCGAGTGAACCTGGTTCGTGTTAAGTTCACGGAGCGTGATGGCGGCGCGAGATACGGTAGCGTTCGCAGGATCGTGCACGGTTCCGTTTAACTGCGAGAGCGACGAACCGGCTTGAGCACACAGCGTCCACGGGGATCCGATAAAGAGGAGGCCAGTAAGTAGCGCTCCGGGTACCAGAGAATCCTTCGTGGAACCTCCTGTTGCGGTGGGACTGATCTGGACCACCGCCGGCTTGTGCCGCACTCAAGGATTGAGAGCCTCTATTCTTACAGATCTTTGACCTCTAACGCAATTTTCCGCTGGAGCGCTGTGAACTAGCACCGTGGCCCTGACCGGCACGTCCTCTTTGCGTCGACAACGGTACATCAATCTGCGGCCACTTCTCGGTAATACGCGCTAACCCGGATATGATCTTCGTCCGTGTGCAAGGATGGTGTCCGGAACTGTCGGCGATTCGAAGGCGACCTTCGGCAAGATCGAAGATCGTGATAAATCGCCCAGGGACGATCATTGCTTGCGCGTTTAACAGGATTTTGAAAACCTCAGTGTACGGGATGCGGATTCTACCTCCTTTTGGAACAAGACCCGAAGGCTGCTTCTCGATCAGACGACGGTTCCCGTTTCGGAACTCGCTTACTTGACGCAAAGCGGATTTCCGCGATTTATTCGGGTTACAGTCTGGAATTGACGTCTCGCCGCTGATACCCGCAGCTCCAATTGATTGTCGAAGTTGAGGAACACTGGTAAACCAGCTCCTAAAACCGGAAGTGAAGCCCCAGTTGCATCTGGCGCATGGGGCTCGCTGTCGACGTGATTTGTCCGGCGCCTGAGACATCGACCTGCATAGCGGGCAATGCCAAATTAACATGATTGAAAGCGTTGAAGTTCTCCCATCGAAACTCGAGCGACTTGCTCTCGGTGATGAGAAAACTCTTGGCGAGGGCGAGATTGAGCACATATGATGCCGGGCCGCGAAGCGACCCTTTGCCGGCGTCCCCATTGCGGTAGGGCTGCTGCGGCGCAGTATAAGCTGAGGGATTGAACCACAAGCTCGCATTAGCGTTCGCAACGTTCGGATCGCCAATAAGGTCAGGCCGGAATGAATTCAGATCGGCATTCACTGACGGAGCGTTTGAGATCGTCGGTGTGAACGCTACGCCGGAGTACAACGTGCTCACTCCGCTAAAGCGCCATCCTCCTGCAACACCATCGGCAACTTTATTTACATGGCCCAGGAATTTGCGGCGCTTGCCGAACGGCAATTCCCAATTGTGCAAGAGAGTCAGCGCGTGAGTCCGGTCGAAGCTCGCGGGTCCGTGATCAGCCTTGACGACAATGGACGCCAATTTGCCGGAAGGATCAGGGCCGTTCCCTGCCGTAATCGTCGCCCATGGAGGAGGCTGGGAAGCTGGCGACAAGCTGACCTACGTCTCTCCCGTGCTAAGTCTGTTGTCCCGGACACGTTTTGCCTGGTTTTCGATTGATTACCAGTTGACGCCTTACGTACGGAACGAAGAGCAACTGGAGGACTTGCGGAACGCAATCAGATACGTTCGCGTGCACGCCGGAAGATTTAACGTCGACCCGAATGCAATCGCCGCGCTGGGAGAGTCGGCAAGTGGCCAAATGGTGACTGAAATTGCTTCTGAGCCTTGTTCAGGATGTGGGGTGCAAGCTGTTGTCTCGTTCTATGGCGTGTATGACTTTGTCACTTGGGCCTCAGATCCCCATTCGAAGCCAACGCTCGATCGCGTTTTCGGGAGTTGGGACATCAGCAAACTGCGCAGATACTCTCCTATTTACCACGTTCACTCCGGCATGCCGCCGGTTTTCATACTACAAGGAACCGCCGACGAACTTTATCAAGGAACTCTTGCGTATGAACGACGACTCAACCAGCAAGGTGTCCCGCACGAACTCATTCTGCTTGATAAGGCGCCCCATGGCATGGAGAATTGGGTCGGACATCCCGAATGGGAAGTCTACCAGGCTAAGTTGGTCCACTGGCTGAATGCGGTCCTGCGATCCAGGTCCTCCGACGTAGACGGCAGTAGGTCCTTCGTTCGGCATCCGGCGCACAGCTAAGTAGGTATTCCTAACGTAGTGGATCTGCTTCGAATTTGGAATACGCGCTGGGCGCAGCCGAGCCTCTTCGCCCGCGGGCGCGTCTGCGGCGCCTTCAGTGAAACGCTGCGGAAAACGGAAAAGAATGATAGACGCCGCCGGCCATGCGCTTTTCACTTTTCTGTATGGTCGGCTTTGTGTCATTCGACAATTGGAACGCCGCAAGATCGTGATAAATCGCCTTTTACGGAACAAGCGGCCTTAAAGAAATTCCGCCCTCCCGATTAGGAATGATAAACGCTAGATTCTTATCGGAGGTAAGCTGGCGCTGTTCAGCCGACCGAAGACGCCAGCTTACTTTCGATAAGACCGTTTGACGGAACTCGCTGAGGTTTGCGAGGGATGCGGCCAACTATGGCAACGGACTGCTATGAAATCTCAATTGATTTTCGTCGTTTGATCGGTTGGGGAGCCGGAAGCAGTCTGTTGAATGACGTAAAGCTCGACACCGCGACCTTCATTATCGCTCAAATGTGCGACCGCCGATAATGTCCGAGTAGTTGATCCGCGCCCACGCGCAGCGTCCCTCGCGTCAGCGAGTTCGTTCATTAACGCCCTTGCGGCCGGATACCCATTTGGACGCGTAGTCGGCTACCGTTCCTCTGATGAGGATGCCCATCACATAAGTCAATTGGCGGCTTTACCGCAACTCAGAGTTGCAGCGGCAGACAATCTTCCAGGCGCGTCTCGCATCCCATGAAAGGATGCGCTACTTTCGATCTTCCCAGAGCTGCTTCATTTCCCGTCCCAAACCGTCGAGGTCGGGGAAGATGACAGATTCAGTGACGCCGCTATCCCTTAGCTCGCACCGAATCTTGTAACTGCACGCGCCATGGATAACTATTGCGCGGATTCGGGCATCCCGCTTATGCGACTCTTCCGCGAGCCAAACCGGATTAGCGCCTAAGACGATGAACCGGCTACGTTGGGCGGCCACTCGCCGCGTGATATGTGGGAAATCCAGAACCAACGGCGGCGCTGGGAGGCTCAGTTCCTTAAAATCAGCCTCGGTTGCGGGAAGATAGGCTTCCTCTGGCGAGTCTTCTGAAAGTTCATCAGAAGGATGCTTCTTCACGTAGCGTTTCCAATCCTTCTCTGCACGCTTGGTCTCCCTCAAATTGTCCAACCGCCTCCCCAATTCGACTGGTTCGAGAACGTAAACGACGGCATCCTGCAAATCGCTTTGAGGCTTGTTGCGGAGAGCAAAATGTAGAGCCATCAGTGCACCGTCGGACCAGTCAAGCAATCGAGTGGTGGCGCCGTGATGCTGCATTAGGAAATACGCATCCCAGTCCCAATCTTCTTCTGGTGCTCTCTCGACCCGAAGCTGAACGGCGCAACGCTGAAACTCCCGATACAAGTCATTCTCGATCCGCAGGAGTTCGGTTATAGATTTCAGCGGTACGGCAATGCGCAAATCTTCGGTAACGAGGTGCGGGATTCGCGGCTCGATGTCCAAAACATTTCCGCGCGTTCTGTCAAGGACTTCGAGGGTCTTTGCCGGTCGCATCCCGAGTGCGTCAAGAAGTCGGGGATCAAGCTTTGCGCATAGGGTTGAGAGGTGCCAACTACAAGTCCTTTCAAGCGCTTGATTCTACGAGCGGTTCTCCGTCAGGTGAGCCCTATGGTGATTCGCCTCATTTCGGTTCCGGATTGCATGGAATTCCCAGAATTTCACAAAGTCATGCGGGTTCTTCTTGGATGGGAAGGCGATCTCGGCTACATCGTTCGCGTCCATGGACAGGAGTTCAACAGCTTCCGCCGGAAGACGCGGTCGAAAGCCCTTTGCGAACTGAAGCTCCATAGACAAGAAAAGTTCCTCTACATCTGCGACACCCTGCACATGTGGGAGTGGGATGTTCGAGTCATCGATATAGAGGAGGGGGTGGAAGTTGATAACTTCCCGGTTTGCTTGGGTGGCCGCGGAGCGGCTCCTCCCGAGCACTGCGGCGGCCCGACCGGATACCGGCTGATGTTGAAAAGGCAAACAGACGGCACTGCGATGTCCGATCCCCTGTTGCTGGAGGCCGGTATCGAGCTGTTCGCGGCGGCTTGCCCGGATCAACGGGCGGCGACCTGGGATCTGCTCCGATCAACTTTGGGCGAGGCCTTCCGAAGCCTTGATCGCAGGCTGAAAGAATGCGGCACGTTGCGACCGGATCGCTTTATTTTGAGCGAAGCCAACGAGCGCTTGGTTGAGTTGCAGCAGTGCGGGAGTTTCCGGCTATGAACGTCCGCGTGGAGGTCGTATGCATTGGTGTTGACGGAACTGAACAACGCCGGGATGTGATGACGATTCAGCGAGCGGAATTGGTGATGGAAACACTCGGAATGAATTTGACCGAGGGCAAAGCATTGCTAGCAGGAGTGCAGGATATTGTTGTCGCGCACCAAGTCAACGAATATCTGGAGAACCATCGGGCATGCCTGGGCTGCGGTAAACGGTATGCGAACAAGGATTCCGGGAGCACGCCCGTGAAGACTCTGTTCGGCCGGGTGGATGTGTTGAATCCGCGTTGGCATCGGTGTGTGTGCCAAGCGGACGGCCCGAAGACCTTTCGGCCAGTAAAAGAGTGGCTCGGTGGGCGAACCACTCCGGAGATGCTGTACCTGGAGACAAAGTGGGCCTCCTTGCTCCCCTTCGCGCGCGTAGCGGCTCTGCTGAAGGAAGTACTGCCGGTTGGCGATTCGATTAACCAGGAGACCATTCGAAATCATCTTCAGGGAACTGCGGAACGCATCGAGCAGGAACTCGGCGACGAGCGACCGCTCAATCTATTCGAAGGATCGGAAGAGGAGTGGGAGCAACAACTTTTGCCGAACGGTCCGATGACGGTTGGCATCGATGGTGGGTATGTCCGGGCAGCTCACAAGCAGGGGTGGTTCGAAGTGATCGCGGGCAAAAGCATGGTCGCGTTTCGGAGGGAAGAGGCTGGAGAAGTACCGTCGGCCAAGTGCTTTGGATTTGTGCAAACCTACGATGAAAAGCCGCGCCGGCGCTTATGGGAGTTAATGAAATCGCAAGGCCTGCAAGAAAATCAGCAGGTGCTCTTCATGTCCGATGGTGGCGAGAATGTCCGCAGGATGCAAGAGTATCTTCATCCTTTCAGCGAACATCTGATTGATTGGTTCCACATCACGATGCGGCTGACAGTTCTACAACAGCAAACCAAGGGACTCAAGCAAGAGCGGACGCAAGCGGGGAATGACATTTCAAAGCGGCTGGAGAGCGTGAAGCACCTGCTTTGGCATGGCAATACTGAGGAAGCGCTCGAACGACTGGTTAACTTGATCATGGACCTTAGTTTTGTCCAGGCACGTTCCGCAGCGGCGGTTAAAGTTGCCGAGGGTGTTATTGAGTTCGAGACGTACATCCGCAACAACTGCGAGTTCATCCCAAACTTCGGTGAACGTAGACGGCAGGGGGAAATCATCAGCACGGCGTTTGTGGAATCCACGATCAACCAGGTGGTCAGCAGAAGGTTCGTAAAGAAGCAGCAGATGGCCTGGACGCTTCGTGGCGCCCATCTGCTTCTACAGACACGAACGAAGGTCCTGAATCACGAGTTGGACGAAGTGTTCCGAGAATGGTATCCGCAGTTCCGAGCCGAGGCCGCTTGATCCCCGACTTCTTGACGCACTCGTCGCGAAGTTTTCCGGGTCCGGGAAGTTCTCCCAGCCCATGCGCAGGTCCAATCGTTCGCAAACCGGGACGTACTGCTCGTTGACGACTTCAGTGAACGCTTTTACTTGCGCATCAATTGGCTGGCCTGGCATTCCACCGCTGAGGGTACCAACAAAGCTGCAACCGAGCTGGTGAGCCAGTTCAAGGCAACGGACGAACTCGCGGTTCCTGGCGCGGCGATCCGCTAAGGAGGCGTCGATATGATTGATCCATCCACATTCCAGACTGAGGATCCGAATCTGAGCCTGCTTGGCTTCCGCCTTTATTCGGTCGATTTGCGAATCGGAGAGCTTTTCTGGGGTAAACGAATCGTCGCGTACCAGTTCAACGCATTCGTATCCTGCGCTCGCCGCAAACTTAAGTCTCTCGAGGGAATAGCGCGTGATCATTGTGAGCTTCGGATAACGATTGTCGTCGCGAATCAAAGGCGAGCGAGTAGAGGAATCTACGGCGGCAACTGTACTCGGGCGAGCACTAGCCGCAAAAGCCAATGCTCCACCAGCTTTCAGCAGTTGACGGCGATCCAGGTGTTTGGAGGACATAGTTCATCCCTTTCAAGACCGAATGAATGAGAAGCAGCGATTTAGTCTCTAGTCAGAACTTAAGCGAGTTTATTATAGATGGGTGAAGAGGTCAATGAAAAAGCACGCTTCCGCTGGCGTGGCAAAAACGCCGTTGTGGAAGCAGCAAGGCATTGACTCCAACGAGTTCTTTGAGACCGCGACGCCATCGAGCATTCGCTCAGTGAATCGCTCGATTATTCTCTACCTGATACGCAAACACCAGGCAATCTCCCGGGCCGGTCTTTCCGAGCTAACGGGGATCTATCGCAGCAACGTATCGTTCATCGTTGAAGAGCTTATTGCAGAGGGCCTGGTTATAGAGCAGCGCGCGAATCCGCAAGGCCGAGGGAGAGTTCCCATTCTTCTATCGCTCCACGACGAAGGTCACCGTGTACTCGCCATCAGTATTCGCCCACGTTACAGCGTTGTTGCAATCGCGGGCCTGACCGGGACGATTGCTGCTTCGGTTACATTTGATACGCCAGGCGATCCCGCTTTGTTCCTAGACGCACTCGATACCGCTATTCCAGGGGTTAGCAAGAAAGCGGGATTGAAAGCGCAAGACAAGTTCGAGCAGGTGGCCATTAGTGTACCGGGCTTTGTTAACTCAAAGACCGGAACGATCAGTTGGCTTCCGCTTTTGCCGGCTTACGGCAACTTAGACCTGAAAACACAAGTCGAGAACCGAGCCGGCTGCCCGGTGGCAGTGGAGAACGATTGTAATCTTGGCGCTCTTGCCGAGCTTTCGATGAGTGAATTGGACGGGGAGCCGCTCAGGGATTTCGTGTTTATAGAGATCGGGGACGAGGGGGTGGGCGCGGGCATTGTAATAAATCGCGAGTTATATCGCGGCCGCGATTCCACGTTCTCCGCTGAAGTGGGTCACATGATTATTGATTCTAGCGGGCCGCTGTGCAGTTGCGGGCGGCGCGGCTGCTGGGAACTCTATGTCTGTGATCGAGCAACGTGGGACCGGTATAGCTCCGGCGTGAAGTTTACTCCGCAGAGGTTTCAACGTTTTATCGCGGACGTAATGTCTGCCCACCCGCGAGCCATGGCGTCGGCTCAAGAAACTGCCCGCTATCTCTCTCTTGGGATATCGAACGTGTCGTTGTTGCTCAATCCCAGCACCATCATCATTGCTGGCAACGTTTGTAACATCTGGAATTCTATTTCACGAACAGTGGAATCGGCCTTTGCCTCGGCAAGCGTGGCGGTCCCGATACGAGCGGCGCGCCTGACCCCAGATCAGCTTTTCCTCCGAGGAGCAATCCATCTAGCATTGAGCAGGATTTTCTCCGCGCCTCGGCTGGGCTGGTGAAGCAATCATCTATAGGACGGTCTGGAATTTAATTGTGCGTATACAGCGCTACTCGTTGTATCGATGGACCACGCCAGCGAAGAATCACTGATTTTCCTCCATCGGTCTCGTCGCCGTTCAAACGCCGGCCGGAGATCCATCGATTCTCTTCAAAGCGGCCTTCGTCGACCGAAGCGATACCGGCGTATGGTTTTTCCGGCGACGTGGATGTAAAAGCAATGCTTAGGCCCGCACCCGCAAGTACAAAATGGTCTGGACTGGTTTTGATGATCAGTCCGTAGGCAGGGAGATCGGGATCTCCGGGTTCGCTCTCAGCAGAAGTTACATTGAAGGTGTACTGATCGAACATGAAAGCATTGTGGGTATTTTGCGGCTGCAAATGCCCACCATCTCTCCCATTCCGGAATGAGCCAGTATCAGTGGGGACAATTGGGCAAGTACTGCGTAGCTCTTCTGTAAAGGAGCGCCGGCGTTCAGGTCTTCAATGGCAAATGGTGAATAACCGATGGCGTGGAAGCGGCCGATGGCATAGAAGACCTGGGCGCCACTAATCGACTCGTTTACTGCTTCGGGTATGAAGAGCGGATTTTGTGAGCGCGTATAACTCTCACAAACTTCGTTGAAGTTTGGGAGATAGATATCAGGTGCGAACAGATCGATGTTCCCGGCACCGGCGCGCCAAACGTCCATCACTCCCGGAACGGGTCCGCCGCTAGGGTAGAGCCCGGGCTGTTGGTCTGGGGATTGGACCAGCCACGCATTCACGTACATGGGAATCGGGTATTCACGTTTCCCTGCAGCGACTACGTACTTGACGAATTGCGCGTATTGCCATGCCATAAAGATTTCGTCCGCTTCGGAGGTTGTTCCGAAAACCTCAAGCCATGTCTTCGACTTTGGGACAGGTGTAGTTCCTAGCAACTTAGCTAATTCGGGAAGCAGCGTGCGAGCTTGGCCGTTGAGGTAGTCGACCAAGCCTGCCGGCAGCGTCCGCTTCCAGGCCTGTTCGGCTTGCGCAGAATGATCACGGGATGGCCCTAAGAGGG
>JAABUQ010005222.1_pt1 | contig 21024 bp, 18 predicted proteins | sample 5560001 | NCBI WGS metagenome assembly JAABUQ01 (sample SAMN10711888, study PRJNA513371) | rock metagenome | isolation source: Antarctica rocks | place: Antarctica: Victoria Land, Finger Mt nord | collected 2015-12-18
GGTACGGTATGATGGTCTCACGGTTGGTGTACCTCCTAGATGTTTGCAATCCAAGAGTTACACCGCCGTCTTTTCATTTCCCGGAATGGCTATCCGAGAATTCCCCCGCAAATTGGAACGAGCTCGATCCCGCGCGCACCGTACCTTTCGTAAAAGAGATACGTATTGCTTGTGGCGATCGGATGATTCGCGCCGATTTCGATGTACGTCAACGAATCCGGCTGACGGCGTTGCTTCTGCAGGCGTGCGCGCAAGAGTGCTTCGACAATGAGATCTTCGCCGCACTGCGCATACGAATCTCGCAGTACGACAGGGATCCGAGACCCCTCGACGCCTTCGCGACTGGTCGCAAGCTCGACGAACGGGTTCTCGATCCGCCTAGTGTCCATGGCAGACCCTTGTCGGCCGGCCGTGGCGATTCCTTATACGTGGCGACCGCACCGTTCGTCCGATACCGATGCGCCTTGGCGCTCGCCATAGCCAGGTACACTTTGGTGTCTGCTTGACTTGCAAATAGTATACAGATTTTGACGACGGATTAACACCCACATTCCGCCACCACAGGAACGGTCCATGCTCCGTACCCCGCGTTACCGGACTTACCTGAGGGCATTCGTTACGCAGCCGAAACACTGTGAGGGTCGGGTGCTTTTGAAGCGGTCTGCAAACTCGCTCGGCGTCAGATGGCGAGACTCGAATGCGACGAATGTTATTGTAGATTAACAACGCAATCGTCAACTCGCAATGCGAATATACGGTCGCTTAGCAGCATGGCGGTAGGCCAAGCCGAACCGATAATTGCCATACATAGCGATAGCCGTCGTTTTGCTATAGTAAAGAGTGCGGCATGGCAGATACAGGCCCGTTTGACCGCTTCGTTTTGAAAAAAGGTTCCACAGTAAGCAAGTAGGGCGATCGTGACATCTCGTGCTATTGCAGATTCATGAAGTCACGAACGATCAAAAGATTGGGACATGCCCGGTGGCTTCTCCGAGACAGACTCCGCTTCATCGACCGACAGATTCAACGCGCTAATTCGGAGCGAGTTCGGCGAGCAATCGCACGCACGAACGTCGTATCGTTTGATGTTTTCGACACGGCACTTTACCGCTGCGTACCAGAACCGGCAGACGTTTTCGAGATAGCCGGGCAGCGTCTCATCGATCGCGGTGCAATACTGGGGCCAGCACGTGGCTTCCGTGACGAGCGCATTGATGCTGAGACCCGAGCTCGCAACGCTGCCCGACGTAAGGGCGAAGCCGAAGTAACACTCGATGAGATATACAAACATCTCGCCGAACGGCTTCCCAAACTCGATGTCAGCTCCGCCCAGGCCGACGAAACTAGGATTGAACGCGCCGTCTGCATCGCCAATGCGGACATACGCTCGCACTATAAGCATGCACAATCGGCTGGCAAACGCATCGTATTTATTTCCGACACGTACTTCCCCCAAACGTTTGTCGAGACATTGCTCGACAGCGCGGGCTACGCCGGACCGCACAAAGTGTATCTATCATGCGAATATCGAGCGACGAAGGACTCACACCAGCTTTTCGACCGCGTTGCTCGGGCCGAGAATGTTCTGCCGTCTCAAATTCTTCACATTGGCGACAATCTGCATGCCGACGTTGCTATGGCGCGAGCCAGCGGAGTCGTGTCGTTTTGGTATAAACGACGCGTTCGCCCGGTTCAGTACAAGTACGACGTGACCTCGCTCCAAGAACGTGTTGTGAGTCGGACCGCCGCCGTTCTTGCGCAGGAATGCGGCGCCGATACGCTCCGTGCGCTTGGCCTTGAAGTAATTGGTCCGCTATTCTTAGGGTTTACGCAGTGGCTGCTGCAGCAAGTCAAAGCAGATAAACCCGATCTACTTCTTTTCCTAGCACGCGATGGAGCATTCCTACGCGAGATATTTGAGCGGTTGCTACGCAATGAATCGGGACCCAGCCGCGCTTATTTCATGAGTTCGCGTCGCGCACTGAACTTTCCGACCTATACGTCCCTCGACGATCGCGCCGTGCTTACCCTCTGCGCCAACAACGCATCGCTTCCAGTAAGTGAGTTCTTCAGTCGCATCAACATCGACATCGCCCAATACCCTCACGAGCTTGCCTCGCTAAATCTGACCGCCGACACGCGAGTGCATTCCGAGCCGGTACGCGACCGCTTAAAAGCGCTCTTCCGACTCATCGAGCCAGTCGTTCTAGAGAAAGCACGAGCGGAACGCCCGCTGCTCGTTCAGTTTCTTGCACAGACTGGAGTATTGAGCGCGTCTCACGTGGCCCTCGTTGACGTTGGCTGGGGCGGAACGATGCAAGACGCGATCGCGGCGATCGTCGCAGACGAAGGACACGAGACGCGTTTTACCGGTTACTACGTCGGCACGGATCCGCGCATTAAAAAACTTGCGAAGCGCGCAGGAAAGGCTTACGGTTACCTCACCGATGCGGGAAAGCCAGATGCCGATCAGATTCTCATTAATTTCGGCTACTGGCTCATTGAGATTGCCTCAAGTGCGGACCACGGCACAACGCTAGGCTATCGGCTTAGCGACAATGGAGCGATCGACGCAGTGCTGCACGATTTCGACGCGGCGACGCCTAATGCCCAAACCGCCACCGCGCTCCAACACGCGGCATTGGAACTGGTCGACCGGTGGGCGATGATCTTTGAAGGAGCGGGACCGACGTTATCACGGCACGGGGCGCTCGCAAGGTTGAAGCGGTTCGTTGAACAGCCTACGCTGAGTGAAGCGCGAACGTTTGGGGACCTCATTCACGTCGCCGGCCTTGGAACAACAGTTGAGGAGACGGCGATCGCAAGGCCACTGTCGTTAGCGGAGACGTTGCGACGCCCGCGCGCAATGCTAACCGCGTATCGCGAAGCGCACTGGCCGGTTGCATTTCTACAACGTGTTTTTCACAGCAACCGGATCGCACGCGGGATACTTTCCATACGAACGCTCTGGCGTCGATCAAGAGCTATCGTCCGCGATGGCATGCTTACACGAGAAGCCGACATGCCCTAACGACCGTCGTGCATAGCTTATCGAAGAAGCACATAGGCATGCTAATGCTGCGGAACGTTCAAATTAGGAGCTAAATTATATGATCGGACCTCAACGGATCATTCGAAAAATGAGAAAAGAGCTGCTCGCGAAGCGAGATCTCGATCGCGCGCTGCAAATCTTCCACCGATATAGCGAATACACCATGATCCCGGCAATGAAGTTTGCGAGTAATGCCCTGCTGTGCGAGAAAAAAGGGATCACGGAAGGGTGCATTGTGGAATGCGGAGTCTGGCGCGGCGGAATGAGTGCGGGAATCGCCGACATCCTTCCTGGCCGCACACACTATTTATTCGATAGTTTTGAAGGTTTGCCGCCGGCAACCAACTTAGATGGGCCGGGGGCCACGGAGTTTCAGCGCGACGTCCACTCCGTTTTTTATCGTGACAATCTTCGCGCAGAGCGTTCATTTGCGGAGAGAGCGATGAATCTGTCTGCGGCTAAGGAGTCCTTTCTGGTACCCGGTTGGTTCGAAGACACCGTCGCAAATGTCGCATTCCCGACGCCTATAGCCGTACTGCGCCTAGACGGTGATTGGTACGAGTCGACGATGCAGTGTCTTTCCGGACTATACTCGAAGGTTTCGCCCGGCGGTCTAATAATCATCGATGATTATTACGACTGGGAGGGATGCGCACGTGCAGTCCACGATTTCCTGTCCGCGCACAAATTAATTGATCGCCTTCGCCAAACGGAACAAGAAGTCTGTTATTTCATTAAGTCTTGACGTAATATCGTTCCATGCAATGCCGCTGACTTGCCAGGAAGCCGTAACAACACCGATATCGGCTCGGCAGGCGTCTGCTTGAAACACGCCTCGAACATAGTTTCACAGCAGGTCTGTCACAACGTAAATGATTCTTGGTACAATTCGTGATCGGAATTAAGGTTCACGATTAGATTTCTGAACCGCACCTGACGCGCGCAATAAGCATCTTTGTTGCAAATCCAGGAAGACACCGCGATTGCATTTGCGAACAAGCATATCATGCGGTGGTACCGACGCGTTCGACATCTCTTATATCTCATGCGCAGTGCGGCCGACCGGCCGAGAGCGGTTCATTTGGCCGCTGGTCGGCGATTTGAACGAAAAGCTCGGTCCCGGCCGGTGATTTCGATCGACGTGTTTGATACTGCACTGTTTCGCGTTGTGCCAAAACCGGCTGACGTCTTCGAAATCGTCGGCGTGCGTCTGAGGATCGACAACGATCGCGATGACGTGTCATTTCGCGAACGACGCGTGCAAGCCGAACTTCGTGCACGAGTGAAGAATTCGCGGCGCGACATCGAGGAAGTCACACTCGATGAGATATATGACGAACTAAAGCAAGCGTTGCCGCAGCTTGACGTCGCGCGATCGATGGCGTGCGAGCTCGATGTCGAGCGAGCGGCGTGTGTTGTAAACCCGGATGTCTTGCGTCTCTACCGCAGCGTTATAGCTTCCGGCGTGAAGCTGGTCTTCACGTCCGATACCTACTTTCCACAGACATTCGTTTCGGAATTGCTGCGGCAGGCGGGCTACGACGCAGACCATCGTTGCTTTACATCGAGCACCTACCGCGCGACCAAAGAGAAGGGCAGCCTCTTTGCCATCATCGCCCGCGAGATGGGCGTCGAGCCTAAAGCGATCACGCATTTGGGCGACAATTGGCAAGCGGATTTTGTTTCCGCTCGTCGCCGCGGAGTAAAGGGGTACTGGTATCGACCGCGGACGAGACGCTTGCATGACCGTTCTTCCGAAACGTTAGCCGAGCGCACGATCACAAGAATCGCTGAAGTGCGCGTGGACGACCAACTGGGAACGGGCGACAGCATTCAAGCGAGAACCGGTTACGATATCGCAGGACCAATTTTTGTCGGCCTCTTCGATTGGCTCGTTACCGATATAAAGCGAGCTCCGGTCGATCTCGTCTTGTTCTGCGCCCGGGATGGCCTGTTCATGCGCGATTTGTACGAGCGGGTCCGCGCCCAACGTGAACTCCCGCCATCGCAATACTTCGAAGTTTCGCGGCGTTCGCTTGCCTTCCCGAGCATCACGGAGCTCGATGTCGTCGCCCTCAACGTCATTACTGCGAACAATTCGCCGCTGCCGGTTAGCGAGTTCTTCGCGCGCATCGGTCTTGACGTCAACCAGTATCTCGAGGCATATCAACGTGTCGGCTTATCGGCGACAACGATCATCAAAGACGACTTTTCGCGCAAGCAGCTGGAGGACGTTTTCCGCTCGATAGAGCCGGCGATCGTGGAGCGAGCCGCGAGTGAGCGCGAACTGTTGACGGCGTACCTTCAGCAGTGTGGTATTCTCGACGCCAAGCGCATCGCAATTTTCGATATCGGTTGGGGCGGCACGCTACAACGCGCCGTCGCGAACGTTCTCGGTTCGCTCGGCGAACCGCGTTCGCTCGTCGGCTACTATCTCTCCACCGACGAACGCATTCTGCGGCTCGACGCGAAGGCGGGCCCTGCCAGCGGCTGGTTCGCAAACGCGGCCGAACCGTCGAGTCGCCAGCGACCGATCTCTGCGGCATATTGGCTACTTGAAACCATATTCTCAGCTCTGCATGGGACGACACTTGGCTATCGGCGCGATGGGGACGGCAAGATCGTCCCGGTGCGACACGTCTTCGACAGTGAAGCTTCCGATGCACGAGCGACCGCGAGGATTCAACGTGCAGCTGTGGATTTTACCGTCATTTGGGAGCGCTTATGGGGCGATGCGGCTCCCGCGATCAACGCCGAGATGGCTTTTCGACGTTTCGAACGGTTTGCCATGACGCCATCACTTGAGGAAGCACAGCACTTCGGCAACGTTTTGCACATCGGCGGGATGGGCACAACCAACGAGACGATGGCGATCGCGCGCCCGCCGCACGTCACGCAAGCTTTGCGGCGGCCGAAAATCGTCCTTAGCGCCTATCGGACATCCCTGTGGCGCCGCGGCTATCTCAAACGCGTTGTCAGAGCCGGTCCGCTCTTACGTGCTCTTCATGGCATGCGATCCCTCGGGCAAAGGCTGCGCATCCGAGCCGCGAGCGCGACGGGCAGCCCAGCGCATCGGCGAGACTAGAAAAAGCGGCGCGATCGCATACCAGAGCGCCGTCTTTGCTTGACGCTCCATCTCGAAGCTGCGGGCGAGAAACCAGCGCGCCATCCCGAGGTTCCCAAAACTCGCATACATGCGTCCGGCTCGAAAGAGATAGGTCGGAAACATCGAGCGATAATACTCTGCGGAGCCGGGGCGATAGGCATCCGCGTTTGCGACCACGAGCGCCGCGAGCCGCAGCATCCCCACGCGCGAGCGGCGCGGATCGCCGGTCGCATTTGCCGGGTGCCGCCGATAGCCAACCAACGGCTCGTCGATGTAGACCGCGTCCGTCTGGGTAAAAACGCGGAGCAAGAATTCCGTATCCTCCTCGGAGACAAAGCCTTCTTTGAACGTGCTTAAACGTTGCAGGAGATCATTGTGCATCAAAACCGTCGACGGCATAATGAACGAGTGTTGCAAGGTAAATTGGTTCATCGGTACGCGGTTGCAACGATACGTCGTCGCATCCAACCGCTCGAACATCCGCAGGTCGAAGTGTGTTAGCACGTCGTTGAGAACCGAGCGGTGTAAGACTCGGTCAGCTGTGAAATCATAGTAATCGCAAAATGCGAATTCGCATTCGGGCTGAGCCAGCAGCGCGTCTCGCTGCCGCTCGAGTTTGCGCGGATCCCAAATATCATCCGCGTCGCAAAAAGCAACGTAGCTTGTGTCGATCTCTCGAATCCCGGCGTTACGTGCGCACGAAACGCCACTATTTTCCTGATAGATGACGTGTGCCCCAGAGGCTTTTGCAATCGCACTTGTGGCGTCGGTCGAACCATCATCGACGACGATCACCTTGTCGGGCAACACGGTTTGCTTTTGAATCGAGGCCAAAGTTTCGGGTAACAACCGTTCCGCGTTATGCGCGGGAATGATGACGCCGATCGATTGATTCATTACCGAAGCTGCCGTCCAGCGAGCGACTGAAAAGGCTGGGCCGATCCGTTCGCGTGATGAGCCCGTTTATCGGCCACCTCGTAAAGAACGTCGGCGATCGCGGATGCCGCGGAGGTCCAGTTGAGTTCCGAACGATACAGGGCTAGCGCTCCGCGGCAAAGCGCCTCATAGCGAGCGCCATCCTCTGCGATGCGCTCGAGAAATGTCGCATAGCCGGCGGCGTCGTCGACATCGAACGTCTGCCCGGTAATTCCATCCCGCACAATCGCCGGAATACCTCCGACCCGACTCGCGAGCGACGGCGTCGCGAAAGCGGCTGCTTCGGCGAAGACGAGTCCCCAACATTCGGCGCGTGACGGAAGAATAAGGAAGTGCGATTCTGCGAGGAGCGCCTCTTTTGCGGCGCCGCGCACGAAGCCGAGCACCTCGACCCCATGCGGTAAGCGCGTGGCGCGCGGCGGCTTCTCGCCCGCTATACGTAAGCGCGCGGAGCGGCCGGCGCGCTGAAGCTGCGCCACAACATCCAACGCGACGTCGCCGCCCTTTCGTTCCCATTCCATGCCGATCCACGTAAGGTTCAGCGTTTCGCGAGGACGAGCCGCGGCGGCGGCGAGCAGCGCGGCATCGTCGTCACGTACCGAGACGTTGGCGCCGAATGGCACGACTCGGATCCGCTCCGGATGCCCGTACGCGGCAGCGACGTTCGCACCCCATGCCGACGAGTAGACCGCCCGCGCCGCCAGCGCATGAGCGACGCGCTCCATCTCGTGACCGTCGCGCTTACTCGCGCTGCTCAAACGAGAAAAACCCGGATAGAAATCGATCAATGCATCGAACGGCGCGTCGTTCCAGATGACGATCGGCGCCCGCACCTTGAGATACGGAACCGGCATCGCGGTGAGCGAGAGCACGACATCGACATCAAACGCCTCGATGCGCCGGCTGAGCTCGGCGCCGTAATAGCGCAGCATCGCGGGTTCCCGGTGCCGCGAATACGTCTGCCGCAGCACGTACTGATGAAACAGTTGTTTGGGCTTATAGAATGCCGGACGGTACTCGTCGCCGAAATCGATGCGGCACACGGTATGGCCGAGCGCTTCAAGCGACGTGACGATCGAATCTGCACTCCCGCGCCAGCTTGCCATGTTGATCGCCCCGCGCAGGCAGACGAGTGCGACGCGCACGGCGCTACGACGCCTTCTCCAGCGGCACGGCCGATGCCACGAACATGCCGCGCACCAGCGGCGCATTGAAAACCGAGCGTAACCGCACGGGAAGCGACGCCTGAGCAAATGCGAGATCGTTCGTCGAGAGCACGCCCGCGATCCGGACAACGAACGCATAGACGACCGCGTACACGACGGAAACGCACACGATGGTGAGCAGCGCGTGCACCTTCGACCCGTCCGCGGCGAGCGGCACGAAACGCAGCACGTACATGACGGCCGCAACCGAGATGATGCTCGCAAGCGCGAGCCGCAGCAGCGGTGCGCCCAAGCTCGCGCGCAGATCGTAGCCTTTGAAGCGGCAATACGCGATGCTGAAAAAAATCGACCCGACCACCATACCGCCGACCGAACCTGCCAGAATGCCGTTCATCCCGAACGGGCGAACGAGAGCGATCGTGAGCCCGACATTGACGACCGCGTTCGTCACGGTGTACAGCGCTTCGAGTTTCGGCGTGCCGGCTCCGCGCAACGCAGCCATCGTCACCGCCTGCAGCGAATCGATGAGATAGACGACGAGTAAGATGCGCACGACGTGAATGATCGTTCCGTTATGCGGGCCGGCGCCGATCCACAACGTCAACACGTTGGGCACTTCGACGTACAGCAGTCCCGAGACGAACATCGTCATGACACCGAGGTAACGCGTGCCGTCGACGACGATCGTCTTCATCGCATCGGGGCTGCGGCTCTGCACGGCTGCCATGGCCGGCATGAGCGCGGTCCCAAAATAAAACGAAACGGCGCGCACCGCGCGCGCGACTTTGCGCCCCACGTCGAAGAGTCCCGAAGCGGCCAGGCCAAGAACCGACGCGACGATCAACTGGTCGGTCTCCGCGTAAAAAATGACCATGATCGTCGTCAGCTGGATCCAGCCACCCGTCGAAAGCAGACTGCGCACGATCGGCCACGTCACCAGTGAGGGTGCCGCGAACAGCGGGCCGCCGTAGGCGCGCCGCGCTGCGATATAGGGCGCGACGACGCCGAGCACGGCCATCAGGGCCGTCGCATACGCGACGCCGATGAGACCCTGATGCAAGACCACCGCGACGGCAACGATCGTCGTGCCGACGATCGACATCGCGGCGCCGAGCTTCGAAGCTAATTGCAGACGACCGATCCCCGCCAGAAACGACTGAAAGCTTCCGCCCAGTCCGCCGGCAAAAAAAGCGATGATGAAGATCCGCAGCAAGAAAATCGCGTCGTGCACGAAGACGGGATCGCGATAGTGACCAAGCGCGATGAGCGCCGGCGAAAAGGTCAGCGCGACGAAGGTGCCGAGCGCGAGCAACGCGCTGTAGAACATGACACCGAACGTCGCGGTTTTACGCACTTCGGACGCTTCGTCGCGGGCGTTATGGTGCGCGATCTGCCGCGTCAGCGACGGGCCGATACCAAAGTCGGTGAAGCCGCCGTATTTTGAAGCTGCCGCGAGCAGCGCGAGGAAACCATACTGTTCGATGCCGAGGCCATGCACCATGAACGGAATCGCGATGAGCACGGCAAGCGTGGACGCAATGTGCGAAAAGCCCGCCCCGACCGCGTTGTTGAGCAGCTGACGCTTGAGCGGGAGAGACCTTTTCAAGCCCGCTGCTCCGCGACGCGCGGGACGGCGAACATGCGAGCCGGCGCGACGGCTGCGACGCTCGCGTAGACCTCGGCAAGACCGTCGAGGTGCCGGTCCATCGTTGCGGGATTCGCCCAGTACCGTTCGTATGCCGCTCGGCCGTGTGCGCGTACGCGCGCGTCGTCGGCGTAGCGTGCGAGCGCGGCGGCGAGCGCGGCTCGGTCGCCGCCGGCGAACAGCGTGCCCGTCACACCGTCGACGATGAGATCGCGCGCGGCGCTCGTCGTCGGCACGATCGCGGGAACGCCTGCGGCCGCTGCTTCGGCGACGACGAGGCCGTATGTTTCGTACCACAGCGAGGGCAACACGAGCGCTCGCGCGGCACGCAGTCGTGCGTGCGACGCAGCGCGATCGAGCCAGCCGGTGAAGGTCGCGAGCGGATTCGCCGCTTCGATTTGAGGACGCACGTCGCCGCTGCCGATGAAGAGCGCGGGCACGCCCGCATCGCGCGCTGCCTGCGCGAACAGTACGACGCCTTTCTCACTCGACAGCCGGCCGACGTACGCGAAAGACGTATGCAGCGCCGGATCCGTCGGCACTCCGCGCGCGACATCGATCGGATTCGGCACGACCGTGATCGGACGACCGTGCGGCAAGAGCGGGGCGAGCACGGCTTCGCTAAACGCCGAGACCGCGATGAAGTGGCGCACCGATGACGGCATGTGGCCGACGCGATCCTGCGTCGCGTGACGCGCGACGCGCCACGCCTTGTGCACGGCGCTGCGCGAATCACAGTTGCGGGTGACGCACGCAAACGACATCGGCGTACGCCGGCAGATCGCTTGCGCGGGATGATCGAAGAACGAGCCGTTCGGACAGACGCTCAAGTAATCGTGGAGGGTGACCACGACCGGAAAACCCGCTTCTTCCGCCGCGCGCACGACGCTTGATGACAGCGATTTCGCCCAGCCGTGCACGTGAACGACCGTCTCGCCCGGGTCGCAACCGAACAAAAACGCACGCATGCGCCGGTAGGCGTCACCGTTCCAAATGCCTTGCGCCATCGCACGTCCGCGATTGGCGTCGTCGAGAATCGTGCGCTGCTCGAGCGAAACGACATCCACACCCGCTGCCTGCAGTTCAGGCGCGATCGGTTCGACTGCGCCGAAAACCGTCACGCGATGGCCGCGTTCGCGCAGGCCGACGGCGCTGGTAAGTGCGACCTGAGCCGCACCCCCGTTTACGTGCAGCGTGTCGTTGACGACGACGACGTGCGCGAGCCTACGCGAAGGCAAGCCGCTCCTGGCGGTACCAATCGAGCGTCGCGCGAAGTCCGGTCATGAGGCTCGTCGTCGGCGCCCAGCCCACGGAGCGCGCGAACGTCAGATCGGGGCGGCGACGCTGCGGATCTTGCGGCCGCGGGTCAAGGTAGTCGGCGACGAACGGCACGCCCGCGACATCGGCCATCGCGCGGCCGATCGCTTCGATGCTGCGCTCGTCATCGTTACCGATGTTCATCGGTCGCAGGACCAGATCGGGGGAGGTTGCGAGGTGCAGCAATCCGCCGACGGCATCGTTGATATACGTCATCGAACGGGTCTGGCGGCCCGTGCCGTGGATCGGGAACGGCGTGCCGTTCGCGATCGCGTCGAGCAGCGCGGGGATCAGCCGCCCGTCTTGATCGTCCATGCGCGGACCGTAACAGTTGAAGAAACGGGCGATGCGGCCGTCGAGCCCGCCCTCGCGAACCGCCGCCGCGACTGCTGCTTCGCCGTAACGCTTGCCTTCGTCATAGCACGACCGCGGGCCGATCGGATCGACGCTGCCGAAATAATTCTCGGGCTGCGGATGAACTTCCGGGTCGCCGTAAATCTCGGACGTCGACGCGAAGATGAAGCGCGCGCGCTGCTCGAGCGCGATTTCCAGAAGCGCCATCGTCCCGATACCGTTGACGGCAAGCGTTGCCAGCTGATGTTCGCCGTACGCTTTGGGACTCGCGGGCGAAGCCAAATGGAAGATGCGATCGATCGCGGTCGCGCCGCTCTCGAGTAGCAGCGCGCGCGTTTCATCGGCCGGCTTTGCGACGTCGCCGTAGACGAACGTCGTCTTTCCCGTCGATATCGCGGCTTCGAGGTTGCGCAGCCGCCCGGTCGACAAGTCGTCGATCACGACGACGCGATCGCCGGCTGCGACGAGCGCATCGACGAGATGGCTTCCGAGGAATCCGGCACCGCCGGTTACGAGGGTCAGCATCGGGCCTCCAAGACGGTGGAGTAAGCGGCTTCGAGCGAGTCGATCACCGCGGGCCAGGCGTACGATTCTTCGACGCGCCGGCGATTGTGCGCGCCCATGCGCGCCGCCAGCGCCGGATCGCGCAAGATTTCATCCAGCGCCGCGGCGAGCGCCGCGGCGTCGCCGCTCGGGACGAGTCGGCCGCCCTCGCTATCGACGAGGCTCGCCAGCCCGCCGGCGTTCGTCGCCACGACCGGGCGCGCGCAGGCCATCGCCTCGATCGCCGTCATGCCGTACGGTTCCCCAAACGAAGGCAGACAGTAAACATTGCCCCGCGCCAAGAGAGCGGGCACGTCTTGGCGCGGCACGAAGCCCGCCATCCGCACGATTTCGCCCAGTCCGTCGCGCTCGATGCGTGCGCTCATCGCGTCGTATTCCCAACCACCACCGGCGACGATCACTTCGAGATCGGGCATCGTGCGCCGCAGCAGCGCGACCGCGTCAAGCAACGTGAAGATGCCTTTGCGCCAGCTCGTCGCCGCCAAAAAAATAACGACGTGGCCCTCCGCCTTCGGCGGTTGCGCGGGAAACGACGCGAGATCGATACCGTAGGGAATCACGTGCGTGCGCGAACGCGCATGACGCCGGGCCGCGATCCGCGAGATGGCGGCCGGCGTTGCCAGGATGAACGCCGCCGCCAAGCGCTGCTGCAGCCACGACGCGATGCGCAGTCCGAGCCGCGCGAGCGGCCTCTGCGAGCCCGGCCAATAGCCGACGTACGGGCCAAGGATGACGGGAACGCCGCAGCCGGCAAGCCCGAGCGACAGGCCGGTCGCGACCGGATTGAGCTGATGCACGAGATCGAAACGCTGCCGGCGATTCAAGCGTTCGAAGAGCGCACGAACGCGTAGTGCGTAGGCCGCTCGATCCAGCCATTCGCGCGAACTCACTGGCGCAAGAACATGGACGCGGACATTCGGCGGAAACGGTATCGCACAATCGATAGCGGCTGTCGCAACGTCGATCTCATGTCCGCGCCGCGCGAGCTCCAGAATCATGCGATGTGCCAGCAGCCCGTCGCCGTTAGCGCGATGGTCGGTGAGCAGCGCCGACGGATGGCAAATAAAAATACGCAGCGCACTCGAACGGCGACGCTCTACCGGCGCCGGAGGGAGCACTGCCGTCGCGTTCATGCCGAGGCGGTCGCAGAATGCGCGATCGTGCGTTTCGCAGCGACTTGCCGCGTGACGTAAGCGGCGAAGATCCACGTGTACATGCCGGTGAGGGCACGTCCCGCATCGCCGGAGAGCTCAAGGCTCAGCAATGCCACGAGGATGCCAATCGCCATCGCAAGCGTCGTGGCGGCCTCGACATCGCGGGCGCGTGTCGCGCTCGACCAACCCGCCAGACCACTGCCGATCGGGACGACCAAACCAACGAAGAACAACGTCCCGCCAATCGCGCCCATCTCCAGGAGCCGGGCGAAGATGCCGCTATCGAGCCCGTTGCCCGATTGCCCTGCGTTGGTTAGCTTGTTGGCGGTATTGACAAGCCCAAGACCCTGGCCAATTGGCGCTTCTGCGAAATCCGCCATAGCCGCGGCATATTGGCTCTGTCGATCGATTGCCGACTCGTCGTTTCCGGCATTTCCAAGGGTCGAAAAGCGATCGATGACATTCTGTGTAGCGGCGGTCGAACCGGTAATCGCTGAAAGGCTGAGCGTCATCCCAACGGCGAGCACCGCAATCAGCGCGGCCGCGCGCATCGCATAAAATCGGCGTGGACTGAGAACGAAATAGACCAGCAAAAAGACGGCATACGCGAGCCATGCCGACCGCACGCTTGTAAGCCCAAATGCGGCTATCCATATCCCGACCTGCACGAGCAGCCAGGGCCGTTTCAAAGAAAGCTTCGGCGTCACGAAAGCGAGCGCGACAAACATGAAAAAGGCAAACGGGCCAGCCGAGTTCAGCGTGCTGAAGACGCGCACTTGGAACGGGAACGGCTTTCCGATCGATCCGATGCCGGCATTGACCATCCAATACACGTCCCACGGCGGAACGAGCACGTATTGGATGATAGCGTAAATGCTAAGCACCGTTGCGCCGGCGAATACGACGCGCGAGATACGTTCGAGCGCCTCACCTGCGGAAATCTCGTCCCGGGTAGCGACCCAGAGTCCGATACCCAGCGGTAACATGAAGTCGGCGAAGACGTATGCAGCCGGAAGCAGCCGCGCACCAGCGAGTGCGATAGCGAGCCCGTAAACAAAAGCGCCGATCCAGCACCACGCCGCGATGAGCATCGGAATCGGCAGCCGACGCCAACTTCCTCGTGCTACAACGTCGTACCAAAACGGTAAGAGCAGTGCCAGTGGGATGCCCGAAATGATGCTGACGCTGTTGAAGCCGGCTTTCCAGTCGACCAGCCGCCGAATTTCGGGATTGACCAGCCACCACGCGATCACGCCAAGGGCATACCACCACATGGCGCGACCTTTCATGGGCGTGATGCTACGTGCGCTGCGCGCTCGGCTTCCGCACGAGCGTGGAACGCCCGGCCGAGCCGGTCGTCACGGTTGCGGCCTGCCGGCGTAGTTCGGGCTTCGTCATGACCACGCCCAAGCGGCGCACCGAAAGCCGTTCGAGCGTCGCCGCGATCTCGTTATCGCGTGCTGTAGCGCGTCGACCGAGTTCGATCGCGAGAACGACGCCATCGCTGCACCGCGCGAGCTCCGCATCCATGCTCCGTTCGAACAGCGTGGGTATCTCGACCAGCACGACGTCGAACTCATTACGCAAGGTTGCGAAGCGCTCGGTCAAGCGCGCGCCGCCCAAGGCATGGATGGAAGTCAGTGGGACGACCGATACGCCCGCACCGTCGGAATCGCGCGCCGCATCGCTCGCGACGAGTCCGACGCTTGCGCCGGTCTCTGCAAACGCGCGTGCGAGCCCGCGAGCGACGATATCAGCGCCGTCCCGCTCGCGGCCGCCGCCGACGACCACGACCGCCGGGGAACCGGCGAGTGCTTCGACTGTGATGCGAAGCGAGTTGAAACGATCTGACAGCATGTTCATACGAATCCTTTACGCGAGAGTGCCGATGACGGGCGCGCCGAAGACGCGCTCGATCGTGGAAGGTTTGCGGAAGCGCACGTCGAGCGCATCGATGAGGAAGACGATACTGATCGCTAGCCAGAGCGAGAAGATCCCAAGGGCCACGACCAAAAGCGCCGAGGTCGTCCAGAACTGACGCTCGGCCACCCGTGCGCGATCGACCGAGACGAGCGTGCCGGTCGAAATAGCCACGGCGCGATCGGCGATCGCTTGATCGAGACGTCCCGCGAGCAACGCGTACGCCGCATCGCCCGCATCCCGGTCACGCCGAATCTGCGCCACTTGAGCGGCGCTACCGCCGCTGCCGAGCTGGCCTTCGAGCGATGCGATGCCGCGATCGACCGAGATAAGTTTTGCCTGATCGGCGGCGGCGGTCGCTTGAGCTTTGTTCACATCCGCCAGAGCTTGCACGTAGGTGATGTTCGCATCGGGACCCGCCGCGGCGGCCTTCGTGCGGGCCTGCGCCACGTCGCTAGCTTCAGACTTCACCGTGGATTGTAATTCCGCCAGACCCGGAAAACTGTCCGATCCGAAGGAGGCGGTATGGCGGTAGGTCGTGAGGTCCTTCGAATACTGATCGCTCAGATGCGTATACGCCGCATCTTGGTTCGTGACGGCGGAGAGCGCCAGCGGACGCGCCTGTGCGATGCGTTTGGTCGTCGTGGCAGCTTGCGCCCGATCCGCATCGACCGTTGCCGCAATTTCGTCGCGTTCGGAACGGAGGCGAACGAGGCGATCGTACACCGACGATGCCCCGTCCTTCGTATCGACGTACGGATAAGCGCCGGCAAGGCTCTGCAGCTGCTGATCGAGCCGTCGCTGACCCTGCGCGCGAACTTTGAGTTGGCGCGTGAAATCGGTCACGAGTGAATCGAATCGCGACGTCGCGATTTCACGGTAATAGCACGTCGTCTCCGCCGCAAGCGCATTGGCGTTTTCGATTGCGACGTCGGGCGACGGATCGCTGAACTCGATCGGCAACAAGTTCGAATCGCTGCCCACGCGCGCCTTGATCCGCGAGCGCAACACGGCGTCACTGAGCCTCGAATGCGTTTGGTCGCGGAAGCGCTGCAGCACCGTCTCGCTCATGACGAGCGCCGGAAGATCACTCGTCAAAAGCGGCTTTTGGACGGTCGTCGGGTGTTGCCGGTCGGTGTTATCCGGCGGTTCCGCGACGAGCAAGACCGTCGAGACCGCGCTATACTTCGCCTGCACGTTCTTCGCGGTTAGCATCGTGAGAACGGCCGCCACGGCAAGGAGCGCGACGAGCTCGATGCGCCGTCGCCAAAGAACGTCGAGCGCCGAGCGAAAACTTAGGGTACTGTTGTTCATACGGCCACATCTTTCTTGCGGTTGTTCATTCGTTCGCGCTGCTCTGAGATCGGCGTCGCGCGCCTGCCGATACCGCGATACTGCACGCCGACCGCGGCGAGAGCTTCGTGGCTAAGTGCATTTCGTCCGTCGACAACGACGCGGCGGCGTAAACGCTCCGCAATCGTCTGAACCGGAATCTCTCGGAACATCGGCCACTCGGTGAGAACGAGCAAGGCGTCAGCATCGAGCACGTCCAGCGGCGACTGCATCAGTTCGCAGTGGATCATCGTGTGCGGCCCCGAGATCGATGGATCGAACGCGCGCACATGGGCTCCGCGACCGACGAGATCGTCGATGATCTTGATCGCGAGCGAATCGCGAACGTCGTCGGTACCGGCTTTGAACGTCAGCCCCCAAACACCGATCGAAAGACCGTCGAGGCGACCCAGTTCCTCCTCGAGGATGTCGACGACGCGACGTGGCTGCGCCTCGTTGACGCGGAGCGTCGCGGCGAGTAACTCGCGGCTCGTTTCATTCTCGCGCGCGATATGATGCATCGAGCGCACGTCTTTATCGAAACACGGGCCGCCATAGCCGATCCCGGGTTGGAGGAACAGCTTGCCGATGCGCGTGTCGTCGCCGATGCCGGAAAGGACGCTGAGCGCGTCGGCCTCCAGGACGTCGCACAAGTTCGCCACTTCATTGGCAAACGAAATTTTGAGCGCAAGATAGGCGTTCGAAAAACCTTTGATGAGCTCGGCTTCGCTCGGCGAGGTCGCAAGAAGCGGCTTGCCGATGTGATCGAAGAGCGACAAAAAAGGCCTGGCAGCTTCGAGTGGCTGCGCGCCGACCACGACGCGATCCGGATTTAGAAAGTCCTGCAACGCCGAACCTTCGCGTAGAAACTCCGGAGCGTGCAGTACAACCGCGATCCCATGCAGGCGTTCGGCGATGAAGTCGGTCGTACCGGCCGGGACAGTGGAGCGAATGACGAGCGTCTTCCCCGTGAGGTCGACTTCGAGCAAGGCGTCGATCGCCGAGTACAGGTATGAGAGGTCGGCCGATCCTTCGGCGTGCGAAGGCGTGCCGACCGCGATGACGATGAACTCGGCGTCCTGCGTCGCCTCCGCGAGCGACTCCACGAAGCGCAGCCGCCCCGTCGCGAGATGCGCGTGCAGGGCCGCTGTGAGGCCCTCCTCACGGTAGGGCGTGACGCCGTTCTGCAACCCACGAATACGTTCGCGAATGATGTCGTAACCGACGACGTCGTGGCCGAACTCGGCGAAGCCGATCGCGCTTGCCATACCGACGTAGCCGGTACCGACGATACAGAATCGACGCGATACCGTCGAAACCGGGGTAGCCATGTGAGCGGGCTGCGACACCTTAGTGAGCCCCTTTCGTACCGAGAACGGAGGCGAACGTCGTCCCCAGGAGCCGGAGATCGAGCGCGACGGTCTGCGTGCGAATATACGTGAGATCCAGTGCCGTGGCTTCGGGTAGATGCAAGGGGACGGTCGAGCGGCATGTCGTCTGCCAGAGGCACGTTAATCCGGGGGTCACGAGATGACGCAAGTTCTGCCAGCGCTCGTAACGGCGTACGACGAACGGCATCTCCGGGCGTGGCCCGACGAGCGTCATCTCACCGCGAATAACGTTGAAAAGTTGCGGAAGTTCGTCGATCGAGAGCTTGCGCAGAACCGCACCGACCCGTGTGATGCGCGGATCGCGGCCGGAAGCGGGCTTGAGCTCGTCGCCACAGAGATCCTTGCGCATGGTACGGAGCTTGAAGATCGTGAACATGCGCTCAAAGCGTCCGACGCGGCGCTGCCGGAAGACGAAGGGAGCTCCATCCTCGATTGCGATCGCGATGCACGCGAGGACGAGGATCGGGCCGACCAGCGGCATCGAGAGCGCGGCCATCACGACATCGACGATGCGACGTAATGCGCGTCGAAAGGGGCGATCGCGATAGACGAACGACGAGGGCCCGGCCGCGAAGCTCGGCTTTGATGACAATGTGGAAAGCATGCTTTACGGATACCGACGTACGGCACCAAGCGCTTGTAAGAATAGGCCGGGGTCGAGCTTGTGCCCTTCCGGGACGAAGACGGTATCGCCGTCGACCAGTTGCGGGTTCTGCTTGAGATCGCCGTGCGTCAAGCGCGAAATGTCGTACGACACATGCGCCTGATTATGCACCACTTCAATGTGCCGGAGATCGGCGTACTTGTTGGGACCACCCGCGCTATACAGGGCGCTCAGGAGCGTCGTGTCGCTCTTGAGCAATGCTTCCCCAGGCGTCGTGACCATACCGTACACGTTGACGCGCGGCGCCGGCCGCATCGTGACGATATCGCCGTTGTGCGCCGGCGTAACGAAATCCGTGCCGGCCGAAGAGACGTCACGCGTCACGCCGTCGCGGGTCAGGGTAATATGCGCGGTCGAAGATGTGCCGTTGATCCCGCCGGCCTCGTCGAGCGCTTGCGCCATGGTCTCGCCGTCGTAGAGATACACGGGGCCGGGAACCTTCACGTCACCGTGAATATCGACGCGGACCGGCTTGTTCGCGAGCATGATCCGATCGCCGGGCGACAGGGCCGGGCCGGCGCCGCCCGCGCGATTGAAGTTCTCGACATTGTAGGGACCCGACATCTTGCCGTCGTGCTCGAGCCGGACGTTGCGCAGATCGTACGCGGTCGTCGTGGGATCGAGCGTCCCGGTCGTCGGGTTCGTGCGCGCGATCTGAGTCCGCAGTGCGCCGATCGCCGAGCCGACCGTCTCTCCGGGCTCGTATGGCAACACGCCGACAAAAGCCCCGGTCACAAAGATTGACTGCCCCTGCTGAAGTACCCGAATACCGACTGCGGGATACTTAAGGTATGGAAGAAGTGCCTGTTGCACGCGCGCGGTCACGACGGAGGTCGGCGCATTCGCCGCGGGAACGGTTCCCGCGACCGGCACATTGATGCTCCCGTCGCTTGCCACGTTGACCGTCGTGCTGAGTTCGGGATGATTGAAAACCGTTACCAGAACGCGATCGCCCTTGTGCAAGAGCGGTCCGTGCGAGGAGTCGGCGTACGCTTGAGACGAGACCATTGCGAGTGCAACAGCGAGTCCCGGGATGGTCAAGGAGGTCGCGCGACGCATAAGGGCTTTACCTATCCTGGGCGAGTCGTGAGATGCGACACGATCGAGCTGACTATTCGCATGCAGGATAACCGCCACGCTCACTTTAGGCAAGTGGAACGGCAATAAACTTCGGTTCCGCCGATAACGCCATAGCGCGGAAGAACTTTCACATTCACGAGTTGCAGCTTCGATACTCAGCGATGCAAGCGTCCGAAGAGGATGGGCGCGTTGCGGATTTGGAAGACGGCGTTATGCACGCACCGCGTATCGCCATCGTGTCGGATCCGCTCGTGCAACGCGGTGGAGCGGAACGCTGCGTCGAGGCGATGGCGGAAGCCTTCCCCGAAGCCCCGATCTTTAGCATTCTATTCGACGAACGCAATGGGCCCTCGTCGCTCGCGCCACGAGTACGCTCCTCGTTTCTCGCACGCTTGCCCTTGGCGGGGCGCCGGCATCGCATGCTCTGGCCGCTGTACCGCGCGGCCGTTGAAAGCTTCGATCTGCGCCCATACGACGTGATCCTATCGTCGCACCACACGACCGCGAAGAGCCTTCTCCACCGCGCGGATCAATTGCACATTTGCTATTGTCACACGCCGATGCGGGCGATCTGGGAACGGCCTTTCGAGGAGATCGCCACGTTACCGCGACCGCTGCGCGGCGCAGCCAGAGCTTTCTTCAGCGGCGCCCGTCTGCGAGACGCGGCGACCGCAAACCGCGTCGACCATTTCCTCGCAAACAGTCGCGAAACACAGCGGCGCGTTGCTTCCCACTACCGTCGGCCGAGCGTCATCATCCATCCACCGATCGAGACGGAAAAGTTTTTGCCCGGCTCGGGCGAACCGGAAGACGTTTACCTCATCGCGTCACGAGTCGTGCCCTACAAGCGGATCGATGTCGCGATTGCGGCGGCCGAAAGACTCAAACGCCGGGTCGTCGTCACGTCCAAACGGCCCAGCGGCATGACGACAAGTTCGCGCATCTCTTTCGTGGGCGCGCTCCCCGACACCGAGCTCGTCGGTCTCATGCAGCGTTCGCGCGCGCTGCTCTATCCACAACACGAAGACTTCGGCATGGCGCCACTTGAAATGAATGCCTGCGGCCGGCCCGTGATCGCATTCGCCGCAGGCGGGGCGCTCGAGACGATCGTCGACGGCGTAACCGGCGTTTTTGCGCACGAGCAGACACCCACTGCCTTCGCGCGCGCGATCGAAGCATTCGAGCGGCATCCCTTCGACCCGAGCGCCTTACGCGTTCATGCCGAACGGTTCTCGCGCGGCCGCTTCGTGCGCGAGTTGCGCGGCTTCGTCGACCACGCATGGTCACGGCGTGACGAACATCCAGGCCACCTTCGTGACGCGTTCATGAATCGTGACTTCTAG
>JAABUQ010005223.1_pt1 | contig 21024 bp, 10 predicted proteins | sample 5560001 | NCBI WGS metagenome assembly JAABUQ01 (sample SAMN10711888, study PRJNA513371) | rock metagenome | isolation source: Antarctica rocks | place: Antarctica: Victoria Land, Finger Mt nord | collected 2015-12-18
GCAGGGCGTCGACCTCCAGCGCGGCCCGAATCCTCGCGGCGCCGACCATGTGGTAGGCCGCGCTCTCGGGGTCGAGCTGATGGAGCGACCAGAGTGCTTGCTGGCCCCTGGACAGGGGATGATCGGGGCCGTTCGCGGTCCTCGCCAACGGCCCGGAAGGGGCGGGCTCCTCGCACTGGGCCGAGGCCAGGTCGGCAAGCTGGGCGATGGTCGGGCCTTCCAGCAGGCTCGTCAGCGGCAGGGCCGTGCCGAGGTCGGCCTCGACGCCCCCCTTGATCTCGATGGCCATCAGGGAGTCGAGCCCCAGCGTGTTCAGCGGCCGGTCCGCGTCGAGTTTCGACGGCTCCAGCCCGAGCACCCCGGCGACCCGCCCACGGAAGTAGCCCACCAGGCGCTCGCGACGGCGATCGGGCGTGTCCTCGCGCCAGCCGTCCAGGGCCGAGGGCCGGGCGGCGGGCGGCGGGGCCGCGGCCTCGATCCGCTCCAGCAAGGGCCCGCGGCCGTCCTGACCGTACAGGACCTTGATGGTGAACCAGTCGGCCGCCGCCACCACGGCCTGCGTCGCGCCCGTGGCGAGGAGCCGATCGAGCGCCGCGAACGCCCGCGCCGGTCGCAGGGGGGTCAGGCCCAGGAGCTGGAACGCCCTGGCCCGCTCGGGCGCCGAGGCCATGCCGCCGCCGGCCCAGGGGCCCCAGTTGACGCTCAGGGCGGGGCGGCCGTGGGCGCGGGCGTGGTGGGCGAAGGCGTCCAGGAACTGATTCGCCGCCGCGTAGGCGGGTTCCTTCGCCCCGAGGACCGAAGCGACCGACGAGGCGGCCACGAAGAAGTCAAGCTCCAGGTCGCGCGTCCGCTGGTGCAGGTTCCACGTCCCCGCCACCTTGGGCCGCAGCACGGCCCGAAGCGCATCGGCGTCCAGCTCGCGCAGGCCGTGCGGCGTGACCAGGCCCGCCGCGTGGACGACGCCCCGGATCGGCGGCAACTCGTCGGCCAGCCGATCGAAGAGGACGCCCAGGCTCGCCACGTCCCCCACGTCCGCCGCCTCGACCCGCACGGTCGCGCCCAGACGCTCCAGCCGCCGGATCGCCGCGACCGCCGCGCGGGCGGGAACGCCTTCGGGCAGCGAGTCCCAGGTCCCCCGACGCGGCAGACCCTTGCGACCGACCAGCACCAGCCGCCTCGCACCACGGCGGACGAGCCAGCGGGCCGCCCGCCGCCCGAGTTCTCCCAGGCCGCCCGTGATGAGGTAGGTCGCCCCGGGCCGCAAGGCCAGCGGCAACGGCGGGTCGGAGGGATTCGGCACGCGGACCAGGCGGGCGACGTAGCGCCGGCCGCGCCGGTAGGCCAGTTGATCCTCGCCCCCCGCGTCGGCCAGCTCGGCGGCCAGGGCGTCGGCGGCTTCCCTTGGGGTCGATTCCGGGTCGAGGTCGACCAGCCCGCCCCAGGTTCCCGGCGCCTCCACGGCGAGGGCCCGGCCCATCCCCCAGAGCGGGGCCTGGGCCAGCGCCAGCGCCAAGGCGCCGCGATCGTCGCCCGCCGGCTGCGCCCCGCGCGTCGCCACCCAGAGCTTCGCGCCCGGGTTCGCGACCGCGGCCATCGCCTGCGCGAGTTCCAGCAGGCCGCCGCACCCGGAAACCTGGGCCGCGTCCAGGTCGTCGACCGTCATCCCCGCCGTCTCGGGGGCGTCGAGCCCTCGGAGATACACGACCCCCCGCCAGGCCCTTCCGGCAAGAAGATGGCGGAAATCGACGGCGTCCGAGACGATCTCGCAGGAAGTGCCCTGCTCCTCCAGCCGCGCACCCAGCGCCCGGCCCACGCCCAGGGCGTCGGCGACGATCAGCCAGGGGCCGCCCAGGGGCGCCGAGGTCGTCGGGCGATCCTTCGGCACCCATCGCAGTTCCGAGATCAGGTCCGCAACCTCGGGCGACTTGCGGCCATTGCCGATGGCTGGGGCCTTGCGAACACGAGCGGCGGTCTCGATCCAGTGGCGCTCGCGCTGCCAGGGGTAGGAGGGGAGCCGGACGAATCGGCCGCCGGGATTCCGACCGCGCCAGTCGACCGGCCTGCCGAGGGTGTACAGGGTGCCCAGGGATCGGAGCATCGTCGCGCGGTCGTCCTTGCCCCGGCGGAGCGACGGGAGGATGGTGCCCTCGCGGCCGTGGTCCCGGAGGCCGCGGGCGATCGAGCCGGCAAGCGCCGGGTGGGGGCCGACTTCCACGAAGAGGTGATGCGCGGCCCCGATCAGGCCGCCGACCGCTTCCGCGAATCGGACCGTTTCGCGGAGGTTCCGGCCCCAGTAGGGGGCATCGAGTTCCGGCCCTGCCACGAACCGGCCGGTCACGGTGGAAACGAGGGGGATGACGGGCGTCCTCGGCACGATCCCCGCGAGGGCCTCGACCAGTTCGGGGCGAAGCGGGTCCATCTGGGGGCCGTGGAAAGCGCAAGCGACGCCCAGCACGCGGGCGAAGACGTCGCGCTCCGCGAGGGTGCGGACGACGGCCGCGATGGCGTCGGGGTCGCCCGAGAGCGTGGTCGACTCCGGGCCATTGACGGCGGCCAGGGCGAGCGTACCGCCGCTGCCGTCCACGAGCCGGCGCGCCTCGCTCTCGGACAATCCCAAGGCGGCGGTCTGGCCGCGCCCGGCGACGCGGGCCATGAGCCGGCCGCGATGGAAGGCGATCGCGGCGGCGTCCTCCAGGCTCAGGGCCCCGGCGACGTGAGCGGCGGCGACCTCGCCGAGACTGTGGCCCACGATGGCGTCGGGTGTGATCCCCCACGAGCGCCAGAGGGCCGCGAGGCCGACCTGGATGGCGAACATCGCCGGCTGGGAGACCCCGGGCTCGGCCAGGCGCGAATGCCCCTCGACGGCGGTGAGTTCCTCCATGAGCGACCAGCCCGAGAGGGGGGCAAGCGCCCGGTCGCACGCCTCGACGGCCTGCCGGAAGGCGGGCTCGTCCGCGAGCAACTGGCGCCCCATGCCCCATGCCTGCGCCCCCTGCCCCGAGAAGACGAAGGCCAGCCGCGGCGGCCGGCTCGGTGCGCGGCCCTTCGCCGTGCCGGGGTCGGCCTCGCCCTTGAGGAAGGCGTCGAGCTGCGCGACGGCCTCCGCGCGGGTGGAGGCGGTGAGGGCCAGCCGGTGGCCGTGGTGCCCGCGGCGGGCGCCGAGCGTCCCGGACAGGTCGCGCAAGGTCGCGCCGGCGAGGCCCTCGGCGATCACGTCGCGGTACGAACGCGCCAGCGCCTGGAGCGCCCCCGGGCTGCGCGCGGAGATCGGCAGGAGCTGCGCGGCTTCGGTTTCGGCCGGGCTCTCGACCGTTTCGGCCGGATCGACGCCGGCCAGGACGACGTGGGCGTTGGTGCCGCCGAACCCGAACGCGCTGACCCCTGCCAGCACGGGGAGGCCGTCGGCGAGCGGCCAGTCGCCCAGCGTCCGCTGGACGCGCAGGGCAAGGGCGTCGAAGGGGATGTGAGGGTTGGGCACGGCGAAGTGAAGGCTCGGCGGCAGGGCGCGGTGGGTGATCGCCAGCGCGGCCTTGATGAGCCCGGCGATGCCCGCCGCCGCCTCCAGGTGGCCGATGTTGGTCTTGGCCGAGCCCAGGGCGCAGGGCTGGCCCGGCGCCCGGCCCTCGGCCAGCACGGCGCCAAGGGCCTGGGCCTCGATCGGGTCGCCCAGCAAGGTCCCGGTGCCGTGGGCCTCGACGAACTGGACCCGGCCGGGCGCGACGCCGGCGCGGCGGTAGGCGTCGCGCAGGACGGCCTCTTGCGCCTGGGGGCTCGGGGCCGTCAGGCCGTTGGTGCGGCCGTCCTGGTTGAACGCGCCGCCCAGGATCGTCGCGTAGATCGGGTCGCCGTCGGCCAGGGCTCGTCCCAGCGGTTTCAGGACGACGACGCCGGCCCCCTCGCCGCGGGCATACCCGTCGGCGCGGGCGTCGAAGGTCTTGCAGCGGCCGTCGGGGGCGAGGAACCCGGCGTTGGCGAAGTTGTCGAAGACCTCGGGCGAAAGGATCAGGTTCGCGCCGCCGGCCAGGGCCAGGGCCGACTCGCCGTCGCGGAGGCTCCGGCAGGCCAGCTCGACCGCCACCAGCGACGAGGAACAGGCGGTGTCGATGGCCAGGCTGGGGCCTCGGAAGTCGAAGGCGTACGACAGGCGATTGGCCGCGATACTGGCGGCGACCCCCGAAACGGCATAGGCGTCGCCGGGGTCGCCCCCCCCGCCCTGCAAGCGGCCGTAATCGTTGGTGGACAGCCCGATGAAGACCCCGACGGCCGCGCCCGCGAGCCCCTCGGGCGGCTGCCCGGCATCCTCCAGCGCCTCCCAGGCGACTTCCAGCAGCAGCCGCTGCTGAGGGTCCATGCGGGCCGCCTCGCGCGGGGAGATGCCGAAGAAGTCGGCGTCGAACCCGTCGACCCGCCCAAGGAAGCCGGCTCTCCGGCCGCGAACGGCCCCGGCGACCCGGTCGGGGGACATCTCGCCCACGGCGTCCCGGCCGTCGCGCAGAAGTTGCCAGAACGCCTCCGGCCCGTCGGCGCCCGGGAACCGGCAGCCGATGCCGATGATCGCGATCGGCTCGCCCTCGACGCCCCGCGACTCGCCGGGCGTGCCCGCCACGACCGTGACCCCCGCGAGGTGGCGGGCCAGCGCCTCGATCGTCGGGTGCTCATACAGGAGCGTCGCGGCAAGCGGCCGTCCGAGCCACTCCTCCAGCTCCCCGGCCAGCTCCACGGCCCGCAGCGACCCTAGCCCGAAGCTCGCGAATGGCGCGCGGACGTCGACCTCCGAGGGCTCGACCCCCAGGGGACCGGCCACCTTCGCCGCGATCCAGGATGCCAGCGCCGTCGCGTCGGGCCTGTCCACGGACCGCGTCGACCCGTTCCCGAGGTGGCTGGATTCCCGACTGGGGGAAGGCTCCCCGCCGATCGTTTCCAGGTCTCCGGCGAGGTAGGTCTCGCGGCAGGCGTGCCGGCGGACCTTGCCGCTGGAGGTTCTCGGGAGGCCCATCGGCTTGAGCAGGCGGACGTCGGCGACTTCCAGGTCGTGCTCCTCGGCGATCGCCAGGCGGATGGCCGCGACGATCTCGGCGGCATCGCGGCCCTTGACGCCGCGCTCGACTTCCTGGACCAGGACCAGCCGCTCGTCCCCCTGGCCGTCCACCGAGAAGGCCGCGCAGGCGTCGGGGCGGAGGGCCGGATGCGCGCGCGCCGCCGTCCACTCAACGTCCTGGGGGTAGACGTTGCGGCCGCGGATGATGACCAGGTCCTTGAGGCGGCCGGCGACGAAGAGTTCCCCGTCGCGGACGAAGCCGAGGTCGCCGGTGCGCAGGAAGGGTCCTTCGCCGGTTCCGGCAAGGGTTGCCCCGAACGCCGAGGATTCCTGCGGGCGGTCCCAGTAGCCTTGCGCGACGCTGGGGCCGGAGACCCAGATCTCGCCGACGCGGTCGGCCGGGCAGCGGGCGCCGGTGTCGGGGTCGACGATGGCGACCTCGTGGTCCGGGGCGATCCGGCCGCTGCCGACCAGGCCGCGGGCGTCGGCGGCGGCAGGGGCGACACGCCCTTCGCCGAGCGCGGCGGGGTCGATGGGCAGGACGACGGGGAGCGTGAGACGGGGGCCGCCGGACACGATCAGGGTCGATTCGGCCAGGCCGTAGCAGGGCAGGAACGCCTCGCGGCGGAACCCGCAGGGGGCGAACGCCTCGGCGAAGCGGTCGAGGGTCTCCGGGCGGATCGGCTCGGCGCCGTTGAAGGCGACCTCCCAGCGCGACAGGTCGAGGGTCGCCCGCTGCGCATCGGTGACCTTGCGTGCGCAGAGGTCATACGCGAAGTTCGGCCCGCCGCTGATGGTGGCCCCGGTCTCGGAGATCGCCTGGAGCCACCGCAAGGGGCGTTGCAGGAAGGCGACCGGGGACAAAAGCGTGCTGGCGCCGTCGCAGTAAATCGTCTGGAGGATGCCGCCGATGAGCCCCATGTCGTGGTACAGGGGCAGCCAGAAGACGCCGCGGCTCCCCTCATGCGAGTGGAAGCAGGCGCGGATCAGGGCCGAGTTGTGCAGCAGGTTGCCGTGGGAAACCATCACCCCCTTGGCCGCGGCGGTGGAGCCCGAGGTGTACTGGAGGAAGGCCAGGGTGTCGCGGTCCGAGCCGGGGTCGCGCCAGTCCTCGGCGAGGGCGGGGTCGAGGGCGTCGGTCGCCACCTGGTGCAGCCCGAGCAGTTCCGGGACGCCCTCGGCCCAGCGGTCGGCGTCGGGCAGGAGGCTCGAAACGGTCAGGACCGCCGCCGGGCGGGCGTTGGCGACGATCCCGCGGAGCCGGGTCATCGGCCGGTTGAGGCGCGGCAGGTAGGCCGGCACGGCCGCGACGCCGCCGTGGAGGCATCCCAGGAACGCCGACACGAACTCCAGGCCCGGGGGGTAGAGCAGCAGCGCGCGGCCGCCGGCCAGCCCCAGGCTCTGGAGCTTCGCGCCCAGCACCCGTGCACGGCGGTCCAGCTCCCCGAGGGTGATGGCGTCCCCCCCGGCCCCCTGGCCATCGGCGAGGAAGGTGAAGGTCCGCCGCTCGGGATGTTGCCGGGCCCGGTGTCGGAGGAGTGCGGTGAAGGAGGGCGTATCGGGGGTGTAGTCAGCAGGTGGTCGATTCATTGATCCGGCCGGGAGCCCTCGCTTGCCCTGGACCGATCCCGCCGGATGTCAGCGGGGCTTGTCCATCGATTTCGACAGGCTGAGGGGCCTCATGTCCGTCCAGACCTCCTCGACGTGGGCCAGACACTCCTCCTTGGGGCCGACTTTCCCCACGCCGGCCCACCCCGCCGGAACTTCGCGGTCCGCGGGCCAGATCGAATATTGCCCCTCGTCGTTCACGACGACCTGGAAGGGGGCGGCCTTCTCGGTGGCCTCTTCGGACATGGCGGGCCTTCCCTCAAGCAAGGTGCGAATCGTCACCAAATCGACCGGCGAGACCGGCGATCCATGCCGAGAACCTCCGTTATCCGACGACCGGGCCGCCCTGCGCCCGGATTCGTCCCGAGGCCCGCCGCAAGGGGTGGGGGTCCCGCCCGGGCCTCGACTCAAACGGTCGCTCCCGAGCCCGATGCATGGGAGGACCGGAGATAGTGGGGCGATGGGATGATCGATTCTAGGCGGGCGTCAAGCGTAAGGGTCCTATCTCGTCCGCCTATCTTCGCTGTTCAGCAGCGTCGATCTAAACTACCACGAGACGCGCGTCCGGTCAAGAATCCATTCGGGTTGGCGAAACTGTGTCGGGCCGCCGCGAGAATTCCGGCCGTCAGGATCAGCGAGGCGCCCCGGCCGACCAACTCCGTCAGCACGCCGGCTTCCGCCCCCCGATCGACCGGGCGGATCGCGTCGGCGACCAGGACGACGCGGTGGCCCCGCACCAGCAACCCCCGTACCGCCGCCCCGACGCAATAATCGGTCGCGACCCCGTACACGACAAAGGTCGGGCGACGCGGGTCCGCTGCGTCATAGCGGCTGACCAGGCGATCGGCCTCGGGGTGGCTGAACACGTCGTAATGGCGCTTCTCCAGGGTGACGTGGGGCGGGAGGTCGCCGGGGGGGAGCCGATCGTCGGGGCCGACGACGAGGCTGCCGGGCCAGGAGGTGGCGGCCACCCGCTCGCGGCCCGCCGTGCCGATCAGGCAGTGGAGCGGGAAGGGCTCGGGGTCCGGGTCGTCCGGGGCGTGGGCGCAGGCGGTCGCCAGCACCGGGATGCCAACCTTGCGGGCGAATTCGGTGAGGCGGGCAAGGTTCGGCAGGATCGCCGAGGCCCCGGCAATCGGCAAGGCGCCGCCGGGATCGAGGAAATCGCGCTGGGTGTCCACGTCAACGAAGACGAGGGGGTAAGCCGGCATGGGTGGGTTCCGTTCCGGGGCGGTCTGGGCCGAAATTCGCTGGGCCGGATGGTCGGGGAACCACAGGCGCGGGCGGAGCTGACCTCGATCCTGCCCGAGCATGGCCGGGCTCGCCAGCCCCCGGCTTGGGGGGTTCCGATCCCGCGGACCGCCCACTATGATTGGGGGATGCACGACAAGTACAAGCGGCGGCATCAGGCCCCCCAGGGGGGCGGGGACCGGGCCCGGAGGCAGATCGCGCTGGAGGCGGCGCGGCGGATGTTCGCGACGATCGGCCCGCGCCCGGGGGAGGCGACGCTCGGCGAGGCGACCGAGGCGGAATACTACACCGCCAAGCGGAAGGCCGCGGCCGTCCTGGGCCACCGCGTCCGGCCGGGCGACCTGCCCACCGATTCCGAGGTCCGCGTGCAGGTGCTCGCCCTGGCCCGCATCGGCGAGGGCGCCGACCCCCCGGCCGGCCCCGAGCCGCGGGACGACGGGCCCCTCGACCGCATCGGCGAGCACGTCGACCGCTTCGCGGTCTACAAGCTCCGGCTGGAGCCCCTGGGCGCGGTCAAGCAGAACCCGAAGTGGCACCCCGAGGGGGACGCCCTCTACCACAGCTTGCAGGTCTTTGAGCGCGCCCGCGACGCCCGGCCCTACGATGAAGAGTTCCTGCTGGCCGCCCTGCTGCACGACGTCGGCAAGGCGATCGACCCCCGCGACCACGTTGCCGCCGGGCTCGACGCCCTGCGGGGAACGCTCACCGAGCGTGCCGAGTGGTTGATCGCCCACCACATGGACGCCCTCGCCTACCGCCAGAAGACCCTCGACCCTCGCACCCGCCAGGCGATCGAGGCGTCCGACTCCTTCGAGGACCTGATGCTCCTGCGCGACCTGGACGAGGCCGGCCGCGGTGTCGGCGTCCCCGTCGGGACCATTGACGAGGCCCTGGCCTACCTCCGCGGGCTGGAGTCCGAGGATTACCTTCGATGATGGCAACACGCATCCTCCTCGCCGCCTGGCTCCTGGGTCCGACCGCCCCCCCAGCCGCCACCGCCGCCGCCGCCGAGATCTTGATCCGCAACGCGAAGGTCATCACGCTTGACCCCGATTCCCGAATCGCCGGGGCCGTGCGAATCCGCGACGGCCGGATCGTCGCCGTCGGCGATGCGGCCGAGGTTGGCGTTCCCCCAGGCGCGCGGGTCATCGACGCCGGGGGGCGTTGCCTGCTGCCGGGGCTCTCCGACAGCCACGTCCACCCGCTGGGCGCCGCGGGGAGCGAGGTGGCGCACCCGATCCCGGCGTTCGACTCGCTGGAGGCCGTCCGGGCCTACGTCGCCGACCGCGTGGCGGCCCAGCCCAAGGGGACCTGGATCGTCGTGCGGTTCGCCTTCCCCACGAGGCTGGCGGAAGGGCGATTCCCGACCCGCGCCGAACTCGACGCGGTGGCGCCCGACCACCCGGTCCTGCACCAGGCGGGGCCCGCGGGGGTCGTCAACTCGGTGGCCTTGAGGCTCTCGGGCATCACCCGCGAGACGCCCGATCCCCCCGCCGGGCGGATCGTCAAGGACCCCGCCACCGGCGAGCCGACGGGCCTGCTCCGCAACGCCTATTCCGTGCTGAAAAACCTCCCCAAGGACGCCTACGGCGGCGTTGTGGAGCCCGACCCCGCGCGGGTCAAGGCCCTCTTCGCCCGCTACAACGCCCGCGGCCTCACCAGCGTCGCCGACCGCTCCGCCAGCGTCGAGGCCCTGGCGCTGTATCGCGGCCTGCGCGACCGGGGGGAGTTGACCGTGCGGGTCAACGCCACCCGCGTCCTGGAGAAACCGCCCGAGGATCGCGCGGCCATCGTCGAGGCCCTGCGGAAGCTGGCGGCCGACGACGAGCGCGGTGAGCCCAACGGGCCGACCGGCGTGGGGGACGACCGCGTGCGGATCGGCCCCTTGAAAATCTTCCTCGACGGCGGGATGCTCAACGGGACCGCATATATGCGGGAGCCCTGGGGCGTCGGGCCGGCGTACCAGATCACCGAGCCCGAGTACCGGGGCCTCCTGTTCGTTCCCCCCGACCGCCTGGCGACGATCGCCGAGGAGGCCGCCCGCCGAGGCTGGCGGATGACCGCGCACGCCGCGGGCGAGGCCGCCGCCGACATCCTGCTGACGGCCTACGAGCACGCCGACCGCACCGTCGGCAACGTCAAGGGGCGGCGCTGGCTCATCACCCACGCCAACTTCACCACGGCCCAGAACCTCAGGCGCTGCTTCGACCTGGGCGTCGGCGCCGACCTGCAACCGGCCTGGCTCTGGGAGGACGCCCGCACGCTCTCGGGTGTGTTGGGGCCGCAGCGCATGGCCTGGTTCCACCCGTACCGCAAGTGGCACGATGCCGGGGTGGTCATCGGCGGCGGCAGCGACCACATGATCCGCACCGACCCCCTGGCCGCCACCAACCCGTGGGACCCCTGGCTCGGCATGTGGATCGCCCTGACCCGGAATGTCCGTGGCGCACCCCCCTTGAACCCCGACCAGCGCCTGACTCGCCCCGAAGTCCTCCGCCTCTACACCCTCAACAACGCGAAACTGCACGGCGAGGATGCCGAGAAAGGCACCATCGAGCCCGGCAAGCTCGCCGACCTCATCCTCGTCGACCGCGACCCCCTGACCTGCCCCGAAGCCGACTTCCGCACCACGCGAGTCGTGTGGACCATGCTCGGCGGCGAGATCGTCTCCGGCGACCCCGACGCCCACCGCGATTGAGCTGCATCTGCTTACAAGAAAACGCTTTCCGTGGGAATTGGGTTCGTTCCGCGCGTCGGAATTGGGTTCGTTCCGCGCGGGGTTCCGTGAGGTTCTCCCATCGCATCGCCTCGGGTTGGCGTGTCGGGGAAGCCGGTACGTGTCGGGGAAGCCGGTGCGTGTCGGGGCCGTCGCCCTTCGGGCGATCCTGAGAATTTGTCCGTAACTCGAGGCGCCGGAGGCACTTTTCGAGCACTGGTTGACAGGCAACCCGTGGCGGGGGCACTGGCATCCACGGGCCATCGGTGGCCAAGGCTGGAAGCCGTTCAGGACTTCCGGGCGCGGGCGAGACGGGCGCGGCGGGCCTTGCGGTTCGCCTGGGTGGGGTTGGTCGGCTTCGGGGCGATCGCCGAGGCGGCGAAGATCGGCGCCAGCTCCGCGTCCAGGGCCGCCATGATCCGGTCGTCTTCCTGGAACTCCGCGCGCAGCAGGGCCAGCTCGGCCTCCTCCGACTCCGACACTTCCTCGGAGATATCGACGGGGGTGGGAGCGGGGATCGGGGCATGCGCGGGCGGCAACTCGACCGCGGAGGTCCGGCCGGTCTGCAACTGCTTCTGGGCCCATTGCAACCGACGCACGCACGCGGCCTCATAGCGCCTGGCCAGGGCGATGGCCTTGTCGGTGTCGCGGCCCAGGCCGACCTCGGCGTCGGCACGCTCCTGCTCGTCGAGTTCGTCGAGCGCCCCGGCCTGGAGCGCCTCCAGGCGTCCGACGGTTTCGCGGATCAGCGCGGGGCGGTCGCCTTCCAGGGGCGTCGGGCCGTCGCGCAGCTCCTTGGGGAGGCCCAGGAGGTCCAGCGCCAGCCGCGTCTGGGCCTCGTCCCAGTCGCCCTTCGCCTCCAGGATGCGGCCCAGCCCGGTCCAGCGCGAGATCAGCCAGCGGCACCCCTGCTTGGTGCGGCGGAGCTTGGGCATGACGGTCGCGGGGGCCTTCGCCAGGGTGGCGCCGAGGTCTTCGGCGTCGCACTCGCGGTCGAGGTCCCAGCAGAACGCCGCGCGGGCGGCCTGGCGGGTGCGCAGCGAAGCCTCGTGCGCCTGGCAGCGCTCGATCTGCACGCTGCTGACGACCACCTGCTCCACCAGCCAGAAATCGTAGGCGTCTCGCGGCTCCCACACCGGCGTCCACGCGACGATCCGCGCGGCGATGACCTCGCCTTCCTCGTCGGGCAGGACGCGTTTCCCGGCGGCCATCCCGTGCTTCAGGGCATCGCGGCGCGAGGCATCCTGGCCCTCGGCCGTGTTCGGTCCGGTGGAACGGCGGGCGTGGGCCCGGTTGGCGGCAATCTGGGCGAGCGTGGCCATCGGTGTCGGCTCCGGTCGGGTGGTCGGTCGAGCGTGGTGCGACTCCACAACCACCATCGAGACCACCCGGCGGGACGGCGCGGATTTCTTTCGGGACGACGCGGATTTCTTCAACCGCCGCCGACGTTGCCGACGCCAGCCTTGGAATACAGACCATTTATACGATCGGGGATTCCGGGGGTGGACTCCCTCCCAGCCATCGGAATCCAATCTCCAGGATCGAGAGCGACCTCCGCGGGCCTCACGCGGAGGCCGGGCCCCGGGGCTTCGCGACCCGCTTTGGGGTACGATGGCCGGCATCCCCAACCGTTGAGGACGGCGATGCGGACCGAAGTGAACTATCTCTTCTGGCAAGAAGACGAGGCTTGGTTGGGCTATCTGCAAGAGTACCCCGACTATTGGACTCAGGGCGAGTCACTCGACGACCTGATCGAACATCGGAACCACTTCCGTCAACCTCTTGTCGCTTCGCGACCCGGACAACCAGTTGTCCAGGCCACCCCGGAACCGTCATCCCGCTCCCGAATCGAGAGCGATACCCCGGCGGAACCCTGCAGGATCTTCGCGAGGAATACTCACGACGATCGGGGGTCCAACGGACGGTCCTCCCTTGCCGAGGCGGTCGCGACCGCTTAGCTTGCATGATTCAACCCCTCCGGCGGACACCCCGGATTGACCCCCCCGCGTCGGCAACTCGAACCTGTGCGGCCCGACCCGCCCGCGACGCGAACTGACCCTGGAGGTCCGATGACCGCAGCGCACCGCAACGGGGGCCGGGGCCCCTGGGCCCTCTCGGCGGCCTTGCTCCTGGGGTCCCTGGCGGCGACGGGAACAACTTCCACGGCGATCGCGCAACAGCTCAAGCCCGACGACGTGGCGGCGATGACGCTGAATGCCGGCAGACGCGCGCTGAACGAGAAGAATTACCCGGCCGCGGCCGAGCGGTTCCGCGAGTTCCTCAAGAACTTCGGCGGGCACAAGGACGCGGTGGCGGCCAGCTACGGGCTCGGCCTGGCGCTGCTGGAAGGGCCGCGGAAGGACGAGCTCGCGGCGATCGAGGCCCTCAATCGCGCGGCGGGTGCCCACGACTTCCCCGATCGTCCCAAGGCGTTGTATTACCTCGGCCTGGCCCATCGCGGATTGGGGACGGCCGAGGTCGCCAAGGGGGCGGACAAGCCGGCCGAGGCCGAACCGCACCGCAATGCGGCGAAGCCCCGGTTCGAGCAGGCGGCGCAGAAGTTCGGCGAGGCCGTCGCGGCGCTGAAGGACCCCGCCGACGCCGACTGGGCCGCCCGCGCCCGCTGCGATCAGGCGGAGATGCTCTTGCGGCTGGACAAGCCCAAGGAGGCCGCCGCGGTGGTGGGGGCCTTCCTGACCGATCCCGCCTTGCTCCAGAGTCGCTATCGGGGGCTCGCCCTCTACGACGTCGGCTTCGCGGCGTTCGCCCAGAAAGACTACCCCGGCGCCGTCCGCGCCTTGGCGCAGCTCGCCCCGTTCCAGGACCCCGACCTCGGCCCGCACGCCCGCTTCCTGCTGGCGCGCAACCACCACCTCGCGGGCGAGCGCCCGGAGGCCGCCGTCCAGTATGACGCGGTCCTGGACGGCTACGAGGCACAGAAGAAGGCGGCGGAAAAGGCGCTCCAGAACGGCGAGGCCCTCAACAATAACCCCGAGGAGCGCGTCCGGCTGGAAGCCCTCCGCACCACCCCCCCCGATTACGTCGTCCGCGCCGCGTTCTACCGGGGCGTGGTCCTCTGCGAGGAGGGGCAGTTCGCCGAGGCCCTCGACCGCTTCAACGCCTTCCGCCAGAAGTACCCCAAATCACCGTTGAACCCCGAGGCGCAGGTGCGCCAGGGGCTCTGCCTGGTGCAGTTGAAGCAGTTCGCCCCCGCGATCGCCGCCTTGCAGCCCCTGGTGGATCACCCCCAACTGGCCGATCAGGCCCTCTGGCGGCTCGGCCTGGCGCAGCTCGGCGCGGCCGGGGAAGACCCCGACCCCAAGAACCGCGAGGCCAAGGCCAAACCCGCGATCGACACCCTCAAGCGCGCCGTCGACCGCGCGGGCCAGGCCGCCGGGCGCAACGAGCCCGACGCCAAGGGCCGCCGGGGTGAGATTCTGCTGGACCTCGCCGACGCCCAGCAGGTGGCGAACCTGCCCAAGGAGGCCGCGGCGACGTATCAGCAGGTGATCGGCGAGAAGGCCAACCCTGACCGCGACGAGGAAGCCCATCAGCGGCTCGCGACGGCCCTGCACCTGGCCGGGCAGCTCAAGGAGTCCGACGACGCCTGCAAGCGGTTCGAGCAGACCTTCCCCAAGAGCACGCTTCTGCCCGCCGTCCAGTTCCGGCGCGCCGAGAACGCCTTCCTCGCCGCGACCGCCGCGCAGGCGAACGCCAACCTGCCCAACCGCGATCAGGAGCTGAAGAAGCTCTTCGGCGAAGCGATCACGCGCTATCGCGACGTGACCGCGAAGTATCCCGAATCGCCCGACGTCAACCTCGCGCGCCAGGGGCTCGCTACCTCGCTGATCGCCCTGGGGCAGTATGAAGAGGCGATGCCTTCCCTGGAGGCGATCCCCGAGCCCGACCGCGCCGGCGACCTGGCCGTCGTCCCCTTCCTGCTGGCCGATTGCCTGTTGCGCACGCTCCCGCCCGAGGCCGACGACGCCCTGGCGGCGGCCCGCATCGGCGAGAAGCTGGAGCAGGCGACCAAGCTCCTGGGCATCTACCTGGGCGCCCAGCCCCCCGGCCCGCAGGCGCCCGAGGCGATGTTGCGGCTCGGCCAGTGCCAGGTCCGTTCCGCCACGCTGCTGGGAGCCCCCGAGGAGCGGAACAAGGCCCTTCAGGTCGCGCGGCAGACCTTCGAGACGATGACCCAGAAGTTCGCCAACCACCCCCGCGCGGCCGTCGCCATCTTCGAGCGGGCGAAGTGCCAGGCGCTGATGGGCGATCCCAACGGCGCCATGAACGAGCTGAACCGCTTCAACGGCGACCCGCTCAAGAACGCCCCGATCGCCCCCCTGGCCCTCCTCCGCCTGGCCGATCTTCAGCGCTCGCAGGGCAAGGCCGCCGAGGCCGCCGACCTCCTGGCCAAGACCCGCGCCCAGCACGAGGCCGCCCTCCTGAAAGACCCCGCCCGCGCCGATTGGGCGCCGCTGCTCCAGTATCAGCAAGGATTGGCGCTGAAGGAGGCCGGGAAGCTCGCCGAGGCCCGGGCGATTTTTGAGGCGCTCGCCAGGCAGTTCGCGGGCAAGCCCGAGGCGGCGCAAGGCGCCTGGCGCGCGGGCCAGTGCCGCAAGGAGGAGGCGCTCGCCAGGCTCGACGCCCCCCGCAAGGCGGCCCTCGGCGGCAAGCCGGAGGAGATCGCCGCCGCCGAGAAGGCGAAGCCCGAGGGGATCAAGGGCCTCCGCGAGACCGCCGCCTATTTCCAGGAGCAGGCCGGGTTGGCCGCCGCCAAAAGCGCTGGCTCCGATTCGCATCTGCGCCTGCTGCTGGAGGCCGCCGGCTGCAACCGGCTCGTCGCCGATTCCGAGATCGAGGCCGCCCGCGCGACGTTGAGCGTCGAGGCGGCGAAGAAGCTCCGCGAGCAGGCTGGCGGGTCGACCTCCGACGCCGCCGCCCCCCCGGAGATCCCCCTGGCCGAGGTCCCCCCGCAGCCCGCCGAGGTCCTGGCGCGCGGGCAGTACAAGGCTCTCATCGACGCCGCGCCCGACGCCCCGCTGGCGCTTCTCGCCCGCTGCGAGCTGGCCGAGATGCTGGCGGCGCGCGACGAGGTCGACCCCGCCATCGTCCTGCTCGACGAGGCGATCGAGAAGGAGCCGGCCCCGGAGTTGGCCAATCGCTTGCGCCTGCAAATCGGCACCTGCCGGCTGGTCAAGGCCGAGTTCCCCGCCGCCGCCGAGCAGTTCGACGCCGTCGCCGCCGACGCCACGAGCCCGCTCGCGGCCGAGGCCCGCTACCGCTCGGCCGAGGCGTTGCTGCGCGGCGGCGAATGGGCCAAGGCGGTCGAGCACCTGCTCCCCTTCCGCGACCAGCAACCGTTCCAGAATCTGCCCGACCTCAGCGAGCGCGCCGTCCTCCGCCTGGGCCACGCCTACGCCCAGGGAGGCCGCTGGGAGGAGAGCCGGCAAACGTTGGAGATCCTCGCCGGCCGCTTCCCGCAAGGCCCCTGGGCCGACGAGGCTCGCTACGGCATCGGCTGGGCCCGCCAGAACCAGAAGCAGTTCGACCCCGCCGTCGACGCCTATCAGCAGGTCGTCAGGCGCACCGCCACGGAGGTCGCCGCCCGCGCCCAGTTGCAAATCGGTCTCTGCCGCCTGGAGCAGAAGCGCCCCGCCGAGGCCGCGACCGCCCTCCTGGTTGTCCCCTTCACGTATGACTATCCCGAGCTGAACGCCCTGGCGTTGTGCGAGGCGGCCCGCATCCTCGCCGACACCAAGCAGCCCCGCCAGGCCATCGCCCTTTTGGAGCGCGTCGCGCGGGACTACCCGACCGGCAAGCACGGCGAGGTCGCCCGCGAACGCCTCGCCGCCCTGAAGGCCGCGCCCGAGCCCGAAGCCAAGTAGCCTTCCCGCGGGGCGGGTGCCACCCGCCCGACGAAGCAACGACACGAGCGACAGGTCCACCGCGGGGGTATCGGGATGACACACGTGCGAAAATGCCCAGGGGTTCTCCCCACCCTCGTTGCCCTGGCAACCCTGCTCGGCGCCCGCCCGGCCCAGGCCTACATCGAGGCCCCGCACACCCTCGGGCGCGTGACGCAGGAGTCGACCAACGTCCTGGTCGTGCGCGTCGAGAAGGTCGAGCGGGGGCGGAACCTGATCGTCTTCCGCAAGGTCCGCGACCTGAAGGGGACGCACAACGGCGAGGTCCTCAAGCACAACATCGGCAACGCCGGGTTCTCCCCACGCGAGAGCCAGACCATCATGGCCTGGGCCGAGCCGGGCAAGGTCGCCGTGATCTTCCACAATGGCTCCGCCAGCGAAACGTGTATCCCCAACTACTGGTATCAGAATTCCAACGGGGGCGAGTGGTGGACCCTCAACCACGGTGAGCCGTACCTCTTACGCGGCTACTGCGGCGACCCCCAGAAGCTGGTTGCCGCCGTCACCACCATCCTCGCGGGGCAAGAGGTCGTCGTCCCCTGCATGCTCGACGGCAACAAGGACGCCCTCCAGCAGGGCACGGCCAAGATTCAGCGATTGAAGGCCAGCCTCAAGATTCAGGATTACAACCCCAAGCGCGACTTCGTTGGCTGGGGCGACGAGAGCTACCGCCGCGTCGCCGGCATGCCCGGCTTCTCCCAGATCGCCGCCCTCAAGCGCGTGGACCCCGATGCGCTGGGCGTCGCCCCGGTGGACTTCGACGGCGACGGCAAGCCCGATCTGTGCCTCTTTGGCGCCTCGAAGCTCGGCCTCTTCCAGAACGGCGACGCCGCCCCCAGCGAGGTCTCGCTGCCGTACCCCGGTGGCGCGCGTGGGGCCGCCTGGGCCGACTTCGACGGCGATGGCAAGTCCGACCTCCTGCTGGCCACCCCGCAAGGGCCCAAGCTCCTGGCCAACCGCGGCGCGACCTTCGCCGACGAGAGCCAGCGCCTTCCGGAGGCCGCGTACTCCTGCCCGACCGCCGCTACCTGGGTCGACTACGACGGCGACAAGCATCCCGATATCCTGCTGGCCGAAGGCTCCCTGGGCCTACGCCTCTACCGCAACACCCTCGGCGGCGCCGGCGCTGGCGAGGATGGCCCGCCCGTGCTCGGACCCTGGCACGTCATCGGCCCCTTCCCCAACGACGGCGGCCAGGGGTTCGCCAAAGCCTTTCCCCCCGAGTCCGAGATCAAGCTCGACGCCCAGTACGACGGCGCCCGCGGCGAAAAGGCCGCCTGGCGGGTGGCCGACTTCCCCGACGGCCCCGTCCACAGCCTCGCGATCTTCCAGCCGCGGAACAACAACAACTCGGCCGTCTACCTCTTCCGCGAGATCAAGACCGGCGTGGCCGTCGAACTGCCCGTCGGCCTCGGCAGCGACGACACCCTGACGGTCTGGCTCAACGGGGTCAAGATCGTCGAGGAGAACGGCAACCGCGCTGCCGCGCCCGACACGACCAAAGCGACGCTCAAGCTCCGGCCGGGCAAGAACGCCCTGCTGCTGAAGGTTTGCCAGGGCGGCGGCGAGTGGGGGTTCTGCTTCCACGCCGGGACCGCCGCGCGGGCCTTCCCCCAGACGTTCGCCGACGTGTCCGCCGCCGTCGGCCTCGGCCCCGACGGCCTCGGCGGTGCGCTCAAGACCGATCACCTCGCCATTGCCGACGTCGACGGCGACGGCCGCCCGGATTTCCTCGCCTCGGCGGGCGAGGGCCTGCTGGCCTTGAACACCCCCAAGGGCTTCGTCGAGGCCAAGGGTTCCGGCTTGCGGTTCCACGCCGGCAAGGTCGCGCCCGCGTTCGGCGACTTCGACGGCGATGGGGCGCCCGACCTGTTCGTCCCCCAGACCGGCGGCAGCAAGCTGTTTCGCAACGAGGGCGGTGGCAAGTTTGTCGATGCGACCGCCCGCGCCGGCGACCTCGCAAAGCTGGCAGGTCAGGCCACCTGCGCCGCCTGGGCCGATTCGGGGCGAGCCGGGAGACCCGACCTGTACGTCGGCTGCCTGCGGGCGCCGAACCGCTTCTTCCGCAACCAGGGCGACGGGTCGTTTGTCGACGCGACCGAGGAGATCGGCCTCTCGCAGCGCATCTTCAACACCCGGGGCCTGGCCTCGATGGACCTGAACAAGGACGGCGCGCCCGACCTGATCCTGGTCAACGAAGGCCAGGATTCAGCCGTCCTCCTGGGCAACCCCGCCCGCGCCGGCAAGCCCGAGGTCGCCGACGCCCGCCCTGAGAATCGAGCACGGGGGACGATCCGCCCATGATCCGACACCTCGCGACCGCCGCCATCCTGCTCGCGACGGCCACCGCCGCCCGCGCTGAGGGCTGGCCGACCTACCAGGGCAACCCCGCCAGGACCGGCAACCTCGACGGCGTGGCCGGTCCGAAGGTGCCCCAGGTGCTCTGGGTCCACACGGCCCCGGAGCAGTACGTCGCCTCGCCCGTCCCCGTCGCCAAGGCGCTTTACGTTTCGGGCCTTGGCGCCTTCAACACCGCCTCCTTCCACGCCCTGGCGCTCGACCCCGTGGCGACCGAGCGAACGCTCTGGACCAAGTCGACGCCCTTTCTGAAACTCCCCGTCGTCGGCGCCCCGGCGGTCCTCGGTGACAAGCTCGTTCTGGGCGACGGCATGCACCAGACCGACGGCGCCGTCCTGCGTTGCCTGGAGGCCGACACCGGCCATCCGCTCTGGCAGCTTCCCGTTGACGGCAAGCTCGTCCACATGGAAGGCGCTCCCACGATCGCCGCGGGCCGCGTGTACCTCGGCGGCGGCAGCGCGGGCGTGCTCTGCGTCGACATGGGCCGCGTCACCCTCGACGGCAAGGAACTCGGCCTCGACGCCATCAAGGCGATCCGCGAATCGCGACGGGCGGAGCTGCTGGCGAAGTTCGAGGAGGACAAGAAGAAGGACCCCGACTTCGCGGTTGCGCCTGGCGAGGACGCGCTTCCGAAACCCATGCCGAAAGTCCTCTGGCGGCAGGGGGCGAACGCCTGGCACGTCGACGCCCCCGTGGCGGTCGTGGGCGATCGCGTCCTGGCGGCCTCGGCCTTCCTGGACGCCGAGAACGTCGGCGAGCGGGCCCTCTTCGGACTCGAGGCGGGGGACGGCTCCGTCGCCTGGAAAGTGCCCCTCAAGATCAATCCCCTGGGCGCCCCGGCCGTCTCGGGCGGGTCGGCGTTCGTCGGTTGCAGCACGATCCGGTTCGACCCGAAGCTCACCGCCGGTGCCAAGGGGGAGGTCGTCGCCGTGGGCCTCGCCGACGGCTCCGTCCGCTGGCGGAAGGATGTCCCCGGCGGCGTGCTCGGAGCGCCGGCGGTGACGGACACGCTTGTGATCTTCACCGCGACCGACGGCAAGGTCCGCGCCTGGGACCATGACACGGGCAAGATCAAGTGGACCTACGCCGGCAAGGCTCCGTTCTTCGCCGGCCCGGCCCTCGCCGCCGACGCGGTGTATGCCGCCGATTTGAAGGGCGTCGTCCACGCGCTGAACCTCGCCGACGGCAAGCCGCGCTGGATGCTCGACCTCGCCACCGATCCCGCCGTCAAGGCCACCGGCAAGGTCTACGGCCCGCCGGTCCTCCGCGCCGGCCAGCTCTACGTCGCCACCTGCAACCTCGACGAGGGCGACGCCAAGGGCCCCTCGGCCGTCGTCTGCATCGGGGAGAAATGACCGAGATGACCGCTCGTCCGAACCACACCCGGGGCCGTTGGTGGGCGGTGCCCATCCTGCCGTTCCCATGGCTGCTCGTCGCCGCGTCCTTCGGGGCCGATTCTCCCGCGGGGATCGCCGTCGACCCGCAGAAGAAATTGGTAACGATCGACTGCAAGATCGCCCCGAGGAAGCTGCCGAACCTCGACGAGGTGTACCCGATCGAGGTCGTCGCAACCTTCGCCGCTCCCAAGGGGCAGAAGGCGCACGAGACGGTTGTGACGTTCGAGGCCAGGCCCAGCGAGATCGCCAAGGCCGTCGAATCCCTGGGCCTGAAGCCCGGCGCCCCGGCCTCGGGCGAGGGGGCCAAGGCCGCCGGGCCGGAGGTCAAGGTCTCACTCCTGATCGCCGCCGCCGACGGCAAGGCCGCCAGGAAGCTAGCAATCGAGAAGTGCCTCGTCGACAAGAAGACCGGCAAGGCGATGCCCGCCCTCAAGTGGTACTTCACCGGCTCGGCGCTCAAGCAGGCCGACCCTGAGAAGCCCGAGAAATCCTACGGCGCCGACCTGACGGGCACCCTGATCGCCCTCTTCCCGGTGACGGCCGACACCGTTTTTCAGACCAACCTGACGATGAAGGACGAGCCCCTCCTGAAGCTCGACACCAACACCAAGGCGCTCCCCCCCGAGGGGACCGCCGTCAAGCTTCTCATCGAGGCGAAGTAACATGAGGATCTCCCCCCGCCTCGCCCCCCTCGCGCTCGCCGCGGCCCTCGCCGGCTGCTCGCAGTCGCCG
>JAABUQ010005224.1_pt1 | contig 21021 bp, 26 predicted proteins | sample 5560001 | NCBI WGS metagenome assembly JAABUQ01 (sample SAMN10711888, study PRJNA513371) | rock metagenome | isolation source: Antarctica rocks | place: Antarctica: Victoria Land, Finger Mt nord | collected 2015-12-18
GATGGGAGTGGACTGGGTGGTTGGGGTTGGGGCTACTAGTGAGGGGGTGGATGTCGATAGGGGGGTTGAGGGGGCGGAGGGAAGAGGGGTGGTGGAGGCGCTGGGGGTGTCAACTACCCACATTCTGTTCTGGGGTTAGTTGAAGGAGAGGAAAGGGGGTGAGGAGAGTACCTGTGGGCTTTCGTGGCGACTAATTTTGCGACCGTGTGAGCTAGAGTTGAGTGGGGGTGGACGTGGAAGACGGGGTAGGAGTCTTTGCCGTCGTTCATTCCACGGGTGGAGAGGATGACGGAGATGAAGTGGATGCAGGTGTTGTCTAATAATGGTGCCGAGCTGGATTTTGTGAGGAGCTTTTACGATGTTAGTAAGGTTTCTGGGAGTGCTCGGGAGTAAGGTCTACCTTGACATCCACATTGGAGATATTGCCGACAACATTGCACTGGTTGTCGACGATAGCTAGAGACGAAATCCCCTCATTGTTCATGAGAATCAAGGCCTCTCTGAGGGGCCGATCACCACTACAACATCATTAGCACATTGTAACCAGACCAATTTTGAAGAAACAGCATACTTGATCGAGATCAAATGTTGACTCCCAATTCCCAATGCCTGAATCTCGTTCGCATACAACCGATCAATTGTAGGAAAGCTCTTCCCATTCTCCCACAAAAACTTCACCAATCGGCTCTGACTCAATATTCCCACCACATCAAGCGTTCCCTCCTTCACAATCACAATCCGATGGACGCCCCCGCCAAATAACTCCATCGCCGAGGTCAGATCCGATGAATGCGGTAGTGTCACGAACGGCTCTTTATTACCCAAACTCTTCGCGTCCCGCAAGGGGATCTTGTGTCCCTGCTGCGCCTTCTTTGCCAGATTCTGGAAGACGACTAGGTGTTCGTCGTCCGGGAAGAGCTGGCCTGTTGCGAAGAGGAGGTATTGGGTGAGATCGCGGTAGTCGAATGTAGCCACGGCAGATTTGTCGCTCTGGCTGGCTCGAACGAGCAGAACAGCGGCCCTGGACTCGGTCAAGAGCTGTCACGTATCAGCAAAAACCGCCTCCTCGAGGCAAGGAGATAGGTAGTACAGACATTGGTCGCATCCTCAATCCCAGTATCCAGTTCCACAAAGCGTAAATCCGCGGGATCGATCAGCTCCTCCACAGAGATATGCTGCCAATCCCGTCCCTCGAACCTCGGATCCGCATGGCCCGACGTGGGTGGATTGTTCAGTAGCTCCTGCATCTGCACCTGTGAGAGGGACATATGTCGTTGCTGACGCGGGGAGGGGGGCATGCCGCGGAGCTGATCGGTGAAGCTTTGGCGGTGGGAGTGGCCTCGGGAGGGGGAGTGGGACAGACGCATGTTCTGAGAGGGGGTGCGGTGGGGAACGGGGCGGAGCTCTTGGTTGGAGGTGGAACTGGTGGAGGTGTTGGAGGGGGTTCGGTGGGGGGAGCGGTCTGCCATGGTACTTGTAGACGCCTGTCAGGCGGGGTAGGATGGTTTGGGAGACCAGAGGAGGCTCTGCGTGAGGGAAATACGAATTGGGTGAGTGGTGTGAGGTATCAGGAAAAAGGATCATGCGCATGATATGATATGATACGCGAGTTCCCCAGACTCCGAAGTGCTGCCGCTTATACAACTACTGCGGCCCTTTAATAGCGTGTTTGGGGGAAGGGGTCTCATGCAGTTTGGTCGGACTGGGCCACTCATTTTGAGCATAGATGAGGTACCTTAGATACCTTAGCACTTGATTGGACATTGACCTCGTCCATCCCTTTCACTGTCGAGAGATATCGGTGGTCACTTGACCCTTGAATATCACCTCATCCCAAATTCCGTATGGAATGTATCGTAGCTTGCAGACATTGTACTAGCCACTGCTAAATAACGAGTATCCTGTAACGATGAATACGCAAACCCGCTATGAAAGGAAGGGTATCATGATGCCAGCCAGATCCCGAATATCAATGCCGCCGCCCAAGTCCATGAAATGCGTTGGAACCATGTCAATACTCCACCTCGTTCGATGCATGCCCCGACTCCCCTAAACAGTAGACCTGGAATAGTGCATGAAGATACTCTTCACCAACACTTGAATCTCGCCCAGAAACCACCTCGTTTCGTCTTCTTCGCTCCGGGTCTCTCCGGTATGTCGGAGATATCCCCTTCTTTGTCTGCAGGCACCGCCGATTGCTGTGGACGTGGCGACGGGTGGCTATGACCGAAACGCCCGTGTGACTTCTGTGACGAGCGTGAGCCGGCTTGTTGGCCGGCGTGAACCTTCCTGGCTTCGACGACGCGGCGGACGAGGACTATCGTAAAAGTCGAATCAGCATCCCTATACCATCTCGTCTCGTCTCATTTCATTGTGGTTATTCTCGATGTCACGTACGAGCAAAGGTCTCCTCGATGTTAACCATCTCTCTCGCGCTCGTCTCCATGAACCCACATCCCCTTGCCCTCGCCCACGCCAAACCTTCCCGGCTACTTATCACCCTCTCGTCTTTTAAGTCGCATTTATTCCCCGCTACAAATTTAACCGGCTGAACTCCACCGCTGTCCTGGCGGTGGTCGCACTCCATATCAATCATTTGCAGAAAGTATTCGAGGGTGTCAAGGGAGGACGCGGCTGTAATATCGTACACAAGGAGGAAGGCATCGGACCGGAGATTCGAAGCTGCCCAGAGACCGCGGTATTCTTCTTGGCCAGCCGTGTCGGTGAGGGAGAGGAAGTAGGATTGGCCGTCTATGGTGCGGGTCACGGAGTAGGAGTCCTCTGGTTGAGAGTATTAGAGGGGTGTAGGTAGAGATGATGGCTTGGGAGAGATGTAGTACCTATTGTTGGATCGTACCTTGACGACAAAAACATCAGTACAATGTGAATGGAGAGTACTGGGTTATAGTTGACTTACTCGTGTGTCCATTGACTCCGTACCAGTCGCAATGTTATTGAAGATTTCCCTGCATTACACATCTTACGTCAGTGACACCAGTGGTTTACTCCGGTCATAGCAACCTACCGCAGCCACCGTCTCCACAGATAGTGATGGATATCCGGTTATCATCCTCCATAATGTGATATCGACGCGCAGAAGGCGCAACTGGTGGCCGAAGCCCAGAAACACCTCGACTTGGGCGTCAAAGTTACCGTTAGTCACAATTTCCTGATCCCTTGCGACCTCAAGATAGATCAATTGCAGCTGCTACGTCTTCGGTAGGTCGCGTGCCCCAAATGATTGCGTCGTGCAAGGACGTCACTGGTAGGTGCTTGAGTCTGGCTGAAAATGATTTGAGCAGTTTCCGGCAGTCGGGGGGGGAATGAAGATTTCTAACAGGCTTCTGGAAGCAGGCCAGAAGGAATGTTCGAAATGACAATCGGGCAGCTTCCCCCTTTGCTCAAATTGATCAACGACGATCCCTTTCGTCCACAAAAGGGGTCTGACTGGCCGCCCGACTGGCCAACACCCAGTCTCCATCACAAATGTAGATCAGATCATCACCCTCTTCCTCCCCCTCATCCTCAATCTCAACCTCTAACTCTCAAGCCTCGCCCCACCATTTCTCTGGACATAGTAGTAGACTACTAGTTTGCTCATCAGCCCCACACTGAAAGAAGGTGGTTGTGCTGCAAAAGCCTCTGGCTGAGCCATGCATCCTTCAATCACAGTAGCGCGACCCAGGAAACGCAAGTGCGCGCCATAGATCAGTAGCCTCAGAGCGCTATGCCGGACGTGCGTAGTGCATCTGCTGGAAGCGGCAAGGATCGCACTGCCTGCAGGAGAACCAAACTCGTCGTTGCGGAGGCTTGTGACCAAACATTGGGGGAAAGGGGAGGGCCAACGATGAAACGGCTGTCATTATGAAGACGTCAGCAACCACAAAAACCCCTTTCTAGATGAGTGGGGAAAGAATGGTCTGCAGGCTTCAGATAGACCACACACTGTGAGGCATAGATTATGTTCTACTATTGTGCAAAGATGTCTTTGCGATCGACCCTGTAAGCTTGCGGTAGGTATTCGCAATCAAAGCCTTGAAGCTCACGAAGCCCAACACCCCATCAACCAATAATCGAGCTATAGCCCGAATGAACATGAACGATATCACGAAAACCGCTGCCCCTACCAGCGCCTTGCAGAAGCTCAGCCCCGGTTGGCCTCCTCGTCAATAGCTTGTGGGAATCAACCCCAGAGCACCGCCACAAGATCCCCAGCAATCACCCTAAGCAGAAGGCAAGACTGCCCCAAAGCAAGAATTCGCTCTCATGAGGTATCGTCGATGAAAGCAAAGCACCTCGAAATCCCTCGCTGAGCGCTGGCAGATTCCATAATCGCAGCGAGTAACCCTTGCGCTGATTAACATATTGGCGGCTTCCTCGTAGTATCACTCGGTTCCACGCCTTCCTCGATCTTTGGCGGTATCCCTCCTCCAAACCCTTTGTTGGCGGGCGCCTCCATCCGCGTCATTTTGGCTTGATGCGAGTCTGCATTGAGCCTCTGTGGTGATCGCTTTCCTTGCGTCACAGGAGAATGATTGGTGGCCTGTTGCCCGAGTGATGCGAGTGAGTCCAAAGAGTTGACTCGTACTGGCGAGGCCGACTTTCCGCTGTGCTGCGAGGATGTCCGTGGTGTTACACGACCGTTCTGTAGAGATCTTGTCAGCAAAGTTACTCTAGTAGAATGTGGCCGAGGAGAAAATACCTCTTTGGCCCATCTTAGACCGCAGCTGTTGCATAAATCCCGATTGCCGCTTGGTCCCCGTCTCCATTCAGGCGTCGTTCGGGTGTGGCAGTTGGCGCAATCTTTTTGCAAATCGCCGGCTCCATTGCGCCTTTTCCTTTTCTTCCTGTTGGAGAGGAGGCTCTGCAATTCCTCCGCGAGCAATCTGTTCCGCTTCTCCATCTGCCGAAGCTCAAATTGCCAGCTTGTGCTCCTAGTGGTCTTGAGTTCATCAAATACATTGTCTTCAGATGCAAGAGCTTCGTGCTGACTGCCAATGACCAAGCCACTGCCACCAGCTTGGGTTGTAACACCCTCACTGTAGACTTTGCCAGGCTGAGAACCCTGCCCGCCAGCCGAGGACGACGTGGGGCTGGTGGATTTTGGATCACTTTTGGGTGGCACGTTATTTGCGTGCCTGTTCATATTGCGCGATGCTTTGAGCAGACGAGTCTGTGCGACCAAAAAGGTTGGTTTTTGACCTTCCACTGCATCTCCAGGATAGATCGTAGTCCGAGCTTGAAGAGTCTGTCCACGCTTATTCTGGACATCGTGCTTGAAAGTCGCCTTGACACCCGTACGGGCTAATTCGAGTTTCCTTCCGAATTCGAGCTTCGAATCCTGACGCATCAACGCCTGTGCACTCGTTCCAACGAGATCTTCGGGTTGCCGATCTAGCAAAATCCGCACATTTGAAGAGACAAACAGGTACATGCCCGAGGTCGACATCTTAGTCCACAGCTCGCTTTCCCCTAAACCACCATCTGAGACGATTTCGTTCCTCGCAAGAGCATAGACTGGTCTCTCCCGTCCGACCATGATGATGCATTTGCGGCCTTTACCCTGCTCCAAATGCAATGATCCATGGCTCTCGAACCACGTGTAACCACTGTGTTTCCGTCGAATCCTGAATACGACGTTGACGGCGGCTCCAGTCGAGGTGTCTTTGAGCTCTCGAGTGACAGGAACAATATCACTCGGATGGCAAACAGAGGAGAGCGCTGTACCTACCAATTCACTGGGGTCGTATTCCAGAACTTTTCTGCTGGAAGGAGACAAGTAGAGAAACAAGCCTTTGAGCGAGAGAACGTGGACGACATCGTCGGTATTCTCAAGCAAAACTTTATCCCATATCCTTTTCGATAGCTCGGATTCACCACTACCGATGGTACTGAGGACCGTAGATACATCGTCTCGGTGGATGGTTTGGCCCAATTCGGAATTGCTACTGCCATGATTATCGGGCATGACATATCTCGGTAAGAGACCACGTTGGTAATTGATGGTGTAGGAGCCGTCTAAATAGGATCAGTAGCTGAAGGATGCATCATCCAGGAGGGACTCATACCTGGATTCTTGTTTGTGATCGAGGTTGGTTGCTCAACGAGGTCAACCTGAAAGCCAACGTAATATTTGACTTCGTCGGTGTCCCACGTGATGGGTATCATAGTCAACAGATTCATGAATGGCTGTCCACCCTTCCTATAATTGATAAGACTGATTTGCGTCTCTTGCCGTTGCGTGATCATGTTTTTGATCCTGAGAACGGATTGATCATCGACATAGTTTCGCTTGACACCGGCCGTAATCTTCCCATCTGGTGCTTGGAGGAAGCGACAATTCCTTCCAAGGATTTCATGCTTTGTATAAGCCGTTAGGCGCTCGAATACATCTGAGCAGTACACAATAGGCAGATCATGCTGAGTGACGTCGCAAACAACAAAAGCACACGACATATCGACTGCTCCTATATTGATTTGAGGCTTCGGTCTCGCGGCCACTCTCATCAGAACCCCAAGCATGTCAAAGCCGCTCGATGAGTATGCGTTTTTGTATTGCGGTACCACCTGCTGCGCGGTTTCATTCTGTCCTTGAAATGGCACTTCGTTTGCATCTGACGATACATCAAGGTTCGCGCTCGGCGGTGGTTTGGAAGGCTGGTCATAACTTGAGATAGTCTGAGGAGTGGGCAACGGCACCGAGGGGTTTGGGTTTGGTATTTGCATGGCGGGCTGCGAAAGGTCCATCTGTAGTTTTTGCATCCGGTCCGACACTTGCATGTTTGGCAACTTCTCCATCATGTCGTGTGAGCCGAGGCTTCCCGCATGATTCTCTCCGCCAGGATCATGCATTCGCCCAAGCATTGGATTCGGCACTGTCTGCTGCATCTGGGAATTATTGAGCGTAGGAGTAAAGCTTGGTTGTGGATATGTATCCCTGGGCGTAAACCCACCATTGCTGGCAGCGTCTAGAGGATTGTTGGTGAAATCCACGCCCATCATCAAGTTATTATTCATGTACTCGTTCGACATGTCAAAGCCTAAGGAATCTGCAGAAGTCATGTGCTGCCCATATGGAGAGGATGAGGGCATGGAATTGTAATTTCCCGGATTGGAAAAATCTGTGTTTAACGCGAGGTTCTCATTTGAAAGTTGACTCCGTGCTCTTTGACTGGCGAGTCTGCGTTGAGCAATGTTGCCAGGACGCTGCATACCATCATTTGGCTGAGTCGGAGACGGATCGAACTGGAATCCATCGAGATCGCTGTGGTCTCCGTGGCCAAACTCCAACATTGACGACCTCCGGTGATCGTTGTGTAGCGATTGATTGGAATCATAGGAGTTGGAGTGGTGAAAAGTCCTCCTACGCTGCAAGTCCTTTTCATTCTGATCGATGATCTCGTCCATCGTGGGCCCTCCGATCATGCCCGAACTATCCATTCCCCTCGAGCCCATCATGCCCATCGGGGTGTCATGACTGCTCATGTTTGCCAACCTCTGCATGTCCTCTGCCGAATACTGCCTATCGTAGTAACCGTTCATGTTGGCGATATTTGTGTGATCCATTGCGCCGTGTGACACCGAAGGTGCCCCCAGAACAGTCCCTTATCCGCGGACTCTTGCTGGCCAAGTCCCGGAGCACAGGGGTCATTGTACGTCCGCGCTGTCGCCGAATGAAGCCGTCCAGCATCTGTGATGCAGCCAGAACACGGGGGCAGGCGGTTTGGAGGGCAGAGGTACTTGGGGGTACAGCGTCTGCGGAGGTACGCAGACTGGCATCCAGGTTCGAAGCGCCAAAGCGTAGAGGGTTGGAACGGGTAGAAAAAAGGCTTGGTGATTACGCGAGGCCGTTGATTGCGTGCAAGGCTCTGTGCTTTGTATGCGACGGCGAGCGAGGGGATTGCCGATCTTGGAGCACCTATTGCTTCGCGTGCCTCAATTAGAACCGATACTCTGGTGGCGGGGAGGCTGGCCAAACGGAGGATTCCTGCTTGAGACAATGAGGGTTGATAGATAAGAGAGAAGGAGACAGCGAAGAGTGAGAGGCGTCGAGCATTGGGACTGTATGGCGACGACGAGTGCCGGACTGGTAGCAGCAGCAGTCTCCGTAGTAGCAGCACAGACACTCAGCGCCTGTTTCCTCAGGAAAGAGAGCTACCGATTAACTACAGATTTAGTTCCATACTATGAGATCAAGTCGATGGGGTCTAGGGCTATTGTAGGTTAGTAGGCGGGCAAGAAACTGGGGATGGCGGGCAGGCGGGGCAAGCGTGGCAGGCGAAGGGTTGTTTCAGCCTGGAGGGCCACCCGGGAGACATTCACCCACGCCAACACGAGGAGAAGGCATTAGGCATCAATGCCATCTGTAAGGAAGTCGAGTCCTCGCAGCATCATGTAGGTGCCTGATAGTATATAAGAAGCCCGACAGAATATATTTCGTTCTCGGATGCGACCACTGGAATAACAACATATGCCATTTATGATGTACAGTACAATGTCTCTCCAACGAAAAGCGAGAGGCAAGAGACGCATGACCGTCCCCTGGAATGACTACCTCCGCGCCCAATACACCGCAGGCAAAAGGCTCTCCACGCTGGAAAGTCTACCCTTCGAACTACTCGAACCGATACTTGAAGAAGTAAGTATCACAATCCACAATCCACACTCATCGATACTAAGCATCGAAGCTCCACTCCAATTCCGTGTGCGGTATCCGGCCCTTTGCAGCTTCGTCTCGCATATGTCGCGCACTCGCGAGTCCTTTCTACTACAACACCTTGAAAGTGGTAATACAAACGTTCGCTTCAACATATGGGCTCGGCTCGGTGGCCCTGACTCTGACTCCATCCAACGACAGCAAATTGCTGAGGCTCCGCAAGCCTTGCATCGCTCGTGGTCCGTACAGAGGCTTGCCTGCGATCGAAGACGTGTTGAAGTATGACAACAGCTACGCAGCCCTGGAGTATCTCCCTTCAAGCGAAAGTATTGGCGCTGAACAATACTATCAACTCACGGCCTCAGCTTTAGGCACCTTGAGCGGTGGCTTTCCGCTTCTACGTAAATTGGTGATTGAGCTTGGCGACTTCATCGGCGGTGCCGACGGTGTGGGAGAATTTGACCGAAAACGTTCTTGGCTACCGAAAGACCCTACAATGTCGGCATTAGATAAAATCCAAGCGCTAGGTCGCTTCCCCAATTTGCGCCATCTCCAACTTCATCTCCATCTGAACCCTGATACAATCGAAATAATGCGTCCACAGACAGGTCCTTGTGTTGCTCTTCACATCATGGACCTACTTCAGTCTCATAAAACTGGTGTTCGGCTCGAACAGCTAGACCTCGTGTTCTGGACTTTTGCAAAGCATTTTCTTTGGAATGGGTCGTATTCCACGGAGACCATGAGTGTGGTGATGACATGCAAGATAGGCGAGACCGTTGGGAGCAGCGATAAATATGTGACGAGTTGTGATGGCTCGGTCTACGCAAAGATCATAGCCTACCGGAAGAAGATTGAGAAGCTCGGCAAGCGAGTCAGATGGAACCACGACCTGAATCCCAGTATATATGCAAACCTGGTAGCGGAGTATCCGGACCAGTCGCGAGCGCGGAGGATCTGCAGTAAGGCGGTGGCAATACCCTCCTTAGTTTTTTCGAAGTTGCACAAAAGATGGAGGAAAGTGGCATCACGCCCAAAGCGAATTCTGCATGCGAGACGGGTGCAAGGCGGGTTGGACAAGAGTCCGCCAGAGGAAATATTCAAACACAACATATGCAAAGGCTGAGACCGATGTCCTTTCCTCGAAACTTGGATTGACTTCGCCATTTGGACGGTGTCTTCTTGAGGACCAAACATAGGTAAGAATTTTTCCAAAACGCTTAACAAGACCCTATTCCATGAAATCTGGCCTGCATGATCTCTGTACTGGGTTACATACCCTCAAAAGCCTCTCCCTTGGCTACCTATACATCCAAAGAAGTACACCTTCTACACAACCAACCCAACCCGCCACCGCAGCCACTGTTGCCATTGCAAGATCCAGCCGCTGTGACAACGTTGCAGCAATGACACCCGCCACAAGCGAACCGACGAGAGTGGTGAATACTAGGTAGCAGCAAAGAGCTCTATCGATCTCTTGCGAGATGAGCAGAGCCTTGCGATCCATCGAAGATTGCCTATCCACAGCAAGACTTCCGTACTCCGCCACAAGATTGATCGATGCTGGAAGAGAAGCAGAATCGCGGAAGGCTTCGCTGAGATCGTGGTCGTGGTCACGTGAGGAGACGTGAACTCTTGGGGATGGCTCCTGCAAGCCGAGACTTGTCGAGGAAAGCTACGCTGTGGAATCAGTGGATTGAATCTGATGGTCAGAGATTGGGACGCCTACTGGAGTGAGTGTTGCAATCTCGATGGCCGGTTTGCGCAACAAGACAACCTGACGGACAAGTCGTCCTACCGCTGTTGTTTCGTAGTGATATATACCACACAGTTTCCTCATGATGTCCCCAACCGAGTCCAGCTCCGAAACGTGCATGAAATGGCCATATAATCGACCATCCACTCTCTCAATCAGTACTCGCCATCTGGTCACCGTGAAAGGTCCTATTGGAACAGTTTCATTTAGTCTGCTGAAACTCATGATGCCGGAGACAATGCAGGGCGTAAAGGATGGGACGAGGAAATTGGATTGACGCTATGATACTCCGAACTCTACTTGTCTACATACCCTCATGGAGCCCTTTTGGATCAGGATTTCCCACACTGACTTGCTTGAACGCGCTCTTGTGCGATGTGCTCAATTTCGCGACTGTACACCAAGAGAGAATTGCGAATGCACGGATGGGCGCGGGGCAAGGAGAGTCTCGCGAAAATGATTGGACAGCGAAAGCTGTTAGTAATACTTCCTAAGCCCGATTGAATATGAGAAGCAAACGCGCAAATGTGCAATGCATGCTTCAGCCTCGCCGGCACTGGGCTTTAAGTAGCATCATCGCCCTGCACTTACTTCTTGTGCGCCCTTGAGTATTTATCTCGCTGCGTTTCCCCGTACTCGTATTGCATGGAAGGGCATCTTTGGTGTTTCGTTATCTATGCTAATTGTCCAATTTCTACAATACAATAAAATCTATGTGGAACACGATATTATGTTTGCCATCCAAGCGTTTCGACAGCCATGTCTCAGTGTGATACCAGGTAGGCGTATCACAGCTCACAACTCCACAAAGCTGATTTCGTTTCAAAGGGTAAGCTCGTCGGACACAAATGGGTCTAAGAACGTCTCGCCTACCACAAATCTAAAAGATGATTCGACTGCACAAAACCTGGTTGGATATGCGTTCACGGCTGTTTCAGCTCGCGTTGATGTATCAACCGAGAGCCTATATCAACCGCATATATACCCTGAAAAGAGTTTAGATGGGCCTTCGGTTGACCCTGCTGACCACCCCAGTGGGCAGGCATCGCTAGGATATTGTGGCTCGGTTGAGCCGCTAGTTCTCTTACATTCACAGAAGCATCGCTGCTTCGACCACGGTTGTAATGGTCGAGAATTTACTACTGGCAGTAATCTTCTTCGTCACAAGCGCGAGAAGTCAGGTACCTCATCCAAACCGACCTGCCATCGATGCGGAGCAGAGTTCACCAGAAAGACGGCACGCGATGGGCATCTGCAGCAAGACAAATGTGAACGACCCGATTCAGCGATTGAAGCTCGTCGCAGCAAAGGCTTTTCTGAAAAGGAACTCCTAAAGGTGGCCTTCAAGAAAGAGAGTCGAACTGTGAGAGGCGAATTTGACGAGCTGGTAACCTTGGAACAAAAGTCTGATCACGATCTTTCAAGGAACGAAAGGGCACAGCCTAGACTTCTCAATATTCATGGTATGTGCAGATTGCGACCGTCTCAAATTGAAGGGTTCGTAGAGTTTAACCCTGCCCCGGTAGACAGCAAAGTTGAGAGACCTGCAGATCATATAGATGCAGCCGAAGTCGCCTCTTCGAATATGTTTAATGACAGTGGTTATGGGAGCATTGTAAAAAGCTTAGACAACATACAGTCGAAAACATTCAGACCCGAGAGCCCCCCAGTGGAAACGGATTGGAAGCTGAGTTCCTTGTTTCTAGATCGTGTGAACCCTTTTTCACATAGCATAGGATATGCAAAATCATTACAGGATCCTTGCGAGGAGTCTTCGGATGAAAACGACAGGGATCATTACATAGACGAGCTCTTTGGTGGGCTCAACACCAAAAACCATCACTTCTCGACTGGAGACCTCTCTCGCTCTGCCATGTCCATAGCAAAGCATCAACTGGTTGTCAAATTAATGCGAGATGTCTATACTAGATTCAATTGGCGATGGCAACCGGAATTGCGGGCCCATGCTGCAGATCAGCCGACTCCACCGCCCTCACAGCATGCCAATTACAAGTCGGCGCAAGCGAAAGGAAAGCGGAAGATTCAAGATCGGGGCTCTCCGCCCCCTGAAGGCAATGATGGCGAACGCCAGGGCAAGCGCCCAAACTCCTTGGGCAGTGGAAACGAGCACACTCTTTTTGCTTGTCCTTTTCACAAATTTGACCCGCGCAAATACTGTTCGAGCAGTAGAAAATATCACACCTGTGCCGGACCCGGGTTTGCATCTATATCGAGGTTGAGGTGAGTTTGTAATCTCCACGCATTTGAGTCTCTTCGATAACTGTTCTCCCTTTCTACAGACAACATCTCAGAAGAACGCATTTTCCATTACAATGCCAAAGGTGCTGGCAAATTATGACCAACTCTCAAGATATGACGTTTCATGTCAATGCGGAGCAACGTTGTGAGCAACGCGAACCCGAGCCGGAAGGAATAACACCGGTGAAAATGGAAATGATCATGAATCACCGAGGTGCTTCCTGGGAGTGTATCTTCGAGGTATTGTTTCCGGGTGCTCCAATGCCGAGCCCATGTAAGTACTGTGGGGAGACCCATCGCGGGCTTAGGAGTATGTAGAGCTTACATCGCTCTCAGATTACGAAAACTGTGGCCAGGACTCTGGAGGGGCTGGGCCATCATCACCACAATCACAAGAGCTCTCTGACTTTGAGAAATACAATCGCACAGCTTTGCCTCTCTTAGTCGAGGCGAACCTGCAAACGCTAATCAATGCCGAGATGGCCCCAATCGAGGATAGTCTTCGGAATCTCCTTGTGGACATTGTTCGCAGGTGTCAATCCACTGTAGCACAGAACTACCAGCACATACAAAGCACACAGGCAACAAGCTCGAGCGGTCCGGTACACCTTCCAACCGAAGATGAGGACATGCGGCATCCTATCGTGGATGATCTGCCTTTGCAAGGCGGCATTCAGTATGGATTATACTCCGATTGGTTCGGCGTTGTGCCACAATCTTCTGGCGAGTCGACTTCCTTAAACGCTGAAGCGAGCACATCAGCTCCAATACCATCCCCGGAGCAGGACTCCCTTTCGCGATCTCGGAGCGAACAATCCGACTCAGGATACTCAAGCCAAGGTCAGAAGTGCCAATGCCTTTGTCATCTAAATCCTCATCTCATGCCCGGGCCTCATAGTAAGTCACACAATGACCACAAGGCTGCCATCTCACTGATATCGCTAGTTTTGACAGCCAAGAACTGCGCACACTGCTCGTCGAACGATGTCGATATTGGGGATGATCCATTGGATATTGATGCCGACATTTTTGATTTTGATCACTATACAGGCGAACAATCCAGTCTCAACACATCCTAGTCGATATAGACAGTAGACAGCACGATAACTCAGCAAAGCGAACGCTCACATTCATGTGCTTTGAAAGACTTCTCAAGAGCACTCAACTCTTCTAAGAGCTCGTCATTATCTCGGAAGGGAAGGGCGACCTCCAAAAAACAACTAATCAAATCAGGACTCTACCCCCTTCTTCCGCACCAAAAATCGTCCCCCAGACCCCCCAAACCATCCTCTCCTGCTCCCGCACCCCGTCAAGCTCGTAATCAGTTCCCCTACCGCTTGCCCCGCGCTTTACGAGCTCGCACCCGGAAACGTCTTCGCAATCTGAGCGTAAAGCCTAGCCGGGGCAAGGCCACGGGGACCCCGGCGACGTTCTATTGCGGGGAACTGTCTAGAGTGTCGCGGAGGGCTTCGCTGTAGCCCCTTTTTGGGGCCCTGGGTGGGAGATCGATTGCCTACCCTGCGGATGGGGGAGGTGCGCTGCTGGAACGGGCAAGGTGGGTTCGGGATGTGGCTGCTTTGTCTATGCTCAAGCGACTTCCATCTTGATCTAGCGCAGCGTTTCAAAATTTGCATGAGTGGTGATAGCCCATGTCTCTGTGGAAAAGTTCGCGTCGAACAAGAAAGGATTTCCCTCTCCGTTATCTCCCGACCGCGTTTTTTGCTCACGGAATTGCCGTCGAATGGGAAGGGGATACCACTGTCAGCCCAGGATACTGGTATAGTAGTTCTATCACGACAGCCTGAACCATCTCCCATCCATTCGAACCAAACCTAGCCAACCGACTGAGATCACTCAGGCCAGAGGGAGTCGGGGTGAGTACTCGTTGGGACTGTGTCATTTGAATTGCGGTGATGATCCGGAGAATATATGGGAGGACTGTATTATGCCATTGGAGGTGTTTGGAGGTATATTTGTATGCTCGTCTGCTGAGAAGACAGGAATTATCAGGGGGAAACGGGTGGGAATGGTGGTAGCGCGAGATTTGAGGGAGGCGGATTTGGTTTTTTTGGGTAGTCAGACCTGGAGAAGGTTTGTTACGTGACCAGATGTATGTTGCGGTCAGTATTTGGTGGCAACATTGTTTGGTCTTCGTGGTAGGGGATGTTTGAATTGGGACGGGTGGTCGAATTAGTTGACGTGGTTCGGATCAGATGACGGCCATTTTTATATCAGGATCGTGTAAACCATTGCCTATCCCAACTGCAAACCCCTCCTCTAAACCTGGTATCTTACAAACCCCCTTCCTCCTCTCCATCCTCATCATTCTCATTTACCCCCCCAGCCTTAGCAGCAGCGCCACCACCCTTCGTCTCCTGCTTCCGCCACAGCTCCGCAAGGAAGTCAGCCGTACTCGCCTCCTCAACACTCTTATCCTCCCTCGTCCTCAAGAACCTCGGGAACCGCATACTCAACCCACGGTCCTCATCCACCAACCCGATCGCAGCAAGGTACGTTGGGCTCTTCGTGATATCCGCAAACGCCATCTCCCACACCTCCTGCGGCTCGAACCACACGTCTGGGTGGCCGGGGTATTCGACATACGCCGGGCGAGAAATGAGATTTTCACCGGTGTCCTCGTCGTAGCGCGCCTTGTTCTCTTTGTAGAATTTGTCGGTGAAGCCGGAGATGCATTTTGTGACGGCCTCGAGGCTGCCGGTCGTGGGGTTGCGGACTGCCAGGAGGATTGGGGACCACCATTTCGCTTTCCGTCCGGAGCCGTGCCAGGCGGCGATGGGGATTAGGTCGATGGTGTCCGCGGAGGTGTTGTAGTCTTTTTTGACTTTGAGCCAGGAGTCGAGACGTTTGTCTGGCTCGTAGGTTGCGAGGAGAGCTTTGCGGCGGGTGCCTCTTTGTTTCTGTTCGGGGTTTTCGGGTGCAGTTGGGGCTTTGGTTTTGTTTGATTTTTTGGCGGATTTGGATTTGGATAGAGGTGGAGCTGTGGCTTGCTCGACGGTTTCGGGCTCAGAGTCTGGAGATTGGAGCGATGGGTTTGGTATGTTGTCTAGCACTTTCACCATTATGCCTTCGCACTTGAAGTCTGTTGCTGACTTGAAAAATTCGAGCACCGTTTCCGAGTCCGCAGATGTTGCGTCTATGTTCTTGACCCAGGTAAATCGGTGGGGAATCTCCACGAAGAGGCTACCGAGTAAGGAACGTCGTTCCCGAAAAGGACGGTCAAGGAGAGATTCCCCATTGAGATACATGAGATCAAAGGAGAAGAGACAAACTTCAACTGTTATCGCAGATATGGCGACGTCTTTCCTCGCTCTGTTTGTCAAGGTTTGGAATGCTTTGAGCTCGCCAGTCTCTTGATCAATTGCGACGACTTCACCTTCCAGGATGAAGCTGCTGACACTTTCGCCTCGGATTTGAGGTACAAGTGCGACAAGATCGGGGTATTTGTCTGTCATGACTTCCAAGTGTCTGGAAAAGATAGACACCTTGCCCTTCTCGTCGCAATGCACTTGAGCTCGTTGGCCATCGTACTTGTACTCGCAGCTGAAATCACGTCCTTGTAATTTTGTAAGCATCTCTCCTAGATCTCTGGTGATGCTTCCCAACATGGGCCGCAAAGGTATATGAAGCGCAAGCCCGCATCGCAAGAGCAGCTCGTCGGAAATTCCAACTTCCAAGAGGCACGGCACAAGATCATTATAATTAGGTCGACGTGCGAAGCAAGCTTTGACCAATTCCTCTCCTTTGCTGTATACCTCTGCCAGTGCTTCTTTCTTCAACTTCAACAACTCAGCTTGGGGCTTGGTGTTAAAGGACGCATCAGGAGGCCTAGTGAGTAAGAAAGCTCGAGATAGAGCAATCAGCATCGTGGTCTTGACAGCGCCTATCCGAAGATGCTGAGCTAACGTCCGGACCAAGTATCTACTCTCCTCTGCACCCTGCGCATCCTGTAGCAGTCTTTCCACAATCCTTTGTTTGAAATCTTGGCTACCAGTACCTTTACTGTTGGCCACTTTGACCAGGCTATCAAACACGCTTTTGATGGACAAGGGTTTGGGCTTTCGTAGCGTGAAGCTCTGACGCTTTTTGGCTTCGAAAGCGACGTCTCCAGCATCTCCATGCTTGTCATACAAAGCCTTGAGACCGGCATTGTCGAGCATACATATCTTCTTCAGAGCCCTAGATATGGCCGAGCCTCCAAGACCAAGTTCCAATGAAACATACGGTGGGGAGATAGCGTTAGTAGCTAGCCAGACTGCCGGTAACAGACTCTCTGGATCGCTTTCTATGATCGTTCTCAGGAAATTCACCAGGGTATCCACAATCTTGATACGACTTTGCGTGCTGTTGACGAGCACGAAGCACCTTGTAAGAAGTCCGTATGAGGCCTCACCACCCTCCGCGGCCCAAAGCTTTTTCAGGTCTGGGATGTACTTCGATGGGTCAAAAGTCAGAGGGTTCTCGTCAAAAGGGATAATTGTTGAGACAGCATCTTCTGCGGAGGCTGCAGACTGTAATGATAGAGTGTCTTTCTTGACAGGGTTTACTTTCGCCTGGCTGCTAGAGTCGACTCCTTCCGCGCTCGTTGAGACTCTAGGTATTCTGAAGATCTCGTCTTGCTCTGGAAGTTGGCCATGGAGTTCAATCCCCCCGTTCGATATAGTATCATTGGTCTCTAAACCTTCATTCCTCGCACCACGAGGAGTAGATCCAGGCGTGCGATCCTGCTCAGCCCACTCTAGCTGTAGTTTTCTTGCCAATTCTTCGTCGGTCAAGCTTTGCGCCGACTGATCTTCTGTTGTACTTTCCTGCGAATCACGAGGAGTGACGACGGAGTTCCCGTTGGTAGCATGGCTGTCAAGCTCTTTCGTAGTCTTTTGTTTGCTGAAGAAAAAGTCTAGACTTCCTACTGTCTGGGGTGATGATTGGTGGTTATTCTTCTTGCGCCGCTTAGTTGGGGTCGTCATCTAGAACACCTCGAGTGGCGTTTATGCGGAAGAGCAAAATCTGGGCATAGGTTCATTGTTCAAGAGTTAGTAGTAGAGGTAATCCCTGTACATGCGCTGTCTGGTCAAGGGCATCATGCATCGATTTGGGTTGATACGCGTCGGCCCGCCCGCGTATTTGAAGCTTGGTACCTTACGAACTGTCACCCATGCGAATCATAACCTTGAAAAAACATGCATTTATGCATTTATGCCTTGACTGCGTTTGACGTGATCAAGAGGGTCCCACTATGGCCACCCATGTCGCTCAAAGGAGGGACCTAACCCAAGTTGCGCAAGAGGAGCGAGAAGTGCGAGTGGAAGACTACCTCAATGACAAATTACAAACAATAGCTGATTTGGCCGGCATCGATGCTCTGCTAGAGGACGTAAGGCAGCAACAGGGGCTTCTTGAGCAGCAGGTTTGTAAAGTTATAATTGTGCAGCATCTAGCACTAATCTGCTGTAGTTGCGAGAAGCACAGAACGCTCTTGATGACACCACCCAAACCTCCAAAATCCATTCAAAAGAGCTTCTTCAGCAGATACAGACGTTTAAGACACAAACCGCTGATGTGGATCGTCGACTTATGATTGTGACACAATCTGAGACCAGCGATGATGCTGTCAAGAAGTTTGATTTGAGGATGGAGAGCCTGCAAAGGCTGGATGTTGCCCAAGGCTATGTGGAGTTGCTGCGCGAAGTCGAGCATCTCAGGTTTGTCGCTGCTCAGGCCCCTGCTTTAGCATGTGCTTATATATGTGATCTAGCTCAGACGCCCGTTCCAACTTCAAAAAGTCCCCACAAGATGCGCTCCAGCCGTATCTGCGCCTACAGAACCTCGTCAACGCACTCAGAGAAGCTCAACCCGCCGCTGAAGATGCAGCACCCCATTTGATCGACCATGTAGATCACACATGCCAGGCTTTGTGGAAGCAGATGAAAGATGCCTTTGCTGGGGGATTCGAAGAAACTCTTAAGAAAATGAATTGGCCTGGGAATGATGTTACTTTGGAAGGGGCTTTGGAGCAGGAATGGGCCAACGGTGTGAAAAGACTACTTGATCTACAAGAGCCAGAATTGAAAGCCGGGGATAACGCAGAGGTCCCCACCAAAGATGAACCTTTTGTTCTCCTCCCTTTGGAAGTATTGGCGAAGCCGCTGGAGTTGCGCTTTAAGTATCATTTCGAAGGCGACAGACCTACGAATAGACTTGACAAGGTAGGATCACGAAGGTCTTCCAGCATTATGTCCATCGCTAACACACACAGCCTGAGTATTTTCTCTCCCATGTCGTGGGCCTGCTGAATACCTACGACGAGTTCTTCATGTTATACCTACAGCCAATACTGAGCGAACACTTTAGAAAAAGCAATCTTGCTTTGACGTCTATCTATATCGACTCTACGTCTGCGTTTATCACGGCTCTGTTACCGATGCTTCGACGAAAGATATTTTTTTTATTGCCAAGAATTTCGAATCAGCCTCAGCTACTAAGTCATCTGATCCATGAGCTGATGAGCTTTGATGTTAGTCTCAGAGACGAATGGAGCTACGACGGAGGCAACAGACTTGATGGGTGGAAAGGCCTGACTTGGGAAGTCCTCGTCAAGAGGGAGTGGTTTGCCAGATGGTTAGAAGTGGAGAAGAACTGTACGCTGCATCCCATTTCTCCCAGACACTTTCTAAGGCCACACAGTTGCTCTGACTAGATACCAAAACATCATCGAAGCACCGGAGAGCTTTGAGATAGACTACGACAGCGTCGATCCTAGCGCCACAAAGCCGACATATGCCGCGGTCAGAGTCAACGATCTCCTCGAAACCATCACCGGTATGGCTTGCTGCCGCCTTGGGTACCCAATCTCTCGCTAATACTATCTAGACCGCTACCGCTCCCTCCCTTCTTTCTCCCAAAAGATCCAGTTCCTAGTCTCGATCCAAATCTCCATCTTCGACCTCTTCCACATCCGCCTGTTCGACTCCCTCAAAGCCTACCAAACCCTCACCTCCTCAATCGGTCGCACCGTACAAGGCGTCTCCCGCGAGGCCCAAGCCGAGCTAGAAGGTCTTGGCGGGCTCGAGCGCCTCTGCCGTATCTACGGCAGCGCAGAGTATCTCGAGAAGAAAATGCGGGATTGGAGCGACGACGTCTTCTTCCTGGAGCTGTGGGACGAGCTGCAAGATCTCGCGAGAGGGAACACGGGTGATCGCAATCTCGCAGGCCCGATGAGCGTGGAGCATGTAGCTGAACGCACGTCCAGCACCGTAGGCTCCGAAGAGGATACTGGCGCCCTCTTCGACGAGACCGCCGGCGCCTACCGCCAGCTCCGCGTCCGCACTGAGGATGTCATGCAAGAAAAACTCATCTCCAATCTCCGCGACACCCTCCGCCCCTACGGACGTATCAACCCCTGGTCCTCTCTTTCCTCCGAACCCAATGCCTCCCTATCCATCACCGCAGAGCTCGACGCCACCATCCGCCTTCTGAACGAGAACCTCAGCTTCCTAGCCAACGTCCTCGCGCAGGCGCCGCTTCGACGCGTAGTCCGGCAGATCACTCTAGCGCTTCAGTCGTTCTTGTACGACAGCGTGCTGATGCGGTACACCTTCTCCGCATCCGGCACTGCGCAGTTCACGCGCGACGTGGAAGCTATTTGGGAGACTATCGATCGCCGCATCGGCGACGGCCAGGCGGAGATGGGCATGCGCAAGATGAAGGAGGCGTTGGTGCTTTTGGGATTGCCTGATCGAAGAGGCCGTGTGGGAGACCAGGGGGGGAGGGATGAAGATGTGGATGAGGATGATGGGGGGTTGGGGCTGTGGGAGGTGGAGAAGCGGGTTTTTAGGAATAATGAGAGTGCAAGGGAGGTGTTGAGTGAGATGGGGCTGGAGGTTTTGGGGGAGGTGGAGGCGAGGAATGTGCTGGAGAGGAGGGTTGAGCTGGGGAATTAGGGGGGTTTTTCCAGGTTGATGGGTACTGTCATCGTGGTCGTGTGAAGGTTGTCGCATTTAGAGGGTTTGAGGTCTCCAGCGTTGAGTGTAGCATTTGCAAAAAGCGGCAGAATCCTGTCAAAGCTGACATTTGCACGGGTAGTGTTCGGAATATCAAATAAACCTTGGGAAGAATACCATGGTTTTCTAGTTTGTCTTTGTGTTCCTCCCGGACAATGTAAGAGCTTTAGTGGGTCTGTGCCCTATAGAGCCCAATATCATCTGCGTCCATTTTCCACCTTTGTCTCCAGGATGCCCATAGGCACAACCCCACAAGTCACGCCTCACCCCTTACAACCCCCACCCTCCCCTTCACCCTATCCATCCCCCATCCCCCTCCCCTCCCTCCCCTA
>JAABUQ010005225.1_pt1 | contig 21018 bp, 13 predicted proteins | sample 5560001 | NCBI WGS metagenome assembly JAABUQ01 (sample SAMN10711888, study PRJNA513371) | rock metagenome | isolation source: Antarctica rocks | place: Antarctica: Victoria Land, Finger Mt nord | collected 2015-12-18
TTGATGATCCCGCAGGTGCTGACCCTGATTCCCGCCTTCGTGCTGGTGCGCCAATTGGGCATCTGGAATACGCCCCTGGCGCTGGTGCTGCCCTGGACGGCAGGCGGGCAGGTGCTGGGCATCTTCCCATGCCGTGGCTTCGTCGCCGCCCTACCCGAAGAGCTGTTCGAGGCCGGCCGTATCGATGGGGCCAGCGAGTTCGCACTGTGGTACCGCATGGCCGTGCCGCTCTCCTGGCCCATCCTGATGACTGTCGCTATCCTGCACCTGGTCAATACGTACAACGACTTCGTGTGGCCGCTGCTCGCCATCGGCGATGACACCTGGCAGGTGGTCAGCGTGGGCCTGACCGAGTTCACCAGCTCGCACGGCGTGACTGACTACGGGCCGCTGATGGCGGCGTGCGTGCTCTCGTCGCTACCGCTGTTGGCGGCCTTCGCCTTTGGCATGCGCTACTTTATCCAGGGCATCACCTCCGGGGCGCTCAAGGCATGACCGCGTTGAACGTCTCCGAGCAGCTCTACCAGGGCGACCTGGTCTCCTACCCCGGTCCCTGGAGCTTCATGCTGGAGAAAGAGACCGTGATCCTGGTGCGCGATCAGGACCTGCTCGATCTGTCGGACCCGGATCACATCGTCGATCTCAGCCTGACCTTCGAGCCGCGCCGCGAGAGTCTCAGGCAGGTGTGCGCGCGCGCGCGGGGGCGCGGCTGCCGCACCCTGATCCTGGCCTACGACCACTTCTTCGCCCAGTATCGGCCCGGCCAGCATGAACCCCGCCGCCTGATGCCCGACATGCCCGAATACGTCGACCGCGTCGCGGCCATCGCCGCGTTCGCGCGCGGCTACGGCCTGGGGCTGGAGCTCAGCTTGCTCAGCCCCCTGGAGATCGGGCCGGCCTACCGCGCGCGCACCGGCGAATCGGGCGTCTGGATGCAGGCGCGCAAAGGGCTGCGCGACCCTGCCACGGGGGCCTTCAGCGTGCCGTTGTGGCGACACACGCGCTGGGCCAACAACAAGGGCGTCGTCGCGCTCGAAGACGGTGGCGCGCGCGTCTTCGCCTTCCGCGAGGAGGCGGTCCCGGGCGCCCCCTACCGCGTCGTCGACCCCGACGCGATCCGTGAGATCTCGGAGGTTGCCGCGGTGGAGAGTTGTGGCGCGGCGGCCGTCACGGCCGCCGGGTACCAGGCCGTGCGCGTCCGCGTCCACGGCGCCGGCCGCGCGGACATCGGGGACCTGGATCGCGTCGTCGTGGTGCAGACCTACCGGACGCCGGAGATGGACTATTTCAGCGACCGCGCCTTGCCCTTCCTGACCGGGCTGCTCGACCGCTATGTCGACGCCGGCGTCGCGCTCAACGGACTCTATTCGGACGAGATGCACATCCAGCAGGACTGGAGCTACGCCGCCCACCACGACAACGGCGAGTTTACTCTGCGCTACGTCAGCCCCGCGCTAGCCGGGCGCTTCGCCGACCTCTACGGGGACGAGTACCGCGACTTCGCCAAATACCTGGTCTATTTCGTCCACGGGCAAGAGGACGCCAGTCACGGCCTCGACGCCAAGACGGACGTGATGCACGCGTTCGGGCCAGCGCCCGAGCAGATCCGCCGCACGGCGCTGTTCCGCGCGCGGTACTACCATCTGCTGCAAGATGGCGTGGTGGACCTCTTCGTTCAGGCCAGGCGCTACCTGGAGGGGCGGACAGGGCAGCGCCTGGAGGCGCGCGCCCATGCCACCTGGGCCGAGAGCCCCACCATCGACTATTGGCTGCACGGGCCGGAGAACCCGTACCCCGCGCACTACGAGTACACCGCGGCCTTCCTGTGGTCCAACACCGTGCATCAGGCGGCCGCGGCCTGCTACGACTACTTCAAATGGGGCGACTATCTGACCGGCGGCGGCAACGACCACGCCGAGTGCGGCTGGCTCGACCGTAACTACGTGGGGCTGGCCCTGGCTTGCTCCACCGGTATCCTCAACGAGGTCCCCTACTCCTACGCCGCGCACTGGGGCATGCCCGACGAGATTGCCCGGCGGCGCCAGGACCTGGTCAACGCCTATGGCGCGGCCGGCTCGCCCCTCTTCGGTATCGTCCAGGACATGCAGCACCGCGACGTCGACGTCCTGATCCTGTATCCCCTCGATCTGGTCGCGGTCGACGAGCGCGTCGGCAGTTGGATGACGCAGTATGGCTATGCCAATACCATCAGCCAGGCCAAGCTGCTCGAGCGCGGGACGGTATCCGGCGGGCGCGTCGAGTTGGCCGGACGGGTCTTCACCACGCTGGTTGCCCCCTTCGAGCCCTTCCCCAGCGGCGCGCTGCTGGAGATGATGCGGCGCATGGCCGAGGGCGGCGGGCGCGTCATCTGGTCGGGGCCGCCGCCCGTCCTGACCGCTGAGGGCGATGACGCGCTGGCGCCGTGGCAAGACATCTTTGGCTGCCGCTACGCGCCCGGCCAGGACGAGGGACGGATGGCCGCGGGCATGCGCGTCGCGTTCGAGGGAGCCCTGGCCGGCGTCGAGCCGCAGATCATCCTGACCGGCCTCTTGGTGGACAGGATCTATCCCGTCGCGCCGCTGGACGGGACGGATGTCGTGGCGCGGGTCAAAGGACACGCCGTCGGGACCCGACGGGGCTTCCGGGGCGGCGGGAGCGCGACGTTCCTGGGCTACCGTCCGCGCGACGACCAGTCGCGCAGCCTCGGCTACGACGCGCGCAACCTGTTCGAGGTGTTGCACGCCCTGGGCGCCTATGCGCCCACGGGCCGCTTCGGCGAGGGCAACGACCAGACCGAGTATCTCTCGCGCACCACCCCCTACCTGTACTGCCGCTTTCCAAACGGGACCGTGGCCGTCGCGCCCCACCTGCGCGACATCGACGAGGATTGGCCGGGCGGCTTCGCGCGCGACGCCGCGCAGGACGCCGCGCTCCTGGCGCGGCTGACGCTCCCCACCCGCGTCCTGTCGCTGCGCGATGTCAGGGTCAACGGCCATATGGTGACGTACGACGGCGTCGGGGCGATGGCGTTCCGCGTCAATGAGCGCGGCGAGCTGATCGCCTTCGCCGGTGAGGGCGGCGCGTCCATCACCGTCGACGGCCGCCGGACCGACCTGACCGACGCGAACGAAAGCGCGGACGGCAATGACGGCGATGACGGCGATGATGGCAGCGTGGGCAGCATTGCCTGGGCGCCCGTGCCGGCCTCCAGGCGGGTAGCCGGGGGCGCTGTGCTGCAACTGATGGCGACGCGCGCCGGGCGTTATCGTATCCCGGCCGTCGACATGCCCCGAGAGGTCGAGTTCGTCGTCGAAGGTCCGATTCCGGGTAGCCGGGGGGAGCGCGCACCGGGCCGACGGGATGGCGATACGCTCGCCGTGACGGTGACGCCGGATGCCGCCGGCCGCTGGATCTACGCGGTCGCGGGACGCGATCCGTGAATCCTCGCCCGCGTGGCCCTCGGACGCATTCCAGGGCTGCATTATTCACGAGACGAAGCCTCTAGCCTGGATTATTCATGGCCGGTACGCTGGCCGCGAACGTCCCCCTGGGAGCGCCGTCTCTCGCTGCGCTGCCAGCCAGCATCGCTCCGCAGCAGACACGGTCGCTGCTCATAGACGCGCGTGGGGCGCACGGGGCCGGCTGGCAGCGCAGCGAGAGACGGCGCTCCCAGGAACGTACCGGCGCCTACTTAGATAGAGATAGGGATGCCGCTGGCGGGAAAAGGAGGAGTTGGATGGCCACGTCGATAGCGACAGGAGAGGACCTTGACCTGCGGCGCGTCGCGGCGCCGCGGTCTATCGACCGGCCCGCGCCGTTCTGGAGCTGGAACGAGCGGATCGAGCCCGCCGAGGCGCGCCGTCAGGTGCGCGAGTTGGCGCGCGGGGGGCTTGGCGGCGGCTTCATCCACGTGCGCGTGGGCCTCATCACGCCCTACCTGGGCGACGAGTTCATGGATACCGTGGCCGCCGCCGTCGACGAGTGCCGCCTGCTCGGGCTGCACCCCTACCTCTATGACGAGGATCGCTGGCCCAGCGGCTGGGGTGGCGGCGCCGTGCCCCTGCGCGATCCCTCCTATCGCAGCAAGTGGCTGCTGCGCGTCCCGCCCGGCCAGGACGCGCCGGCGGGCGACAACGTCTCCCTCCTGGCGCGCGATCCCGATGGCACGGCCTACGTCCGCTACGTCAGCCCGCTCGGGCAAGCCTGGTTCAGCGGCACGACCTACGCCGACCTGATGGACCGCGCCGCGATGCGCGCCTTCCTGGAGGTGGCCTACGAGCCCTACGCGGCCCGCTTTGGCGCCGACTTCGGCGGCCTGATCCCGGCCATTTTCACCGACGAGCCGGCCATCACCTTTCTGCCCGCCTACGCCGACGTCCCACGCGGCATGCTGTTCTGGACCGATGAGCTTCCGGCGCGCTTCCGTGCCCGGCATGGCTACGACCTCCTGTCCCGCCTCGCGGAACTGTTCGAGGACGTGGGGGCGTATACGGCCACGCGCACCGACTACTATCGCACCTGCGCCGACCTGTTCGAGCGCAACTTCAGCGCCCAGCTTGGCGCGTGGTGCCGCGACCATGGCATCGCGCTGACCGGTCACTACATGCTGGAGGGCTCGCTCGCGGCCAACCTGGCCTGGGACGTCTGCACCTTGCCGCACTACCGGCATATGGATTGGCCGGGCATCGACCATCTGGGCCGCCAGATCGAGGAGGTCATCACCGGCCTGGGCTGCCGCAGCGTGGTCAACCAATACGCCAAGCCGCGTATGATGAGCGAGCTCTACGGTTGCGCCGGGCAGCACCTCTCGTTCGAGGACCGCAAGTGGATCGCCGAGCAGCAGATCGTGCTGGGCGTGAATCTGCTGGTCCCGCACCTGCTGCTCTACACCATGGCCGGCGAGCGCAAGCGTGACTTCCCCTGCAACATGTGGTACCAGCAACCCTGGTGGCCCCAGAACCACGTTGTCGACGACTACCTCGGCCGGTTATGCGCCTTGATGTCCCAGGGCGAGATGGTCCCGGAACTGCTAGTGCTGCACCCCATCGAGAGCCTCTACCCGCTGCGCCGTCCGCCTTTGCCCGAGCAGGACCCCTGGGCCTACGCCCATCGCGCGGACAACGCGCGCCTGACCCCGCTGGACGCGGGCTTTCAGGGCCTGAGTCACGATCTGCTGGCCTTGCAACGCTCGTTCGACTACGGTGACGAGACCATCCTGGCCGACGCGGGGCGCGTGGAGGCGGACGGGCCGCGCCCGCTGCTGCGCGTGGGGGCGATGGCCTACCCGATCGTCCTGCTGCCCGACCTGAGCAGCGTGCGCGCCACGACTTTGGACCTGCTGGAGCAATTCGCTGCCGCGGGAGGACCCGTGCTCTCCGTGGGGGCCTTGCCCTCGATGGTAGACGGGCGTCCCGATGGGGATGGCCGCCTGGCGCGCTTCCTGGGGCGCCACGTGCGCTCGGTCCCGCGTGAGGGCCTGGGCGACGCGCTCGATGCCCTGATCCCACCGCTCGTCCGTCTCCGCGGCGAGGGAGCGGGCGCGCGGCGCTGGCTGTGGCAGCACACGCGGCGGGTGGGCGAGCAGCGCGTGGTCCTGCTGGCCAACTTGTCGCGGCAAGAACGCGTCGACGGCACGCTCCACCTGCCGCGCATGACCGGCCCCCTGCACCGCCTTGACCTGGTTGCGGGAACGCGCCGCGTGCTGGCGGAGGAGCGCGGACCTATCCCTCCCCTGTCGCTGCGGCTGGAGCCCGGAGAGTCGGCCGTGCTGGTCGCGGGCGCGGGTGATCTGACGGCCTTCGCGCCCGCGCAAGCGACGCCGGATGCCCGGGAGATGTGGCGGCGGCTGGACGAGTGGTCGGTCGAGCGGCTGGACGAGAACGCGCTGACGTTGGACCTGGCCCAATTCGCGCGGGGGGACGAGCCGCTGAGCCCGCAGGCGCCGGTCATCGCTATCCAGCACGTCCTCAACGCCGCCCGCTACGACGGGCCGCTGACCCTGCGCTACGCGTTCGAGAACCGGCTGGACGATGACGAGGATGGCGAGGAGGAGCGGTCGATCCGCCTGGTGCTAGAGAGGCCGCAGCACTGCGAGGTGCGTGTGAACGGGACGGTGGCGCGCTACGACGGGCTGCCGGCCTGGCGCGACCTGCGTTGGCTGCCCATAGAGATCGGCCGGCTGCTGCGCCGGGGTGAGAACGTCGTCGAGCTACGCTACCCGGCGTTCGAGTACGGCGATGTCACCAGCGTGGCCGACCAGGCGCGCCGCTACGGGATCGAGATCGAGGCGATCTACCTGACGGGTGACTTTGGGGTTGCGGCCCGTGCGCACGAGGGCGCCGCGGCGGAGATGGAGGCGGAACTCTGGATGAACGATGGCGCGGACGCCCCGCGGGGGGCGCGGCCGGTGGGCGACGACCTGCTCGTACCGGTCCCCCCCGAGCCGACGCCGCCATGGACCTTACGCACGCTGCGCGGACCGTTTGCGCTTGTACCGCCGGCGGCGTTGCAACCCGGTGATTTGGTGGGTCAGGGGCTGCCCTTTTACGCCGGCCGCGTGGCCTGCCGCGCGCGCCTGACGCTCGATACTCCGCCCGACGGTCGGGTATGGCTCGAGGCGGAGCGCCTGAGCGTGCCGGTGGTCGAGGTCCTGGTCAACGGGCAGGCCACGGGGACGCTCGCCTGGCGACCCTACCGCGTGGAACTGACCGACGCGCTGCGCGCGGGCGCGAACACGATCGAATTGATCCTGTACCACAGCCTGCGCAATCTGTTAGGACCGCATCATAGCCCGGATGGCGAGCCGTATTGGGTGGGGCCGCAGACGTTCCAGGGGCGGGGCGACGGGTGGGCCGAGCGCCTGGCGCGGGGCGAGCGCATCGAGGGTTGGCGAGACTCCTACGCCGTGACCGAGTTCGGCCTGTTCGGCGAGGTCCGATTGTTGCGTGAGGCGCGGGTATAACGGGGTAGGCCGCGATCCCTTGTACGAGGGGTGGGACGGCGGCGACGGCACGCTCGACCAGTGCATGGCGCTGGGCATGACGCCGCTGGCCTGGAGCCCGCTGGGCGGCAGCGGCCGGCGCTTCCTGCGCGGCGCCGCGCCCGCCAGCGATGAACGCGCGTCCGGCCTGCACGCCGAGGTCGCCGCGCAGGCCGCGCGCTACGAGACCACGCCGGTTGGGATCGCGCTGGCCTGGCTGCTGGCGCACCCGGCCGGGGTCATCCCTCTCGTCGGCAGCAACAACCCCGATCACATCCGCGAGGCGGTGGGCGCCGTTCGCGTCTCGCTGGCCCGCGAGGACTGGTACCGCCTGTGGGTCGCGGCGTGGGGACGCTCCATACCGTGAGTATTGTCGCGCCAGGCGCAATCCTCTGCTGATCTACGTGCCTACGTTTGGCCAACGAAACGGCGAAGGGTACCTGACCGGCTGCCCATCGCCCACCACAGCAACTGGTTCACATATCCTTCGCCCTGTTCATGCCGTCGTCATGTTCGCGGAGTAGCATAAGGTGAGCGGGGCGGCGCGTATCGCGAGCGCGGCGTGTCCCGCCACTCATACGGCGTCCCCATCTTTATTGTCGCGGCAGTTCTTTAGACCTGCCGCAACCGGCAGGAGGATTCCCTTGCATTCAACCTCGTCTGGAACGATTATCGGCATTGGTGGGCGCGTCGCCGCGGCAACACTCGCCATCGGACTTATCTTCGGTGGCGCCGTGACCGTGGGCGCCCCTTCATACGCAAGCGCGGCGCGTGTCGCCGCGCCCACCGCGACGGCAACCGTGGAGGCTACAACGGCGCCAACAGCTACCACGGCCCCGTCCGCGACGGCGACAGCTATGCCCGCGACCGCAACGTCATCCGCAATCGCGACGGCAACCGGGACGTCATCCGCGACCGCGACGGCCGCCGCCTCGGCCACGACGCACCCAACCGGTACGGCGCGGCCGACGACCATACCGACAGCGTCGTTGCGCGCCGTTGGGTCGACGACGACCCAACGGGGCGGGGTGATCACCGTCAGCGGCCGCGGTTTCGCGCCGAACGAGACGGTCACGCTGACGCTCAGCGGCGCGAGCGGGACCGCCGCGTCGGCCGTTGCCGATCCGCATGGCGCGTTCGCGCCGACCGGTATCTCTATCCCCTACGCGCTGGCGCCCGGAACCCAGACCATTACCGCGACCGGCACGGCCAGCAAGCGGTCGGCGAGGCTGACCATCAGGGTGCTGCGACTCGCGACGCGCATCACCCTCAGCCCGTCCACGGCCAGCCCCGGTACGACCGAGACGGTGCATGGAACCGGCTTCGCCAGCCAGGAGCAGGTGACGCTCTCGCTTAACGGCGGGGCAGCGACCACCTCCCCGACCGTGATCACGACCACCACGGGCGCGTTCACCGCCACGTTCGTCGTACCGCCGACGCTGCTGCGCGGGGCCAATACCGTCAGCGCCTTCGGCAACCAGAGCCGCAATAGCGCCGCCGCGACCCTGATTGGCTCCCTGTCGCGCACGGCCCAGTTCTACTACTTCGCCGGCGCGCCCAACACGAGTTCCGCGCACTCGTTCATCGCGCTGCTCAACCCTAACGCGCAGCCGTCCAGCGTGCGGCTGACCTTCTACTTCGACTCGAGCGCCCAGTTTACCAAATTGGTCAGCGTGCGGGCCAACGCCGAGCAGGTCGTCTCCGCCGCCGCCTTCGGTTTCCCCGTGGGGACCTTCGGCCTGCGCGTCAACGCCGACCGCCTGATCGCGGCGCAGATCAACGTCGAGCGCGACGGCCAGGACGGCGACGCCATCCCGGGCGTAAGCGCGCCGAACCTGCGCTGGTACCTGGCCGCCGGCGCGACGAGCGGCAGCTTCCAGGAGCGCGTCTCCATCCTCAATCCCAGCGCGACCCTCATCGCGCACGTGCAACTGCAGTTGTTCACGCCGGTCGGCCAGCGGTCGCGCACCGTGACGGTAACGGTCTATCCGCACACCAACGACGTGGTCAACATCAACAGCCTCTTGCCCAACCATAACGTGAGCGTGGCGGCCATCGCCGACCAGCCGGTCGTGGTGGAGCGTAGCCTGACCTTCGGCCGCGGCGGGGCCGGCCTGACCACGCGCCTTGGCGAGACCAACGCGGCCGCCAACTGGCTGTTCACCGACGCCACGACCGAGAACAACGTGCATACGATCTTCACGATCGAGAACCCTGGCGACGGGGGCGCCCTGGTGACGGCCAGCTACTCCTCGCAGTCCGGCGGCAGCCTGGGCAGCGCGACGGTCTACGTCGCGCCCCGCAGCCGCGCCACCATCGACGTGGCCAGGACGGTGCGCGGCGGCGGCATCGCCGTGGCCGTGACCAGCAACGCCAACGTGGTGGTCGAGCGCGCCGAGTACATCGGCGCGCCGGACCAGGCGACGGCCGGGTCGGACGTGTTCGGGCGCAACGGCACCAGCACGCGCGTGCTCTTCCCCGGCGGCAACACCAACGGCCGGGACGAGGCGCTGATCCTCTACAACCTCTCCGCGGTCACGGAGCCGGTGACGGCGGTCTTCTACGGTCAGAACGGCCAGACCGTGACCCAGCGCCTGACCCTCAATCCGGGCGCGCACCAGGCCATCGCCGTCAACACACTCAACCTGACGGTCAACCACGGCGCGGTGCTATCGACGACCAGCCCCGTCGGCTTCATTGCCGAGCAGGGCATCTCCAACCGCTCCAGCACGGTGCAAGTCAGCTCACAGGGCCTCGCGCAGTAGCCAATCTCGCGGCTTTCGACCATTAGCTCGAAGCCGTTGGCGGAGACGAAGGGCGGGACCGGTCAATGACCAGCCCGCCCTTCGTCGTCCTATCCCGACACGCGGTCAGCGTGTCACATCCAGGATGCTCACGCTGCCGACGGGGTCGCGCGCTGGTTGCGACGTGATCCGCCTGAAGAGGGCCTGAATGCGATTCACCAGGGGCAGGCCGCTCGGTCGCGCGCCATCGGCGGTCAGGTTGAGGATGAACGCCCGCCCGGCGCGTTCATCCACCGCCGCGTCCTGGGGGTCCAGGCCGACCCTGACCGTCCGCAGGGCGGCGCCCGTGACGCTGTCCAGCACGCTGACCGTCCCGCTCACGTCGTTGGCCACGAGCACGCGGTGCGCGCGGGCGTCGACCGCGACCACCAGGGGGCGGATGCCGACGCGCATCGTGCGCAGGACGACGCCCGTACGCGCATCGAGCATGCTCACCGTATTAGCCTCGACATCGGCGACAAAGAGATGTCCGGCCTGTTGATCGACGGCCATCGCGTCCGGCGCCGGGCCGACCGCCCTGGTTGCCAGGAGGCGCCCGAGGTGTGTATCGAGCACGCTGATCGAGCCGCCGACGTTATTGCTGACAAACACACTCCACCCTGCGCAAGCAAGGGATGCCCCTCCTTTCCGCGCTCGGCCAAGCCATCGCCGGCACCCCACCCTTGCCGGTCGTCACCTAGCCTGGTGGACTGGGGTGCACCCCGCGATTGTGGTTGCCGCCTGACCATAAATGGTCATGGCAGGGCACGGACCCTGAAGGGTCGCCCTTGGCCCGTCATCTTGCGCGACCCCAGCGTGCGCGGGCTCTCACGCCGACCTTTTAAGGTCCGTCCCCTGCCATGACCTTTCAAGGTCAGGCCGTCGGCATCCACGATCACAATCTCGGGGCGCACCCCCGGCAACGGTGGACTGGGGTAGTTACGCATCTGCTGTCATTACGTGCTATAATCGGTTATAACAGCATCTGACGTCATAACTTGGAGATATGCCATGAGTGTTCACGAATCCGCCACTGCCCCCATGAGGACAGTCCGCTTTCACGACTACGGAGAACCGGTCGACGTTCTGCGCCTGGATCGGGTAGCCGTGCCGAGCCCTGGCCCCGGCCGCATTCGCGTGCGCGTGCACGCGTGCGGGCTGAACCCGGCCGACTGGGCCTTGTGCCGAGGGTTGTTCCCGGGTGACCTACCCCGCGGCATCGGGCTGGATGTGTCCGGGATCGTCGACGCGGTCGGCGAGGGCGTTGCCGATGTCGTCGTCGGCGATCTTGTCATGGGCACGGCCGATTTTCGCGGTAGTTCGAGCGCTGGCGCATCGGACCGCGCGATCATGGATCACTGGACCCGTGTTCCGGCGGGACTCGACCCCGTGGAGGCGGCCGCGTTGCCGATGGCGGTCGAGACGGCCTACCGAAGCCTCGAAAGTCTCGGCGTAACGGCCGGACACACACTCCTGGTCCACGGCGCCGGGACGACGGTTGGGTTCGCTGCCGTTCAGATCGCCCTTCTGCGAGGCGCTCGGGTCGTCGCCACCGCCGGCGACACCTATGCCGAACAGCTACGCGCGCTGGGAGCGACGGTGACCTCGTACGGTGACGGGATGGTCGAGCGGGTCATCGACGTCGCCGAGGGACCACTGGACCTGGTCTTGGACACCGCGCCGGTCAGCGGCGTCCTGCCCGACCTCATCCAGATTGTCAGCGGCGATCCTCGCCGCGTCTTCACCATCAGCGACTTCGCCGCCGCCGCCGAGCTCGGCGTTCGCAGCAGCGTCGGCGAGGACAACACGTTGCGCTATGACGTGCTCGGCGAGTTCGCCCAGCACGCCGCAGACGGCCAGTTCACCATCCCGATCGCTCGGACCTTCGCTCTCGAGGACTGGCGCATGGCACTCGACATCAGCCAGAGCGGACACGCCCGTGGCAAACTCGTATTACTACCTGCCAGTATGGCAGCCAGCAGCTCGTTGTAATGCCCAGCAGCGTTGTCGACGCGGCTAATGAGTGTCCCGCAGAGCAGTGTGTGAGCGGTGATGGTTGTATGTGTATAGACAGGTCGGCAGGGCGGATCAGGGGTGCGACTATCATTGGAACCGTATCGTACACTATCGACACATATATTTGCTAGTGTGATAATATGTATAAGGCAAGCTAAATGTATTTGCCCAAACACACCAAGACCGCTATATACTGTCTCTAACGGAGGTTGAAGATATGAGAGTCTTTTTGACTGGAGCGACGGGCTTTGTTGGATCAGCGATAGCCCAAGAGCTCACCCATAGCGGTCATAAGGTTTTGGGACTTGCCCGCTCCGAGAAGTCGGCAGCAAAACTTAAAAGCGATGGAATCGACGTATTGCGCGGCGATCTTGAGGACCTGGCGAGCTTACGCAAAGGCGCTAGCGAATGTGATGCGGTTATTCACGCAGGGTTTAATACCGCGTTTAGCGAAAATGATGAGGCTGCTAAGCAGTGGCAAAACTGTGAAAACGATCTTCAAGCTATCGAAACAACGGGAAAGGTGCTCGAAGGATCTCAACGCCCGTTTATTGTTACCTCAGGAACGGCATTGGTTATGCCAGGTAAGCTGGCACACGAAACTGATCGCTCAATCTTTACCCCTCAACAATTTCCGCGTGTTTTATCTGAGCAAAGCCGCAGACGCAGTCGCAGCGCGTGGAGTGTGTATTAGCGTTGTTCGCCTTTCTCCTACTGTCCACGGAGAAGGTGATCACGGCTTTATCCCTTTGCTGATAAACATTGCGCGTGAAAAAGGTGTCTCAGCTTACATTGGTGAAGGGAAAAATCGCTGGAGTGCCGTTCACCGCTTAGATTCAGCTCGCCTTTACCGGCTCGCTCTCACAAATAAAGTACCGGGCGCGCGTTTTCACGCCGTCGCCGAGTCGAGCATCCCCTTTCGCGAGATTGCCGTTGCGATCGGACACGGACTGGGAATTCCCGTTGTTTCGATCTCCGCTGGTGAAGCATCCGCGCACTTCGGTTGGTTCAGGCACTTTGCTGAGCTTGATGCTCCGGTCTCGGCCGAAAAAACGCGAGAGCAACTCGGCTGGCATCCATCGCAGCCGACTCTCCTCGATGATATTAACAAAGCAGGTTACTTTCGGTGATCAATCATCTCTTGTGCGAGCCTGTTACGCGCGCATACCCGATTTTCATGAGGTCATTATGGGGTGGAAAGAGCGAAGCTGAGACCAGGGGCAAACTAGCTTTATTTTATAGGGAAAGGCTCAAGGTTGTCGTCAAAGTGCCGAGAAGAACGAGTGGCGGTACTTGCGCGCCACTCATGACACGTCTCTGAGAGCGTCCAACGATGGAGCGTAGTTCAAGAACAGGCAGAGTGCCTTACCCCGCATTAAAATCGGCACTTTATCTGCAGATGCGGCCTTTAGCATGCGAGGTTGAGCGTCCTCTTGTTAAGTTACTTTGCCCCTGGTTTCAGCTTCGCTCTTTCCAGGCCCTTTGCTGCCGACTAGCGCCGCCGCGCCGCAGGCATCGGCGCGGTCTGCAACCGGTGCGATAGCACGCACGGCCGCAGGCGCGGTAGGACGCCGCGCTCGAAGTCAGCTCCAGTGAGGAGTTGCGGGCCGAGGTCGCCGACGGCATGCGACTGGAAGTGTCCTCAGTTGATAAATGTCGGGCCACCAGGCGAGCTGGCCCGGTCGAGGGCCACCCGCGTGGCTCTCAGCTTCGCCAGCACTGGCCACCGGACGATCGGGGTGAGTCGTGGTTGGCGTTGACTGTGCGGCAGCCGTACTCAGGTCCGTGCCCTCGTCCGCTGATGCTGCACAGGCGCGTCGGTAGCGACACCTTCTACGTCTGTGCAACTGTCGGCCGCGATCCGCCGGAGGTGTCGCGTCGCGTCGAGAACCTCGGCAGCGAAGGTGGAGTCGTCGCCATGGAGCCAGCGATCCGCAGCGACACGCCATATCAAGATCGCTATGTCGGTCGCAATGCGCGCCGTCGTCTCGTCCGCGCCTCTCGCCCTCAAGGCAGACACGAGCGCGGTGTATAAAGCGTCCATCTTGACCAGCTCGCGTTCGCGGAGTTGAAGGTTTGCGTTGATGACTCGTTCTCGGGTGCGCAGCAGCTCTTTCGGCCGAAACACACGCGCTGCGTCCACGAGAGCTGCGAGCAGTGCATCCAACGGGCCTGCCTCGGCGGGCGCTTCCTGGAGCGCTTGCGTCAGATGGCGCTCGAGTTCGTGGCCGCCGTCGAACAGGACTTCTCGCTTGTCAGTGAAGTAGCGATAAAACGACCTCTCGTTGAGACCGGCGCGCTTGGCGATCTGCGCAACCGTTGTGCGGTCGAAACCGCGTTCGTCGAACAACTCAAGGGCGGCACGTTCCAAACGACCAGCCGCGTCCGCTTCCCACCGAGACATTTTGCAGCCCTTTTTCGTGTCTAGTTTTCCCTTACCACTATACTCCATCACCGGCTGGCGCCGTTGGGGCACTGTCAACTTAATTCTGTCGCGGCCGATTTTGCCGCACGAGTGCGACGAGAGCAGCCTCCAAGCGGGCTTGTAAGCAGCCAATCAGGCGTGATTTCGCACAGTGATGATACCGATCGTTTGTGGCCAAAGGAATGCTCATCGCATTGATTCCGTTAAGTTGACAATGCCGCAGCGCATGATGATAATTGACCAGCGACACAATGACTAGGCGGACGGTGTCGGGGGATGAGCAGGATACGTGCAAAACTAGGACATAGCGGTGGTCAATGGCGTCCTTCTGATGGTGTCCAACGGCTAAGCAGCGGGGCCAATGTCTGCTAACTGACCGGGGCAGACACGCGTACAGCATATCGCGAACGATCAGATCATCACGCGCGAGAAAGTGCACCTTTTTGGGGGATACGCAAAAACCTCCTTACTGCTGCTCAGCCCGTGGTTCGTCCTGTTGGGCTCGTTAGTCGCTTTGCGAGCATCCCCCGCGATCGGCCGCGCGACCTATGGTCTTTTCATGAGTGCTGCCTGCACGCTGGCGTTGGCGGCCGCCGCCGACAACGACGACGTGCTGGCGATGGGGGCCGAATGGACCTCGGACGCACTCTTCGCTGGCTGTTTTGTCATCTTTTTCCTGACGTTCCCGGCGCCGCGTGGGACATCGTTACGCCGCATGCTACTTTTCGTCCCGCCATCAGTCGGTGTGGTGCTCGGTCTAGCCTCACTTCAGTGGTCCTCTCTCTACGATGTCGCCTATCTGGCGCGCATGGCTGTCCTACTGATTTATCTTCTCGCGGGCGCCGGTCTCCTGATCTCGTCGTTCAAGCGTGCGCGCGAAGGCGACGCTCGTCGAGGGCTCACCATCATCAGTGCGGGCACGGTTGCGTCCATAGCGCCCTTCGCCTCGCTATACCTGGTCCCCGTCCTGCTGCACCGCTCGCCGCTGTTGTCCGCGGAGACGGCCATCCTCGCGCTGGCGCTTTTGCCGGCGAGTTTCGCCTACGCCATCTTGCGCCACAATGTCCTGAATATTCAACTGCTGCAGCGCTGGCTGGTCCACGGTCTCTTGTGGGGGGTATTGATCGCCCTGTTCCTGGCGATTGCGGATGGGCTGCGCTATGTTGCCGACGCCGTCCTTGATCGGCCCGAGTGTGCCCTCTTCGTGTTTGGCGTCCTTGTGCTGCTGGTCGGCCTTGCTTTTCGACGGCCCTACGACAAACTGCAACGCGTCCTCGACCGCCGCATCTTCAAGGACGCCTACGATTATGGCGCCTCGCTGGAGGGTCTCAGTCGGGACCTCTCTCTCGTAGGAGGCCTCGACACGCTGGGTAACGTACTCCCGAGCAAGCTCCAGCAGTTGATGAATCTCGACATCGCCGTGCTGTTGGTGAGCGACGCAGGTGACATCCGCGAGTGCGGAACGGCAGGCGAGTATCGATCCGCAACCCGTCTCGCGCTCGTAGCGGCTGTCCGGGATGCGCGCACCGCGCCGCAAATCGTTCCCCTGGCGAATCATGGTCCTTTCCTACTCGTCCCTCTGCAGACGCGCAACGAACTGGTAGGATATCTCTGTCTGGGGCCAAAACTCTCCGGAGAGCCCTTCCGTCCCGAGGACTATGCGCTGCTGACCACTCTCAGTGGACACCTTGCCGCGATTGTACGCAACGCGCAACTCGTCGACGAGTTGCGTGCGCAAATCGGCCTGCTCCAGGCACAGAAAGCGACACTGAACACACTCAACGAGCGATTGCAATACGCGCATGAGGAGGAGCGCGCCCGTATCGGCGCCGATCTGCACGGAGGTGTTGCAAACAGCGCTGCATCTACGTCGGCGACTACTCACCGATGGGCAGGGGCGTGCAGCCACGGCCGGCCATGTCGCCGTCATTGAGACCGTGATCGCTCAGCTGCGCCTGGTATGTACGACGGTGCGTCCAGCTGCGCTGGACGAGTTGGGGCTTGCTGCCGCCCTCGAGGTGCTTGCCCTGGATCTGGGCGCGGACGGTGTCGTGCCCATCCTGAGCCTCGTGTTGGACATAGAGATCGTGGCCGAGACCGGGCGTGGGGAAGATGCACTGGCGTTGGCGTTGGCGTTGGCGTTGGCGTTGGCGTTGGCGTTGGCGTTGGCGCCTGCGCCCCGATGTTGTATTGCTCGACATCCGCCTGGCTGGATCGAGCGGTATCGACGTGGCGCGCTCCCTGCGTTGGGACCTGCCGGAGATCAAGGTCCTGGTGCTGAGCGCCTACGCCCACGAAACCTACGTGCGCACGCTCTTCGCCATCGGCGTGGACGGCTATCTACTCAAGACCGCCTCGGATACGGAATTGATCGAGGCAATACGGGCAGTGCGGCGCGGGGAACAGATCCTGAGCGCGGAAGTCTCGGCCCAACTCGGAGCGCGTCGCACGTCAGGGGGTATCGCCATGACGGCACTCTCCGAGCGCGAACGGGATGTTTTGATTCTGGTGAGCGAGGGGGAGAGTAACAAGCGGATTGCCACCACACTGTTCCTCGGCAAGCGGACCGTGGATTCATACCTTGGCAGCGCGATGGCTAAACTCGGCGCCCGTTCGCGCACCGACGCGGTCAAGATCGCCGTCCAGCGAGGGATCATCGTATTGGAGCAATAGGGAGCCATGACGTTGGGAGCGATCGACGACCTATAGTGAAGCCGACACACGAATAGAGCTGCGGATAGCGGGCGAGCTGTTTCTCGATGTCGAGTATTGCGATGAGGATGAGTCCCGGGCCCACGCGCCCGTCCCGGTTACCTTGGTGGACTACCTCATGGACAGCAAAGCGACGAGCAGCGATACTGGCGCGTAATGGGCGTATTGGCGATGCCGCGCAAGCGGCCGAGCTGAGACCAAGGGAGGGGATGGTAGGGCTATGCACACGCTGATCGAGCAGGCGTTTCACTCATGGCCGGGGACTGGGGAGATCGTGGTCGCGGGTCTGGGGCAAGACATGATGCTCACGCAGCAGATGAACGGCGTGACGATGATGATCCAGCGCGTCTACGCCGACGCGAATTGCGTGGCCATCGGCTGCCTGCTGAGTGGGGCGGCGACCGCCGTGTCTGGTGACGATGGCAGCGGGATACTCATGCCGATGCCCACACTCGTGGACGCGGCGGGGATGGCGTTGCGCCAAATTGGGGGCGGCAGCCGTGGTACCGGCGACGAGATCGGCTACTACTTCACGTATCTGACGCCCCCCTTGCCTTCCCCCACGCCGCCACAACGCTTCCGTTTCACCGTCCCGCCCTTGCGACGTCGTGGTACCGAGGGCTTCCCGGCAATCGACGGGCTCGGCCCCTTTGTCTTCGACCTGGGCGTGCCGGTCGACCCGCGCGCGCGGGTCATTGAGCCCGATCGCACGGGCTGGGCCGAGGACTTCGAGGTAACGCTCCACCGGGTGGTTGTGACGCCCACGGAGGTTCGCGCAACCCTCCGGGGAGTGGCGGGGCGTGATGTTAGGGGGCGCCTCACCGTTGATGGGCACGAGGTCGTTAACGGAGGGGGTCGACGGTGGGACACCGCGCACGACACGCTTCTGAGTTGGGTGAGCCCGCTCTACGACCGTCCCGGCGCCTGGACGATCACGGTCCATTGGCGCCATGAGGAGGTGGCAGGCGAGTGGACCTGGACGGGAACGCCTTTATCATTCCCGTTCGTCATGACATGACATCTATCGGCAGGCTCGCCCGCTCTGTGCGCTCTGTGCGCTCTGTGTAGGATTCCACGCGAAGTGCATCCCATTCCACATTAGGTGCGCGCATGTTCCGCCTCTCCTGCGCCAATCCCCGCGTCGTGCCGCTGCGGCACGACGCGGGGATTGGCGCAGGATTGGTGGCACTTTCTGCAGGATCGGCGCAGGGTGTCCGGGACAATCAGCGTATCTCGCGTGGAACATCGCTCCCCTTCACACTTGGGAATGGCGTACCTCGCGTGGAACCCTACAACCACCGTGTAAATACGGTAGGTTGTCACCGTATTTACACGATGGTCACAGTTGTGCTGGAGACGTAAAGTAGTAAGCATGGGACGCGGCTGAGGAGCAGCGCCAAAGTAAGGAGGGACAGAACACGATCTATAGACCTAGTAGTGCAATGTCAAGCTAGCTTAACCTCACACGGAATCGCTGGTGCTGGGTAGTGTAAGCCAGGATCGGAACTCGACGACCGTGATAACTGTAGTAACGAGAGAAAGGGAGAAGACTATGAACCGGGCTAAACTTGCACTCGCAACCGTCGCTGTTATAGCCATGCTTTGCCCGAGCGCGATACAGGCGGCTTCCTCGGGGCATGGCGTCGCGCGGGAAGTCGGGTACCGGTTCCCGCGAGGGTGGCCACCGCGCTACAGGGTCGTGTGTTCGCGCGCGCAATGAGAGAATGTCCATGACCTCGGAGAGTTGACCCGCCGGGGTCGCGGCGAGGGTGGCGCGGGTCAGGCTCAGATCGACGCCATAGTCGGCCAGGAAGCGCAAGCGATCGCGGGTCTGCGCGCGATCGAGGTGCGCGTCGAGCGGCCCAGGGCTCGATAGCAAGTCGTCGTCCATCACCATCCCCCTGTCTGCAGTTGAGGGTGAAGGCCTCAGTCTTGGATGATCGAATAGGGGCGCAGGATCTTGTGCGAGCGGTTGTTGATGATGCCGGTGACCTCGACCGGCCGGCCCACGCGGATCGCGTCGAGCGGGGTACGCCGCCCTTGCGCCAGCACCAAGGTGCGCTCGTTGGCGAAGGCGGTCATGATGTCCGCGTTGCGATGCCCGCGCGGACGGACCAGCACCACGCCGTTAGCCGGGTCGACCCGCGTCACCATGCCGTACATGATGCCATCGATGGCGTCGAGGTCGTAGACGGTGCGTAACGGTGTGGCGCCCGTAGTTGTGACTGGCGCGGAGCGGATCAGGATGTGGTCGTTGACCGCGAAGTCCTGGGGTATGGCCGTCACCCCCGTGACGAGGGGGCCTTCGGCGAACAGCCCGTGGGCCAGGAGGGTCCCCGGGCCGAAGGGGATGGTGTAGACCGTGCCGGTGATGTCGCTGGCGGTCATGCCGTTAGGTGTGATGGACATGATGGTGGTCAGCGGGGCGTTCGGCGGCTGGTACGAGGTCCAGGCTGGCTCGGGGCCGCAGGCGCCGGGTGACAGGATGACGGGACTGCGCGGCGCCTGGTTGAAGTCGAACGCCTCCAGCAGGTCGGAGCCCAGGGCAGCGTCGCGATCGCCCAGCGAGGGCAGGCCGAAGCGCGTCTCCACCAGGCGCAAGAGGGCCGTGAAGTCCGCCGGGGTGTGGTCGATATAGCCGGCGCGGCTGTAGGGCGAGATGATGATGGCGGGGACGCGCGGGCCCAGGCCGATGCCAATGTTGGTCGGCGGCGCCACGTGGTCGTAGAAGCCGCCGAAGTCATCCCAGGTCAGCACGATGGCGGTGTCTTTCCAATAGGGGCTGCGCATGATGGCGTTGACCTCGCGCACGGTCTGGTTCTCGCCCGCGCAGAGGCTGCCGCCGAGCGGGTGGTCACTGTGGAACGTGTCGTTGATCAGCCAGCTGACCGCCGGCAGGTTGCCCGACTGCACGTCGCCAAAGAAGTCGCCCGGCGTGGTGACGTGCTGTGGCCACAGCGCGGAGTTGCGCACCTTGTCGATGCTGTTGAAGGCCGACCAGATATAGCCGAACTCGCCCGACTGGGGCGCGTAATACTTCCAGGACACGCTGGCCGCGTTCAGCGTGTCAGCGATGCTGGGCCAGGAGAAGCAGGGCTTCACCAGGCTGTGCCGCCCATAAGCCCCGATATGGTCGACCAACGCGCCTTTCTGATCGCAGCCCCAGCCGTTGATGACCCCCACCTTGGGATTGAAGGGCGTGCCCACGATCTGGCCGGGGTTGTCGCTGACCAGGAACAGGTGGTTGGCGTAGCTCGAGCTGGGGATCGAGGAAAAGAAGCGGTCGGCCAGGGTATAGTTGCGCGCGTAGGCCCAGTAGTTGGGGATCTGGTTGCCGGAGAACGTGGTGTAGGCGCGGTGCTGTCCGGCGACGTTGGCGCCGATCAGCGCGTCGAAGTTGTCCATCCGACCGCGGTCGATGGCCGTGATGGCGGCGAAGTAGTCGTGGCCGATGTCCGGCGTCAGCACGTCGCTGGCGCGCGTGAGCGGGACGCGTTGTCCATTCTTGAGCAGCCCACTGGTAGCCCCATCCGCGCCGGGATAGAGCGCGAACAGGTTGTCGTAGGAGCGGTTTTCCTTGACCAGGAAGATGATGTGCTTGATGGAGCCGAGGCCCGCGCCCGCAGAGACGATCGTGGCCGATCGGTGCGCCGAGGATGCCGGCGCGCGCTGCGCTTGCAGTGTTCCGAGCCCTCCCAGACCTATCGACGCCGACCCCAGGAGCGCCAGGGTCGAACCAAGGGTCACGAGGACGCGACGCGAACGGAGCGTGAGCCGCATATATCCTAATCTCCTCCACTATGCTGTCATTAGCGACGGTGCTATATATACAGGGGGTCGCGATACAGGGGGTCGCGGATCGTGACCGGTCGGCGCCGGTCGGCGCCGGTCGGGAGCCGGTGGCGCGCGGAGAACGGGCCAGGCGTATCTAATACTAGCAGGTATCGGCATTGTCGTCGTTCCCCTCTGAGCACATGGCAGGGTCATTTCATTCTCGGGAAGGAAGGGAAGGAGTGGATGACGTAGGCTGACTCTGGGAAAAGAATCACCGTCATGGAGGTGACAGCGATGAGTCAGCCGTGTCGTCCACTCAAGGATGTTGT
>JAABUQ010005226.1_pt1 | contig 21016 bp, 20 predicted proteins | sample 5560001 | NCBI WGS metagenome assembly JAABUQ01 (sample SAMN10711888, study PRJNA513371) | rock metagenome | isolation source: Antarctica rocks | place: Antarctica: Victoria Land, Finger Mt nord | collected 2015-12-18
CGTTAGTCGTAGGTGTTAGCCTGTAGATATATGCTTATCACCGCCAATTACGACTACGATCTGCCGCCCGACCTGATTGCTCAGACGCCCGCCGAGCCGCGTGATAGCGCCCGCCTACTGGTGCTGCGCCGTCGGAGTGATGGTGGTGAGGGCGTTGGGAGCCACGAGGGCTTTGGAATCGACGACGGGGTCGGCCCACACGGCGCCGCGGAGATTAGCCATCACATCTTTCGCGAGCTGCCCGCGCTGCTGCGGCCGGGCGACGTCCTGGTGGCCAACAACAGCCGCGTGCTGCCGGCCCGGCTCCATGGACGCCGGGCGGCGACCGGAGGCGCCGTCGAGGTGTTGCTGCTTCACCGGTCCGAGGACTCGCCTGCACGAAGTGAGCAGGGCCTGACAAAGATCGTCCTGGGGGCGCGGGCGTCTCGCCCGTCCCGGCACTCGACGGGGACGGGCGAGACGCCCGCGCCCCCAGAGGCGCCCGCGCCCCCAGAGACGCCCGCGCCCCCAGAGACGTCCGCCGCTGCGCCGCGCCACGTATGCGCCAATCTCGCCAGCAAGGCGGAGGGACACGGTACCGGCACGATTGGTGGGGGTGACGTGGGCAACGTCGCAGCCGAGGAATGGGTGGCCATGGTCCGCCCTGGCCGGCGCATCCGGCCGGGCGACCAACTGGTCTTTGGCGATGGCCTGCTCGTGGCGACGGTGCTAGAGCGCCTGGAGGGCGGCGAGCGCCGATTGCGTCTCCACACCGACGCGGCCGATGTGACGGTCCGCGAGGCCATCGGCCGCGTCGGCGCCACCCCCCTGCCTCCCTACATCCACGCGCCACTGGCCGACCCCGAGCGATACCAGACGGTCTACGCGCGGCCGGAGGGGTCGGTCGCCGCGCCGACCGCTGGGCTGCACTTCACTCCCCAGACGCTGCGCGCCCTGGAGGAGCGCGGCATCACCATGCGCCACGTCACCTTGCATGTCGGCGCCGGGACCTTCAAACCCATGTCGGGCGACGACCCCGCAGCGCACACCATGCACCGGGAGTGGGCCGAGCTCGACGCGGTGACGGCCGCCTACCTGAACAGGGCGCGGGCCGAGGGGCGGCGCATCGTGGCCGTGGGCACGACCAGCGTGCGCGTACTGGAGACGGCTGCTATGGCGGCCGTGACGGGCAAGGACGACGAGGGTCAGGAGAAGACAGAGGGCCGGGAGGATACGGAGGGTTGGGTCGGCGACGGCCCCTTGCGTCCCTTTTCCGGTTGGACGGACATCTTCATCCGGCCCGGCCACGTCTTCCGCGCCACCGACGCCCTCATCACCAATTTCCACCTGCCGCGCTCGACGCTGCTGCTGCTGGTCAGCGCCCTCGCCGGCAAGGAAGCCATCGACCGCGCCTACTGGGAGGCCATCGCCCACCGCTACCGCTTCTACAGCTTCGGCGACGCGATGTTAATTGAAGGAGTCTAACGCCGGCAACGATGCCGTGGTCGCGGTGGTCGTGGTAGTCGCGGTGGTCGTATGCGGCTCCTTCGCGGGGGCCAGCGAGCAGACGGCGTCGACGGTGATGAGGAGCGCCAGCGGCGCCGTTTGGAGCATGAGACGGTTGAGCGACGAGCCGATGTGCAGGGTGTAGGGCGTCCAGTAGGAGAACACATAGCTCACCAGATACACGCCAAGCTGGATGAGGAGCATCAGCAGCAGGACGAGCGTGGGTAGCGGCAAGCGCCGCAGCGCCAGCGCCAGCGCCACGACCACCGGCGCGACGATCCAGAGCAGGCTCCAGTCGTCCAGGGATGCCGCCTCTTGCAGGACGTATCCCAGTATCGTCGGCAGGCGGTCGGCGTGGCCGACAAACGTGGCCAGGGTGATGGGCCAGAAGTCACTACCCTGGGGACGGACGATGCGCGTGAACACCAGCCAGGGCAGCGGCAACGCCACCGTGGCCAACACGGACGTGAGCCACGGCCGTAGCCGCCGCTTAAGCGGCCGAATACCCTCCCAGCAGACGCAGGAGACCGCGGCAGCGCAGAGCAGGATCAGGGCGATGGGCAGGCCCTCTTTCTTGGTCCAGATCGCCCCGCCGGCCAGCAAGCCCATCAGCACGAGGTCGGTCGGGCAGCGCTGCCGCCACCACAATAACAAGTAGAGCGCCGCCGCGCCGTCGTACATGGCCAGGGGCACGTCGGCGTAGCCGTAGCCGGCGAAGTGCGGCAGCGCCGGTACCAGCGCCAGCACGCCCACGGCCAGCGCGGCGATGGCGCGCCCGTGCAACCGGGCCAGTCCGGCGTAGAACAGCAGCAGCAGCGCCACGAGGTAGACCGTGGCGACGACGGACGCCAGGGTCAGGCCGGCAGGATCGGGCAGGCGGAAGAACACCGATTCCACCAGGGACAGGTTCAGCGGATAGTCGGGGTGCGCGGTCCAGTTATGGGTGGTGAAATAGTCCGGGGGCAGGTCGCCCAGAGCGAACATGCGCGCCTTCCAGGCCCACACCGTCCACGCGTCATCGTGGCGCAGCAACGAGTTCGTGGCCACCCACAGCGCCACGGCGATCTGGACAACGCATATTCCGCAGCAGAGCATGATAACTGCCTTGAAACGGGTGGATGCTCCGGTCCTGGTCCCGAGGGTCTGTGAATTGTCGGCCTGGGAGCGCGTGGTGCTCCCAGATATGTCCCTCTCATCGCCGCATCGACGACTTCTCACAGACCCTATCCGCGCGGTCGTCGCACGGACGGTCCCTAGCCGTCGCAGACCCACGACCATCACCGTCACGGCGCTGATAAGGGCCAGGGCAATCGTCGCCGCGGCTGGGACGCGCGCCAGGTAGAGGACGAAATACACGGCGGTGAACAATGCCGTGCCCAGGGCCCACGAGAGCCCGGCCGCTTCGGCCAGCCGTTCAGGAGCAGGGATAGAGGCCGCGCTCCTCACCGTTGGCGCCCCACGGCGACCAGGATGCCCCAACTGTCGTGCCAGACGACCGAGCCTGGCGGTAGCGCGCCAGTCGGCGGCGCCGGCAATGCCGGGTTCCAGGGAGCGTCCGGCAGTGCGCCCGCCGAGGCGGCGGGCCGCGCCCACACGATGAGGTAGCCTACATGGACCTGCTGGGCGGCGGCGAGGATGACCGGCCAGGTTATCGCCCGTGCTCCTGGGGAGAGAGAGGTTGGGGAGGTGATGGGCGCCATGACGTCCACCTGTCGCGGATACAGCACGTAGCGGGCGCGGTTGTACAGATGTTGGTCGGGGTCCGTGGCGGGATCGACGATCAGGAAGCTGGCCTGCGAGGGCGTCGTGGCGCGGATCGTATTGAGGAAAAGGTCGAACTCGGGCGGGAAGGACGTCAGGCGCTGCGAGACCGTCGTGTCGCCGATAGCAGCGGGGAACGCAAACAACAGCACAATGAGCGCCATGATGGCGATGGAGAGCCGTCCCGTTGACAGATGCCCGTGTTTACCGTGCCAAGCCACGATCTTCCCTTAATTGACGAGACATAGTTGCTCTAGGGGACGCGCGGTTAGCATATCATGACCGCATAGATCCGCGGATGCGACGAACAGACAGAACACACCCTATTCTATGCTATTGCGTCCAACGGTCCGCCTTCGACGGATCGGAAGCGCGCAATGGGCGCGCCCCGAGATTGCGAGCAGGGCCTGACCATAAATGGTCAGGCCGTCGGCACGGTCACAGTCTCGGGGCACATCTGATCGAAACGGGGCGAGGGGTCGTGACGGTGATCACCGTCACGACCCCTCGCCCCGTTTCATAGAACCGACCTTGTAGTAAGTAGGCTTACTGCGCGAGCCCTTGCGTGGTGCGCAGGGTGGTCAGGTTGGGGGCGAACACGGTCTGCTCGACCACGAAGCCCTGCCCATCCGTACTCTGCAGCATCACGCCATGAAGGGTGGCCAGCCCTGGCGCCAGCCGGCGTACGTCCAGGGTTGCCCGCTCGTTCGGGCGTAGCGTGACGGTCTTGTTGACCATCGCGCCGTTGTCGCCGTAGAAGGTGAGAGCCACGGGGATGGCCTGCGCGGAGGGGTTGAACAGCAGCAGGAACTCGCTGTTGGCGGTGGTGTCCCCGCCGGCGAAGCTCCAGCGGGCCGCCCCGCCGTTGAGCCCGAACACGTCCGAGCCGGCGATGCGGGCGCCGTTGGGCGAGCCGAAGTACTCGGGGCGCTCGACGACGATGGGCCGGTCGGCCATCACCGTGCTGGCGATGCCGCTGGCATGCACGAGGCCATTGAGCCGGATGTTTGCGCGGCTGAGCCCGGCCACGGTGATGGTCCGGCTGGCCAGCAGACGACCGGAGCGGCCGTAGAAGCGGGCGGTGACGCGCGCCGCCTGGGCGCCGGGGTTGAGCACGGTCAGGAAGGTCTCGAAGCGGTTGGCCGTGCTGCCCTCGGCGAAGAGCCAGGAGGTGGCTGCGACGTTGATGCCGGCGCGCGTGGTCAGGCCGTAGCCGTTCCCCGCGCCGCGGCCACTGCCCAGGCGGCTGAAGGTGAGGGCGCGCTCGACCACGATGCCGCGATCCGAGGTGGCGACGATGCTGAGCGAGCGGCCCGGCAGCAGCCGGGAGACATCGACGGTGGCGTGGGTATGCGCCGGGACCGTGACCCGCACCGACCGGCTGCCCTTGCCGCCGAGGGCCAGCAGGCGCAGGGTGACGTGGACGGCGTGCGCCTGATCCGGGTTGAGGATCGACACGGACTCCTTGAAAGTGAGGCCAGTGTAGCCCTCGGCCAGGTACCAGGTGGCGCCGGTACCGGTGTTGCCCAGGATGGCGTCGCCGTCCTTGCCAGGGCGAACCAGGGCTAGCTGCGCCGCCACCTGGGTCGTGGCGATCAGCGAGAGGCCGAAGGAGCCGGAGCGTCCAAGCAGGGAGGCCAGGGCGAGGTGCGTCTGGCTGCGCGGGGCCACGGCGACGCGAGCCGTATGGGTCTTGCCATCGGGGAAGTAGAAGGTGAGCGCCACGGCGGCCCGCTTGCCGCTGGGGTTGAGCAGTTGCAACGTGGAGTGCGTGTCGGTAGTGTCGAGGCCGCCAGCGAAGTAGAAGCGCGCGGCGAAGGGGAGGCGGCCGACCAGGCCGGCCAGGGCGCTGATGCGGCTCTCGACGCCAATGGCGGAGACGGAGTTGGCGCCGTCAAGCAGGCCGTCGGGGGCCACGACGGAGGCGGTGAAGCGGCCGTCGCGGTCGGCATGCACGGTCGCGGGCGTGGTCAGGAGGGCGGCGCCGTTGAGGGCCAGGGTGACAGTCTCGCCGGGCTCGAAGCCCTGGCCGGTCACGGTGACGCGGTCGCCAGGGCTGGCCGAGCCGGGATCGACGGCGATGGTGGGACGGACCACGCCGGAGGAGGGCAGCGCCGTCTCGACGGGCGCGATGACGCTGGCGACGGGCGCGATGACGCTGGCGACGCTCGACGGCAAGGCTGGAGCAACCGTGGCCTGCACCGTGGCCGCGACCGACGCCTGTACGGGTGTGCTCGTGGCAGCGGAGCCGGACGCGGACGATACCGGCGTGCTCGTGCTGGCGGGCAGCGCCGACGTGCTCGTCGTGGTAGGCGGTATCGGCGTGTTGGTGGGCGCCCCGGGCACAAGGGTGTTGGTCGGCGTGTTGGTGGGCGCCCCGGGCACAAGGGTGTTGGTCGGCGTGTTAGTGGGCGCCCCGGGCACAAGGGTGTTCGTCGGCGTGTTAGTGGGCGGGACGGGCGTCTTGGTCGGCGTGGCTGTCGGCGGCACGGGCGTATTGGCCGACGGCACATTGGTATTGGTTGGCGTGGCAGTCGGCGGCACGGGCGTCTTGGTCGACGTGGCTATCGACACGATGCTTGTATTCGTCGCGGACGACATCGCGGGTACCGTCGCGGACGGCGTGCCCGCCATCAGCGTCGCGCATTGGGCGTTTCCACTAACCGGGTAGTTGCCGCTGCCCGTGAAGTCGACGGCGGAGGTCTGGAGCAAGGCCACACTGCCGCTATTGTTCTGGTACGTGCGCCCGCTCACCTGGAAGCCGCTATCGGGCTGCGGGTTGCCGACCTTGCTCTTGTCGATGACGATGGTGATCGTATTGTCTTTGACGGAGTAGGTACCGCCGTCGGCCGCGCCCAGCATCGTCGGCTGGTTGCCCACGATGCCGACGGAGCCCAACGAGCCGTACGTGTACGACACCTGACCGGGCGCCGTGTAGTCCATGCCAACGTAGAAGCCGCTCGTTCCAGGGTAGAACAGGAAGCGCCACTGGTGGCCGGGGACGAGGGTGCTCAGGTCGGCCAGCTTCATAGTGAAGACCAGGAAGTTGCTGAGGGAACCGCTAACGGTGATGGAAGCGGGTACCGTCGCGGGCTCGGCCACCGAGACCGACAGGATGTTGAGGTCAGCGTTGGCCGGCGCGAGCTTCTGGTGGCCGGGCATGCCCGTCGCCACGGTGATGCCGGGTGTCGAACAACTGCTCTCGAGCACGGTCAGGACGGGAACAACCTCGCGGCAGGGGGGACTCTCACCGTTGGCATTGAACGCGGTGACCTTGTAGTAGTAGGTGACACCGGACTGCGCGGTCATGTCCACGAAGGTGTTGGTCGGGTTCGACCCATTGACGGTCCCGATCAGTGTCGCCGCGCTCGGCGCCGTGTTCGGCGTCGTGCTACGGTAGACGTGGTAGCCGGTGATGGGCGAGCCGCCGTTGTCCGGCTCCGGCCAGGAGACCGTGACATAGCCCGTGGCCGATGAGAGCGTGGCCGTGATCAGCGGCGCGCCCGGGAAGGTCGGCTCACTGGGATCGTATTGGTGGAACAGGCGCATCCCGCCCGACTGACGCGCGATGGTGGCAAGGTCGCTGAACGAATTGTTGGTCTGGGTCATGCCGACCGTGTCGCAGCTGGCGATACAGCCGTCGGCGTAACCGACCAGCACGCGCCCGACCGCGTCGACCTGGATGTCCATGAAGTCGAGCAGGTTACGTGTGTTGGGAGTCGAGGAGCAGATGGTGCCGCTGGAGCAGATGGGACCCCGCTGGACGGGGTCATTGGGTGTGGCGTCGACGGTCGTCCAGGTCTGGCCTCCGTCGAAGGTGCTGGCGATGTAGAGATGCCACTCGAAGTTGATGCTGTTACCGAGCGAGTCGTCACCGCCCGTCTTGGTACCCAAGAAGGCGAAGGCGGCGCGGTTGTCGTCGCCGGCGACCATCTCGGGGAAGGCAATGCGCTGCAGGCCGAAGGACGTGCCCACGTCGATGTCGTTGACGAATTGCTGGCCATGATTTTTCAGCACGGCCACATGCGGATGGCCATCGCCGTTGCGGTAACCGAAGTAGATGGTGCTCTGGGAGCCTATGCCGATGGAGGGGTCCCAGGTGCTGGCGGTGCTGCTGGTGATGGGGACGACGGTGAAGGAGGCGCCGTCGTTGGTGGAGACGGCCATGCCCTGCGTGCCGCCGCAACTCTTGTTAGGCACGTAGACCGTGCCGTCATTGGGATCAACCTTGACGTGGCCGTGCAGGCCGCCGCACTGCGAGATAGTATACATCGGGACGGGCGGGCCGTAGTTGATGCCGCCGTTGCTGCTGAACGAGCACGAGGCGTCGGCGATGCCCTGTGAGCAGTAGTAGACGGCGTGCGTGTAGGCGGTGGTGGCGGTGATGGGGACTAAGGGATTGGTGGAGAAGACGCCGCCGCCGACGGTCTGGTGGTCGACGGCATTGGTGGCGACCACGCCGCCGGGGGTCCAGGTCGCGCCATCGTTGTCACTGAAGGAGGAGGCGTTAGAGGGACCGAGCAGCTGCGAGACGATGGTGCGGCCGGTCTTGCAGTCGGTGAACAGGATGGGGTCGAGGCTCTCCACCGAAGTGGGCGCGCTGACGTCTTCCCACCTCGCGCGGGCCGGTGAGGAGCAGTCGTCAAAGCTAACGCGCAAGGTCTGCAGGTCGGAACCGAACAGGACGTTGCCGGTGCGCCAGTTGACGCCGAGGGAGGGCTCACCAGCGGTGGTGCCCAACCCGTCGGGCGCGGCGTAATTCTGATAGCGCGGCGTGCCGGGTGGATACGTGACGGGACCGCCGCCGCCGCCGCCGCCGCCACCCTGCGCGGACGTCTGCACCAGGGTCAGGGTGTTGGTGTAGGTGGTGTTGGTGGCCAGCGAGGGCACGATGGTGACAGTGTACACGCCCGACGCCGCGACGGCGAACGATGTGACGTTGGGGTCGTTTGTGGTGGCGGACGACCCGACCGTGTTACCCTTGGCGTCGGTGACGTAGATGTCGAGCTCGGTCTGGTTCTGCACCTGGGGGTAGCTCAGCGAGACCGAGACCGCGTAGGTCGCGTTCGGCACAGTGATGCTCACGGGGAAGTTGTCGCAGGGTTGCGCTGCGTTGCAGATCGGCATACCCGCCTGCCCGCCGGCGTTGGAGACCGTGAACGGGCCGCCGCGATACGTTAGCGGCGGGCTGCCCGGAGAGAGGCTGCCCGAGGTCGGTGTCGGCGCCGCGTGTGCGACTGGTGGCGTCGTTGCTGGCGCCAGGGTGGAGACGAAGGCGATGAGAGCGATGAGGGCCGCGGTGACGATACCCTTCCCGATGCGTATTTTCATGTAGTGGACGGCTCCTTCACGACTAATCTTCCAAGGCTTCAAGGTTTTGCGTAATCTGGCTCCTGTGTACCGACTCGCGACTGACGTGATGATGTGAACATGTGATCGAGAGAGGCGAGATCATCGACGAACGGGCGCACGTCGCGGGTCCGCGTTCGACGGCCAGTGTGAGGCACTGCCGCTCTCACTGGACTCAAACGGTTGACAAGTGGGCTACAAGTTTCCTCCGATTGATTGGTGCAACGGGTTATTGACCTGCTCAAGAAGTAGTGGCGTGTATTAGCTTGGTTTAGTATAGCACGTGACGGCGCGTGTGGTAGTACTTTTAACCCCTATGGGCATAGCTACTATGTGCTATCGCGGACAGGGATGGCGCGTGCCATCCTCCTAGCTATGGTACATCATATGGTACTAACCGCGCATACACTAGCTATGGTACATCATATGGTACTAACCGCGCATACACTAAAAGAATGACTGATCTGTCAGGTGTTTAGAGGACTCTGGCGCAACCCGCGCATGGCTGGACATCCCGCGACACGCTGGCCTATCCTACAAAGGACAAAAATTCCCAGTCATGCGCGTTTTCGCCGATACTGTAGGTAACTGTGGAGCAAGCCTATCGGGAGGCGTCGGTGGAATGACGACGCCTCCCGATAGGCTTGCTCTTGCTGGCAACTGGCGAATGCTCAGTGGTGAGTGCTGCGACGCCGATGGACGCCGTGGTTGAGCTCGATGTGGATGGTAAGGGCCAGCAGCATCCCGTCGCTGCGTCGTCCGCAACTGGCGATGATGTAGACGCCGGTGTGCAGCTGGTTGCGCGCGACGACCGCGGTACGCACCTTGACCACGGTATCGTTGGACAGCGCCACCACGGACGTGGTGCGATGGGTCTTGCTATAGACAGATAGCACCGGGTTGGTGGACGTGGCCCCGTTGCCGCTCGTGGCCATCGCCGTGATCGTGCCGTACACCCTGGTACGACGGACGCTATCGTCCACGGCAGCAGGGCGCTGGGCAACAACCGAGGCCGCGCGAACCGGAGCCGTCCTGGCATGCGTTGGCCGTGGTAGGGACCAGGCGCCGGCCGCATGGGGCATCAGGAGCGCGAGGGTGGCGAGGACCAGAGGCGCGGAGGCGCGATGGGGACCGGAGAGCAGAGGCGCGGAGGCGCGACGGGGACCGGAGAGTGCCATGGGAACCCGTCCTTTCTGCGCAGCAAAGCCCTGCGCATGGCGATCGGCTGCGCCGGGCATGGCCGGCGGGCTTATTGTAGCCCAATCCGCCGGCGCTGTCCACTCCAACGCCGAGGGTCCTGGGACTCCAGGGTCTGTGAAAAGTCGGCGACGATCGCTTTCACTGAGATCGACATCCGCGGCGGACAATTCGCAGACCCTGCCTGGGACTCGGGTGCACCTCAAAATAGTGGACTGCGGCCTGACCGGGCCTGCGACTGCGGTCGCATGGCAAATGACGGGCCGACTGCGGTCGGGTGTGGTCCGCCGCCACGCTGCTCTTGGCCCCGTTCTGACACCGCAGTGTCCGTGGTTTGCCATGCGACCGCAGTCGCAGGTCGGATTCCACAATGCTAAGGTGCACCCCTGGGACTCCAATCCCCTGGACAGTCCACCGACGGGGATGATATAATCCCGCCATCAAGCCGCGCGGCGCACGCCGGGGCGGCTTTTTTGTTGCCCTTGTACGCTCCTTGCCGCGTCGCTCGCCGGCGACGCTAGCTATCGGTGGCGCTCACCAAGGCGGCCCGTCACCGGGAAGGCATAGCGATGACACAGACGGATAGGACGGAGATGCCCCACGATGCGAAGCCGCGCGCGTGGCGCCGCTGCCGCGCCGAGAAGCAGCCGGCATGGCCCGACGAGGCCGCATTGGAGCGTGTACTGGCGCGGATCGGCCAGTTGCCCCCGCTCGTCTCCGCCGGGGAGATCCGGGCGCTGCGGGCGCGGTTGGCCGCGGTGGCCGAGGGGCAGGCCTTTCTGCTGCAGGTCGGCGACTGCGCCGAGTCGTTCCGCGATGTCTCCGCCGCCCAGGTCGATCACAAGCTGCGCATCATCCTGCAGATGGCCGCGGTTCTCACCTATGCCGGCGGCGTGCCCGTGGTCAAGGTCGGGCGCATCGCCGGACAATTCGCCAAGCCGCGCTCATCGGCCACGGAGCGGCGCGGCGACGTCGAACTGCCCTCGTTCGCGGGCCATGCCGTCAACGACGATCCCTTTACTCCTGAGGCGCGCCAGCCGGACCCGTGGCGCTTGCTGGCCGCCTACGACCAGTCGGCGGCCACGCTTAATCTGCTGCGCGCGCTGACCAAAGGCGGCTTCGCCGACCTCTCGCAGGTCCACCGCTGGACCAGGACGTTCGTGGCGTCCAGCGCCGCCGGACGGCGCTACGCGTCGCTCGCCGCGGAGATCGACCGCGCCATCCGCTTCATGCAGGCCTGCGGCGTGGACGTGGCCCACGATCCCCATCTGCGCCAGGTCGACCTGTACACGAGCCACGAGGCGTTGCTGCTGGGCTACGAAGACGCGCTGACCTATCGCGACGCGCACGGCTGGTATGGCTGCTCCGCGCATATGCTGTGGGTGGGCGACCGCACGCGCCACCCCTCCGGGGCCCACGCGACCTACCTCGCCGGCATCGACAACGCCGTCGGATGCAAGATCGGGCCGACGGCAAGCCTAGAGGACGTGCTCGAGCTCTGTGCGCGCCTTGATCCGCACCGCCTGCCGGGCCGGCTCACGCTGATCTCGCGCATGGGGGCGCGGCGCATCGCCGACGCCCTACCCCCCCTCGTGCGCGCGGTGCGCGACGCCGGCTATCCGGTCGTCTGGGCCTGCGACCCCATGCACGGCAACACGTACGAGGGCGTCTCGGGCCGCAAGACACGGCACTTCGAAGACGTGATGGCCGAGATCGAGCACTTCTTCGCCATCCACCGTGGTGAGGGCACACGACCCGGCGGCATCCACATCGAGATGACCGGTGACGACGTGACCGAGTGCGTGGGCGGCAGCGACGCCATCTCGGACGACCACCACCTGGGTTCCAACTACACCACCATCTGCGACCCGCGGCTCAACGGCCGGCAGTCGCTTGACCTCGCCTTCCGCGTCGCCGAGTTGCTTCGCCCTTGACCTCCGCCATTTTTCAGGAAGATATCCATCCTGGTCACAATAGGTCGGGGGCGTCGGAACACTGTTCCAACGCCCCCGGCCCGACTTGCCTGGTGATGTACCCCGGAGCAACTCACAGGTGGGCCATACCTGTCGTGCGCCGTGGGTTACGGATCATGGGCTGCAATAGTAACGCGGGCTGTCATTCATCCTCTGGCCGGTGTACCGCTATTTTACGACGTTGTGGGCGACATAGACGACGGCAATGGCAATGGCAGCGATCACCAATATCAAGCCGATAGCCCAGGTCAGATTGCTCGTCGCTGCGGTGCGGGCGCCGGCGTTGTCGTCGCGCCGGACACCGTTGTCGGGGTCCACGTTAATCTGGCTCATCGATTCTTCCTCCGTGCCTTTTGTGGCGGCTTGGCGGATCGCCGGGCTTGCGGTGACACCTCTACAATCCCTCCGCGTCATCCGCGGAGCGGCCGGGCGACACAACGACCCTGAAACCGACACTATACACGCCAGTGTATGCAGAACACGTGCCACGCTTCATATAGCCAAATAGTCCTCCCACGTCTCCCAGGCCGCAATCAGTTTCACCGCGCTTCGCACCGGGGACCGTGGGCCGACGACGCTCGGCCTATCTATGCCGCCTCCAAGCCGCGCGATGCGTCGCCGCGTCCTGCTGACGGTCGACGTCCGCGGCGAGGGCAGCAGTAGGCCGATGAGGCGCCCGCGATGCGCCGGTAGTGGGTAGAGGCACGGAGCTACGATGTTTTCTTCAGCGCGTCCGGCTTGTGCGCGGCCTCGGCGCCGGTCTTGTCGCTCTTGACCAGGTACTCGGGGTTGTCCTTGGACGCCGCCATGTGGTGGCCCTTGATCTCCGTTTCCTCGGTCAGCTTCTTCTCTACCATGCCCTCGACCTTGCCGGGTCCGTGCCACTCCACGCGGTCGCCCTTCTTGAACTCGTCCGTCATAGTGTTCCCTTCCTCTTCAACGTCAATGACAATCGTGCCTACCATGCCGCGCGACGCGGGAGCGATCCCTACTCCGACCATCGTGCGAACATGCGTCCCACGAGAGGCAACCCCCATGCCAGGAGCAAGCAGCCATGATGGGAGATCATCGGCGTCGAACTGGGCCAGGATGTGGCGGCCCTCCCGCGGCCACACGGGCGCCTGCGCGAGGTATGGTTTGGTCAGCAAGGTCATACTCGTTCTTTACCACCACTCAAATCTTGTCTACGTTAACTTGGCGTCCAAGACCTGCTGCACTAACGCCACGATAGCTTCCTGGTCAGTGCCAATGGCAACGCTTGCTGAGGCATAGCCATATGCCCAGGCGACGATAAGGGCGATAGCGAAGAGATCGACAACGACGGCCGGGAAAGAGTGGAGGAAAATGCGCAAGACAATAACGGGCAAAAGCACTGCTGTCGCGTAGATGCGTCCGGAGCGTCCCGAGACAGCCAGGTCGATGTGCGTACCCTGCTCCTGTTCTGTCCGAGGCCGCAGTGTGAGGTCCACCATGGCCACGTCGGAGATCGCGGAATAGTTGGGCTGCCATCGGGTCGTGAAGCGGCATGTGCCGCCCCTTATGCTTGCGGATATCCGTCGTTTATGCAATGCGGCACCCCAAGGAGCGGCGTCAGCATTGGCATTCCAGCGTCCGATCGTCAACGTCCGCGTCAGCATCTCGAGAACGGCGCGGCACGCGTCCGGCTGGAGCGGACTGTCGAGCGTCAGTCGGCGCGTGGCGCCCGCACGCCACGCATAGGCCCGATGACCATAGGCTGTCAGATCCGCAGGGATATCTATGCTATCGTTGGTCATCGCCATCTATTCCCCTAATAAGAAGTATAGGATTCTCTTCAGCGCATCCTTGCTTTATAGGTTGATGCTCGATAGGTTGATGCTCGCGACAAGTTCGAACCGTAAAGAGTTGGTGACTCTGTCCAGGGATTGTCACCAGCCGAGGCACAGCACGGTATCGAGGGGGTATGCGAACAGCGGTCCCATCAAGGCGGCCGCGATGTCGCGGCACACGAGCAGGCCGTGCTCACTGTTGGTCATGATGACGAGGCCATGGCGCTGTGCGCGGGAGGCAATCGTAAAGTGCTGATAGTCGCGCATGTCGCCCCAGTGCCAGACGTAGTCGCCGCAGTCGGCGTGCAGCAGGCCCCAACCGAGCCCCCACGAGAGGGTGTCGTCGATGGCCGTGCGCGGCGTCAGCATACAGTCGAGCGTCTCCTGGTTCAGCCGGTCGGCCTCGCCGGAGCCCGTCCGCATTAGTTCGACGAGCACGCACGCATAGTCCGACGGCGTTGAGTAGAGGCTGTACACAGCATCCTCTCGCACCGCCCTGACCGGGCCAATACATACCCTTCATAGTACATCTATGACCTTTTAAGGTCCGTGCCCTGCTGTGTACATTGCCGATTTTCATCCGTGGGGGCGTCCCGCAAGGACACGACAAGCTGCCATGACCATTGATGGTCAGGCTCCAGGGGGCCATGCCCTGCCATGACCATTGATGGTCGGGTCCGAGTCAAAAATGCGGCTGGCATGCCACGTGCCTAACCGCTTACCCCATGGGTGGCGGGAACGCTGCCAGGATGGGTGGATTGAAGAGGCTCTAACATGAGGGAGGCCAGGAGATGCGACTGCAGAACAAGGTAGCGATTGTCACGGGCGCGGCGACGGGGATCGGGCGGGCCATCGCCATGGGCATGGCGCGCGAGGGCGCGGCGGTGACCATTGACTACGTGGGCAAGCCGGACAACGCCAACGAGGTCGTGTCCCAAATTCAGGCGGCGGGCGGCAAGGCGCAGGCCATCGAGGCGGACGTCAGCACGCCCGAGCACGTGCAAAACCTGGTGGCCCAGACGGTGAGCGCATTCGGACGGCTCGACATCTTCGTCAACAACGCGGGCATCGAGGAGAAACATCCCTTCGTCGACACGCCGCTCGATGTCTGGAACCGGGTCATCGCCGTCAACCTCACCGGTCCGTGGCTGGGCTCGCAGGAAGCGGCCCGGCAGATGCTCAGGCAGGGCGGGGGCGGCCGCATCGTCAACATCTCCTCGGTACACGAGGACCTGCCCATGCCAACTAACGTGCCCTACTGCGCGGCCAAGGGCGGGCTGCGCATGCTGATGCGCACCATCTCGGTCGAACTGGCGCCCCACGGCATCACCGTCAACAATATTGGACCCGGCGCCATCGACACGCCGATGGACGCGCCGCTCAAAGCGCAGCCCGAGCTGATGAACCAACTGCTGGCCGAGATCCCGGTCGGGCGCATGGGCCAGCCTGACGAGGTCGCCAACCTGGCCATTTTCCTGGCCTCCGACGACGCCGCCTATATCACCGGCTCGACCTACTTCATCGACGGCGGCATGCTGCGCCAATCCGGCAGCCTCTAGTGAGTGACGAGTGGTTAGTGGTTAGTGGTTAGTGATTAGTGGTTAGTGGTTAGGGACGAGTGAGGTGGGTTGGGGTGAGACCTGACCACCGGCGCCAGGCGCCTGGCGCCTATCCCCTGGAGCGCAGCGCGGGAATCGACCTCTGGACAGCCACCATCCTTAACCGCGACGCCGACCTCGCCGCGCTCTTACAGGCCGATCCCGCGCTAAGTAGACACTGGTAAGTTCTTGCACAGCCGTCACGCTTGGGTGCGTACCTCGTGCAGCCTCTCCGGGTTGCACGAACTTCGCAACACCTACTTAGCCTGCATTATTCACGAGGGGAACTCCCTGGGAGCGCCGTCTCTCGCTGCGCTGCCAGTCGGCAGACCTCGGTGGCGGGCGCGGTCGCCGAGAGCAGGCGCGCGTCAGGCGACCGGGGCCGGCTGGCAGCGCAGCGAGAGACGGCGCTCCCAGGGGGACGTGCGCTGCCACTGCACCCGTCATGAATAATCCAGGCTAGTCGATGCCCGTGAGCCCGAGGGAACGCCGCTGGGCATGGGCCTGACGCCACTGCACCACGCCGCCGAGCGGGGACATCTGGAGGCCGCGCGGGTGCTGCTCGCCCATAGGGCCGACACGCGGGCCACCGATGCGCGCGGGCGCCCGCCCCCCACCTCGCGGCGCAAGAGGTCCGGCTGCGCAAGATGCGCCCGTCGCCCGACGTGGTCGACCTGTTGCTGGACCACGGCGCCCCGCTCGATGTCTTCGCCGCCGCCGTGCTCGGGCGCGCCGATACCATCGACGCGCTGATCGCCGCCGACCCGAGCCTGGTCCATGCGCGCGGTGCCGGCGGGTACACGCCCCTGCACCTGGCGGCGTGGAACGGCGAGGCGGACGCGGCGGCGCTGCTGCTCGACGCGGAGGCGGACGTCGACGCGCGGAACGGACGCGGCGAAACGCCCCTGGCGCTGGCCGTCGTCTATGAGAACGAGCACAGCGCACGCCTGGATCGGCGAGGAGAGTGAAACGCGAATCTGGATTTGGCCGCCATTGTTCGCCAACTAGAAGATGTGAGAGAGCGCCATCCCAATACAGCTGTGGAGCTTGAGCCGGTGATCAGGGCGCTAACCAATGATGAAGCCGGTACCATTGGTACTGAGCAGGCCCGTAAGCTGCTTGGCGTTCGGTCGGTTAACACGGTAAAACGCTGGATCGAGGTCGGTATGCTGGCAGGGCAGTGGGACAAACGTGCGGGACGCTGGCGCATCCCATTGGCCGAGGTGTTGCGCTTACGCGCCACACAACAAGCTCTGACGGACGTGGGCGGCGAGGACCTGAGCCAGGATGAACTGGACGATCTGGCTACCTCTCGCCCGGGCGCATTCCCCTGGCAGCGCGCTCAGGATTCTCAATGACACGCGGGGAGTCATCGATACATTAGATATTTTAGCCCTACCACGCGTTGAAAATCCGAGTCCCTTGTTACCACAGTCAAGTCGTGCTCTACGGCTGTAGCGGCAATCAGTGTATCTGTGTCGCCAATGATGCCCGGCTTACCTGAACCGCGAAGTGATCGGCGAATATCCGCATACTGCTGCATAATCGGCATGTTCAAGTTATACATACGAATGGCTCCACTAACCAAAGCTACCAACTGATGGTTTAGAGTCGAGAAATTCGGCATGCCACGAATGTACTCGTACACTTCTCCGTAGACGATGATACTCGTCGCCGTCTCCAGGCGGGTGATCCAGGGGGAAACCAAGGTCGTAGCCTTATGGTGTCCGAGTAGATACGCTGCCAAAACCGACGTGTCTAGCAGGTACTTTCTCATGAACCTACAGTAACTTTAGTGGAGGCGTGGGTTGACTCTCGTGCCGCATTCGATCCAGGGCATCGAGCATGTCCTCCCCATCTAAATGACTCCAGGCGCCAGCCAAGTCCAGGGTCCGTTGAATTGCGTCTTGTGACATCGAGGCGTCGGCCTCTTCATCGCTCGTAAAGTACCGCACGTCATCGTCGCCGATGGGGACGACAATGAGCGGTTGCCTGCTACTGGCTCGCAGGCCCTTTTCGTGTCGATCTTGGAGTTCGCTCATTCCCGTACATCCTTACTTGTTCCTTGTTTAAGACGCTTTGGCTCATTATACCCATCGGGATAACACATGTGCCGTACGGCTTCATAAGATAGTCGCCTGACAAGCTCTATAGAGATTCTCGCCCTCGCCTGGCACTTATAGATGACGGGCCAACGAACAGGCTCGTGGGAAGCGACGCGACGGGGCTCGCGGAGAGGCGCAGGGGATGGACGGCAAGTGGATTTGAGCGGGTTGGTCGCGCGGAGCCAAGCAGGCGAGACGGCGGCGTTCGGCGAATTGACGCGGCACTACCAGGACATGGCGTTCGGCTACGCCCTGGCGCTGCTATCGGACTTCCACCTGGCGCAGGACGTGACGCAGGAGTCCTTCCTGGCCGCCTACCTGGGCGTCTCCAGCCTGCAAGACCCCGCGGCATTCCCTGCCTGGCTGCGCGGCATCGTGCGCCATCAGTGCGGGCGCTGCGCCGCCGCCACGCGGACCCGATCCCGTTGGACGACGGCCTGGACCTGCCCGCGCTATCCCCCGGACCGGAGCAGACCATGCTGCAGCGCGAAGGGCTCTATCGCGTGCTGAGCGCCATCCGGGCCTTGCCCTGCCCCAGAGTCGTCTAGAGTGAGGTGCTAAGCGGGGCCGTAGGTGGAGAGCAAAAGATTGCCGGTCTGCGCATCGAACACGAGGATCTCCTTCAGCGCGGGGGGAAACGCGACGTGACCGTGCGCCAAAGCAGCGGGCACGTTGATCTCCATGCTGACGTCGAGCGGGCCCACGATCTCGACCCAGCACACCAGGGCATCGTCCGGACGCCCGATGGGCTCGTTGTTGAGGCGCGCACTGGCCTGGGCGGCGGTCAGGAACTCGACATTCCCGAGCGTCGGGATCGGGGCGCCCGGCACGGCACGGCCGCGCGTAAAGTCCGGGTTGTCCGCGAAGAACTGCTCCACTTCCGGCCGGCCGTAGGCCGCCTGCGAGCGATCGGTCACCTGTCGACCCGGTTGAATACCCGAAACCCCGGGCGCGTAGTCATTATAGGTAATATCTTGCAACTGTCCCTCCGTTCGATGCACCGGTAGAGCGATTGCTTCGCTCCGCGCGAGACTGCCGGACATCGGCGCGCTTACTGTGCGCCCTGTGCAACCACCTGGACCGGCTCTTGCCCCAGCCCTGGCACGGCGTTCCATCGGGCGCGCCGCTCGGGTCGGCGGAGGTGGCCCAATAGTCTCTGGCCGCCTGCAGGATGAACGCCTTGGCGGCCGAGGATCTGTAGACGCGCGCGGACCGGTGCAACCATCCGTCGTCCTATTGGCCCGCATACCAATTGCCGTAACCGACGCTCGACACGCTCTTCGTGGCGGCATTGATCGAGGCCACGATGGGCGTCAAGTTTTGTGAGGCCATGGCGCCGACAGGGTAAGGGTCGGTTGGGTTCGGGGCCGTGACGATCACCGACCGCGCCAACACGGCGCTGACGTACTCGTAGCCGGGCCGCAGCGGGTCGTCGCTTATCAAGAAGATGGTCGAGCTGGCGTCAAGTTGCTCCTGTGTCACGACCCCTTGCGCCACTATCGCGGCCGTAGCGGCCTGCATGAGCGACTGCGCCCGTGGACTGTCGGACAAACGATGGTTGCAGGAGCGCAGGGTCGGGTCGCTGCTCTGGGCGTTGAGTTGGGCCACGTTGCTCAGCGCCGCCAGCGCGGTCGTGCCCCGCACGTCCTCAGGACGCACGACCCCGCGGCCGTGGAGGGGATAGAGCACGACCACCTGATTCGATAGACTCAGCGACGCGGTGCTCGGGGCCGGCGCGAGGGCGGTCCCGGTGACCACCTCCAGCCGGCTATACGCAAGGGCGGGCGCGACCCCGTAGCCGACCGCGGCCATCTCGGAGGCGCTGTGGCCGGGCGCGATCCGGCCGACGACGGCCAGGGACGCGGGAGGTAGCCGCTCGCACGGCACAGCTATGTCGCTGAACGTTCTCGATTGCCCCTCGGGAACACGCGTTGCCGCTCCGCGCGCGCCACCAGCCGTCGCCCCTGTGCCGGCTACCGCGGTGCCGGCTACCGCGCCAATGCCGCAGGCCACGACGCCGACGATCACCAGACGAACCGTCCCATGGATACGCCGCTTGTCCAGGCTCATCACACCGCTCCTTTCACAATGTAACGCGACAGGCCCGCGCGACCACGGATACCGCTTGGCGCACCAGGCGGTACACGGACGCCGTTGTCACCCCCGGCCTCACCGGTAAGTGAATTCCTGTATAGCTTGTCCTGTTGTCGCATCAACGACGACGTTGTATTCGTGGTTGTAGGTCGTCGGACTGTCAGGTCTGCCTTGGCTTGGTATGTTGAGACCTTCGAACGTTACTATCCAGGCAGGGAGCCGTTGGTAGAAATAGGTTTTCTGTCCGGTCGAGGGGTCTTGCTTGTAGTTGTCGTCGCTGAAGAGCACGTATTGGGTCACAGTTCGGCTTGCCTGACTTGCCATGGTTTGTCCGATGTCACTGGTAGCGGCTTGGATTGCCCGGTCCTGCATGACGAGCGATGGCGTGATCGGCGTTTCGAACCGTTTTCCAAGGTCGATTGGTAAGGAAACCGGGGTTGGAAAAGGCGTGCCGCCAACGACCGTCGGGACAGTCGATGTCGCGGGTGTGACTGGAGCGGTTGGTAAAGCGGTCATTGGTGTAACTGTCCCCGAGTTTGCGGATAGCCGACTTTGATGCTGCTGATACCGATGGCGTTGATGCGTCACGCTCCATCGGCTTGAAGGAGCGTGACCATCAGATGTCGGCGACACGATCTTCGGTCCAGCTACGGCAGCAAAGGTTAAGAAACCTACCGTAGCCAGTGCTACCACGTATTCGCTTCGCATTGTCCATCCTCGTAGAGCAGTTGAGCCCGCGCCAGCAAGAGGTCGGCGGGCGGTCCAAGACCGTGGGACGCTGCCATCGCCAGGGCTTCCGCCTTTTCGGGGAGACGCGGCCGTGCGCGGCTTCCCAACGTCGACGTCGCCACCGAGATCAACCTTTATGATATGGGTATGTTTCACTTGAGTTGGAGCGGCGTCTCCCCCTCTCCCGCGCACAGGGAGAGGGTGTCGGAGGATGAGGGTATCCCCACCCTGGATGAAACACACCCTTATGATATGACCGTGTACGACGAGAGGGCTAGCGATAGGAGAAATCCATAATCATCTGTCCGGTCCGTGCGTCGATAACAAAGTTGTCTTCGCTGTTGGGCTTGCCCGGTAGGCCGGCCGGGCCAAGCACCCCCTCGAAGGTGACGATCCAGACCGGCTGGTGATCGAAGGCCCCGTTGGAGGAGGTCAAGAGCACATAGAGCGCCTGCACCTTCGACGGGGCACCGATACTCGAGCGCTTGACCTGGGCCATGGCGATGGCCTGTTGCCGCGAGAGGGCCGGCGGCGTCGCGGGCGTGGCGAACGAGTAGCCTATGCTAGGGATGCCGTCGGTCGGGGGCGTGTACGACACCGGCGACGCGACGGGCGCGCTGCTTGCGACTCCGTACCCGAATAAGTCAGCGAGGTCGGAGGAAGGGGTCACCGACGGGGCTGGCGCGGGGGTCCCGCTCACGCCCGAGGGGGTGGAGGCGGCCGCTGCGGTGGCCGTCGCCGTGGCTGGCGCGGTGGCCGTCAGGCCCGTCGTGGTGGTGGGCGAACCGGTCGCCGCGCTCACCAACGTGGCAGTGGGCGTGGACAGGGTAGTGGTCACTATGGCAGTAGCACTCGCCGACGCGGAAGTAGTTGCCGCCGCTGTGGCACTCACTGTCGCGGGGCTGGTCGCCGTCTCC
>JAABUQ010005227.1_pt1 | contig 21016 bp, 19 predicted proteins | sample 5560001 | NCBI WGS metagenome assembly JAABUQ01 (sample SAMN10711888, study PRJNA513371) | rock metagenome | isolation source: Antarctica rocks | place: Antarctica: Victoria Land, Finger Mt nord | collected 2015-12-18
GTTCCAGAAGTCGCCACTGGTCGTCGGTCAGGTCGGTCGAGTAGGCTTTGCGAGGGGCAGATAGAGGGGCAGATAGATGTTCCATGCCCTAGTTTCGGAAGAAAACAAACCTTCCTATACAGTCTCACAGATAGACGAATAGAACGAAGTTTTTGTAATGGACGCGGACGGAACACTATGAGCGCGATAAAAATCATCGCGACGCCGCCGGGGGAAGCCCCGCAGCATATCAGAGAGGCCTGGGTGGGAATGGTATTACCGCTTGCCTCCCCCGCGGTGAAGAGCGGATGGGCGGGGGGCGTCCTCACCGGTCCCAAGACGTACTGGGCGCAGCAGCTGCGACGGTTGCTCGGGCAGGGCAAGCGTGAGTCGGGCTATTATGTGGAGGCGGCAACGGCTATTGCGCTGTTGGCGCGATCAAGTCCGTCTGCGGCAGAATGGTGGCGCGAGAGCACACCCCACTTGCTAAATCCAGGCCGTAATTTCATATTCTCCGCAGAGTCCTGCGAAGAGACGGAGGCGGTGATCTGGCCTCCCCCGCCCAGCCCGCTAGCGTGACAGCAGCCCGCCGGACACTGTCCGGCGGGCCGCTTTGGTTTGTCTCGCAACTGGTTTCTAGGTGTTGTCGGCCATCGTCGCGTCCTGGGTCGTCGTCGTCTTGCCCTTGGCGGCGGCGCTGTCGTCGTGGAACAGGTAGTTGGACGACTCGGGGTCCAGGGCACCGATGGGGGCCTGGGCCACCATCTGTGCGAAGTGGTCCAGGTCGTGCTGGAGCTTCTGCTCGAAATGCTTGCCAACGCCCAGCTTCTCGCCAGCGTCGCCGAGGACGCCCACGGGCGGGTCGTAGGAGAGGGAGACGACGACCTTGGTCTGGCTGTCGCCGACCGTCTCGAACGTCACCGAGCCGTGGTTCTGGATGCCGCTCGTGGAGCGCCAGCCGATCTGCTTGCCCTCAATCCAGTTCTCGTTGACGGCGTCCCACTCGTGCGAGCCGGCCACGTCGGCGACCCAGTGGCTGGTCTGGCTGTCTTTGTAGGTGACTTCCTTGATGTAGGACATGAACTTGGGGAAGTCGTTGAAGTGGGAGAACAGCGCGTAGACCTGCGAGACCGGCGCGTTGACCGTGATTGCGGCGCTGTGCGTATACTCGGGCATGGGTGTTGGGTTCCTTCCAGGGGTGAATTTCTCGGGGACGGTGTTTGTCGTGCTCGACTGTGTGTTACCCAGGCTGGGCGAATCTGACGCACGGCGCGCAGCGAGCCAGACGGCGGCCCCCAGGGCAAACAAGCCCAGCAGCCGCGTCCGGCGCGGGTGCAGGGCGAACAGGCGCGTATAAAGGCTGACGGGCCGCCCATGCCACCCGTCCTGGACGCTGCCCGCGCCCGGCACGTAGGTGTCCAGGTTGCCCGGCGATGCGCCAACGGGCTGGTCTCGCTGCTGCTGCATCTTGTACATGGCGCGGGACAGAACGGCGTCCATCGTGGCGGGGGCGGCGCTTTCCAAAACGGCCAGGCTCTTGCTGGCGCTCCCGACGTAGACATCGCGGCGCGCGTGGGTGGCGGCGTCAAGGATGGCCTCGGCCACGTTCCGGGGGGCGTACACGGGCGGCGGCGGCTGTGGCTCAAAGCCCATCAGGTTGCGAGCGGACTTGTAGAAGGGCGTGTCGATGGCGGCAGGCAGGATCAGCGTCGCGCGGACGTTCGGGTGGTCATGGGCCAGCTCCATCCGCAGGGCCTCAGTGAAGCCTTTGATCGCGGACTTAGTCGTGCAGTACGTCCCCTGCAAAGGGATCGCCCGCATCCCCAGGCCCGAGCCGACGTTGATGATTGTCGCCACAGTCTGCTGTTTGAGGTAGGGCAGCGCGGCCTTGACGCCGTACATCGTGCCCAAGAGGTTGACCTGGATGATCCGCTCCATGTCGGCTACGGGGATGTCTTCCAGGGTCGCGTACTCGCTGATGCCGGCGTTGTTGACCCAGGTGTCAATCCGCCCGAAGTGTGCCACGGCCTCCGACGCCAGCCGCTGCACCTGCCCCCATTGCGCGACATCGGTGACGACAGCCAGCGCTCTGCCGCCGCGGGATTCGACCTGACGGGCGACTTCGTCCAGCGCCTCCGTGTTACGGGCCGCGAGGACGACGGACGCGCCCCCCTCGGCCAGCAGCAACGCGGTCTCTCGCCCGATGCCCGACGATGCGCCGGTAATGACAACGACTTGGTCTTTGATCTGCTTTGCTTTAGCTGCCATGAACCCTTGTAACTTTCTAGGCCGCCTCGGCGGCGTCGGGGGGAGCGTCGGCGGGCAGGCCGGTCAGCGAGGAGGGCGCGTCGAGATTCGCCCCGTCGTCCACGCCGACGCCCAGCCGGTCCACCATCTCGCCGCCCAGCCAGCCCGTCACGCCCGCCAGGCTGAAGCCCAGCAGCGACAGCAGGTACGGCAAGCCGCCGGCCTTGCTCGGGTCAGAGCGGCGCATGGCCCAGCTCGCCCCGAACAGGCCGAGCACGGCGACGTTGCCCAGGCCGTGAACACGGCCCACGGCCTTGGCGCGCGTCCCCTGCGGGATGTACAGCCAGTCCCATGTTCCCCACGGCGCGGCGACCAGACCCCCGATAATCCCCGCGCCGGTCATCGCCAGGCCTTGCTCGGCCATCTTGGGCTTTTTCAGGACCAGACTCAGCGTGTCGAAGATGACCGCCGTGGACAGCAGCCCCAGTGGGAACGTGATCAAGATCGTGTGCGCGGGGTGGCCGAATATTTTGGAATGGCTTTCCATCTACAGATGTCCTTGATCTAGAGGGTCGTGGCCCCAGTTCATCAGCGAGAAGCGCCAGTGCGTGCGCGCTATGTCGCCGTCCGGCTTCTGGGCGGAGTGGCGGGCGACGTAGCTGATAACGCGCTTCATCTGCGCGACATCGCCCTCGCTGTAGTCGGCCTGTTTCGTGTGCAGCAATTGGATGATGTGCCGGCCCGACTGGTGCCCCGTTGACTCGCCCGCGCCGTCGTTCTTCTGTCCGACTTCTTTGGACTCAGGTGTGTCAAGCCACTTTTCGAGCTGCGACGCAGTCATGTTGACGGCGGCCTTGAAGTCCTTGACGACGACGGCTGTGTCCTCGTGCTCGGTGTGCGCCATCACTGGCCCTCTTTCTTCAGTGCGTCGGGCTTGTGCGCGGCCTCTTTGCCCGATTTGTCGGACTTGACTAATACTTCGGGGTTGTCTTTCGAGGCCGCGACGTGGTGGCCCTTGATGTCGGTGGGCGACGTCAGCGTTTTCTCGACCCCGCCTTTTGTCTTTCCCTGCGGCGTGTCCCAGGCGACCTTGTCGCCTTTCTTCAGATCTTCAGCCATCAAACTGTCGCTTTCTAAACAAGAAAAGCCCCCCAGCCCGCCGTGAGTGGTGAACGGGGGACCGAGGGGCTTTCTCGCCGCTACATATTCTTGCCGTTCATGCTGCTCGGCATCAGAGCAGGCTTCAGCACGGGCATCATGGTGGCGTGGACGCCCAGGCCAGACCCGACCTGGAAGATCATCTTGGTGTGGTCTTCAATGGTGGGCAGGTTCTTGGAGGCAAAGCCGGTCACGTCCTTGTCCATACCCGCGGCGATCTCATTTTCGAACAGCTTCACCGTGGCGGCGTGAGCCGTCTCCTGCGAGGCCATGTAGGCGCGGTCAAAGGACGCACCAGACAGCCCCCGCAGTTTGGCGATGATGGCCCGGTGCTTGGGGTCGGTCTGCTTGGGCAGCGTCATGTGCTTGTCCTGGGCCACAGTCTTGAGTTCGAGGTTTGCCGCGGTGTGCTCCTTGACCATGCGCCGGGCGACGTTCAGGACCTGCGTGTTCCGGCTCTTAGACAGGGCGATCTGGCTGGACGCCACCTCGAAGATGCCCCCCTGGGCGGCCTTCATGGCGAACACCTTGTCCATGCCGGTCGGGCGAGGATCATGCTTCGTAGTGGTCTTGGCCGAGGCGGACGCGGCCAGCGTCAGCAGCATGCCCGCTGCGGCGAGCTTCGTGAGTGTGTTGTGGGAAATCATGGTGATTATCCTGAGCTTTCTAATCCGAATGGGTTGCGTTTGCTACGCCAAGAGTCTGCCCAAATGCGGGCCAAAAGTAAACCCAATCAGGCCCGGATTGAGGCCTGAGTTTGCGGCCCGCCCCCGCCGATAATGCCTGGTAGAAACACTACAGATTCGAGGAACAGCCGATGCGCCTGGTGACGCGGTCCGATTTCGACGGCCTGATCTGCGCGGTCCTGCTCAAACAGGCCGAAGCCATTGATTCCATCCAGTTCGTCCACCCCAAGGACTTGCAGGACGGCAAGTTCGCCGTGACCGGGGACGACGTGCTGACCAACGTCCCCTTCGTCCCCGGCTGTGGCCTGTGGTTCGACCACCACGCCACGGAGGTGGAGCGCGTGGTGGGCCGCGAGGACTTCCGGGGCGACTGCCGGCTGGCCCCGAGCGCGGCCCGCGTGGTCTACGACTACTACGGCGGCGCGGCCCGCTTCCCCGGCATCGAGGAGATGATGGCCGAGGTGGACAAGGCCGACTCGGCGCAGTTCTCACCCGATGACATCCTGCACCCGCAGGGCTGGCCGCTGCTGTCGTTTCTGATGGACGCCCGGACGGGCCTGGGCCGCTACCGGGACTACCGGATCAGCAACTACCAGCTCATGTACGCCCTGATTGACGCCTGTTTGACGCTGCCCATTGACGAGGTCCTGGCCCTGCCCGATGTCCAGGAGCGCGTCGCCCGCTACTTCGAGCAGGACGCCGTGTTCCGCCGGACATTAGCCGCGCGGTCGTGGACCGAGGGCAGCGTCGTCGTCTCCGACATGCGCGGCGTGGACCCCATCCCCTGCGGCAACCGCTTTTTGGTGTACGCCCTGCACCCCGCCCAGAACACGTCGATCTGGATCGTCAGCGGCTTCCAGGGCCAGAACTGCGTCTTCGCCTGCGGCCACTCCATCCTGAACCGCACGTCGCGTACCCACATCGGGTCGCTGATGCGCCGCTTCGGCGGCGGCGGCCACGAGGCGGCGGGGACGTGCCAGGTGCCCCACGACGAGGCCGAGGCGACGCTTCGAGAACTGGTCGCCGCTATGAACGCCGACGACTGTGCGATTGCCGCCGAAGCGGGCGCGAAAGCGGGCGAGATGGTGGCGTAGAAAGCCACCCTTGAAGGACGGACGTGAGGAGAGGGCGAACCCCAGGTTCGCCCTCTTTTTTTGCCAGCCGCGGCAGCATCAACGGGGCCAAGGGGTCACAGCACACGGACGAAGGCGTTGCCGGGGACGCGCTTTGCCAGCCGCCCTAGCTAACATGTCTTCTGCCGGTGACAATGTATTCAAAGAGTTCTTTCTTGGAGGTGCGTTTACGTATCGCCTTGCAGGCAACGTCCTCAAAACCCGCTTGTGTGAACAGAGCGGCGAAAATGCTTTCAACCGGCAACATGACCTCATAAAACTTGGAATTGCCAACAATATAGTTGATCGTCCCTCCAGGCTTAACGACTTGGAACAGGCCGTGACAATGCTGCATCATATCGCAAAAATATTTCTGCACGTATCGCGACAGAACGGGACTTGTTTCGCCAATGCGATCAAGGATGCTCTGAAACCCTGCAAACGGAATGTCAACCTCGGTATCGGGCCGCCATTTCCCGACCCTACTCGTCGCGACACCCCACGTGCCGCCAATCGCTTGCCAGTCCAACTCCCCTGCCGTTCGACTATCTTCAAGATAGCCGAGCCAGTACATATATGGCCGTAACTCACGAATGTAACTCATACGGTTAGGATACGGTGGAGACGTTATGACACAGGAGTAACGATCGTGTTCCAAATTTTGGCCTATATCGCGCGCATCAGCCAAGATTATGCGCGGTTTTCTAACGATTACTGACGCAGCAGAACAGGCAATCTCTCTGGCGGCGCGGCACCAGCTCTCGCGAACATATTCTTCGGCTAAGTAGGGTAAAGCGCCGCTTCTGTTCGCCTTGAATGACATGGATTGGTGTCCGAAACTGACGTTTGCCTGCTCAATCATTGTCCGGCAGAAGGTGATCTTCAAAAGGTCACTGACAGGCGCGGGGACGGTTACGGAGTATTCTCGGATTACTGCCATAGCGCGGCCAAGTGCGTTCAGTGTTCGGGAGTCCCACCATTTTTCTATCTGGTGGAGCGGCGGCACCCAGACCGCTTCCGCATAAGGTGCATTGATCGTCTGAATGATCTCCTGTGACAGATCACAGAATTGTAAAATCGTTTGACTATCATAAGCCGCCGTCTTCGTCCTCGCAAGCCATACCAGGAACGGATTTATGTCGGTCGTATCCGCCGCGATGCCTTTCTCCGCGCAGACCAGCGAAGTTGTCCCAGTTCCCATGAAAGGATCCAATATAGCCGCGTCTTGCGCCTGTCCTGTTTCCAAAAGTTGCGAAACCAGATGCACAGAATATGCCGGTGTTAGGCGAAGCCAGCCGTACCGGGTATGCTTCAGGTTGGCCCTGTGTGTCAGATGGTCTGAAAAGCCCAAAGTGGCCTGTATGTTCATAAGGTTAACCCAAGTTGTGTTTCTAAAGTGCTGCGGTGATGGCGAAGGCCAGCACGGTCAAAAAGACCTTTAGCTCAAAGCCGCGCGGCGTAACAGCATGCACAGTTCGCCCCAGTGCCGAAGCGATCTGGCTGAACACCGTCTCGATGTACTTGCGCTTTCGCCGGACCACATAGCTCAACCACGGCACGAGCGGCGTTTTGGTTTTGGCCCGCCGCAGGGCCACCAGATGCACCTCTGCGGCTTCCTTCAGCAATGCTTCCTCGTGCTGATCTACATAGCCCGCGTCCGCAAAGACGTAAGCGTCGGGCGGCAGTTCCAGCGGCAAGCGCCGGAATACCCGAATGTCGGCCTGGCTGGCCGGAGCGAGCAGTACTTCGACGGGCAGACCTTCGGTGGGCAGACCTTCGGTGGTCATCAGCAGATGCACCCGCAACCCGTAGAAAAAGCGGCGCTTGCTCGGGAGGTAGCCTCGGAACGCTTCGCCGTGTGTCTTGCGCGGATACAAGCGGCTGCGGCAGATGCGGTAGTTATCGCAAACAGCTACCGGCAGACTGTCCACGGCAGACTGTTGGTCTTCGTTGGTTTGTTTATGCGCCGCGGCCAGCAGAGCAAACAACGCCTGCCAGAGTGCCTCTGGAATGCCGTGCAGGCGGCGGTTGAGGACGCTTTTGCAGGGCATGGGCTGGATGTAGCCGTGTTCTTTGAGGAAGCAGCGGCTGCGTTCCTGGTTGCCGCCGAACAACGCCGAAGCTACAAGCGCAACGGTCATCACCTGGGCGGTGGTCAGTTTGGCTTGCGGGACGTCCGTATGGCCCCAGGCCCGCAAAAAGTCATCGCACAAACAGTAGATTGTGATGATGCGTTCGGTAAAATGATCCTGCATGGTCGGCCTCCGGCAGTTTGGTGGGTGGTACTGCCATTCTACCAGAGGCTTGACTATGCGCCCGAACCACAAAAAACACAAACACAACTTGGGTTAAGGTTAGGCGCTCAGGAGTGCGTTCAGTATCTTCTCTACCTCACCCTTGATGCGCGGAGAGTTGCGGTCGAAAAATGCCGCGAGGTCATAGCCGACGACATCGCGACAGAAAGCGTAGGTGCTTGAGACGGTCGATCCCTGAACGGAACCGCTTAGAAGGAGCCATTTGGCCTGCACATAGCGCTCGGCAACATCGCCGTCAATTTGATTTGAGAACAGAAGGATAACAGGTAGATATAGTTCCTGGTACGCGCTTGTGGCGTTCAGGATGTCCTTGTTCTGACGGCCTGCATCTTTGCTCTTATAGCCCTGCCGCACCTCAAACACGACGCCTCTCATCTTGTCGCGCGTCGCTGTCGGAACAAGAACTTTTTCCGCCGCCTCATCAACCCACCCTTCAAGCCGTTCCTTGACATCAATGTCTTTGATGTTCTCAAGATCGATACGCCCATCCAAAGCCAGCCGTCGCGGCTTCTTATTGGGGTCGCCCGACGGGATGAGGTAACTCCAGGCCGCTTCCTCAGCAGACAAGTTCAGATGGTCTTGAAGCATCCTATAGAATATCCACTGACAGCCTATGCCTATCTGCCTATATACAGAGGTCATACCGCCGGCGGCTTTATGGGCGGCGTACATGAGAGGCGAGTCAACGCCGAGCCATCGATAGAAGGGGTCAGCGCCGTAGAGCGTGTGAAACTCTGTGAGGCTTAACCCCCCTCTTTCCTTCTGTCCGAACTTCGGCTTGTATGAAGCGCAGACGGCTAACGCCTTGCTTATGAGCGCGAAGTACCGTTCATCTTCAGGCAAACCGGCGGGAAGATCAGGAGGAGGTGGAGTGATGGCATCATCATCTGAGAGTTCCAGCGCCTCAAGCATTTCGTTATCGTCTTCGCTCAATTGTCGTGTGCCCTTCTTTTCCTGTTGGCTGTTCATCCCTTATGAATTAGAGCACGCGGACGAAGGCGTTGCCGGGGACGCGCTTTGCCAGCCCGCGCATCTCCAGCAGCGTCAGGATGGCCGACACCTGCGGGGCGGTCAGGCCGCTCTCATGGATCATGCCCTCGACCTGGCGCGGCTGGAGCGTCAGGAGGTCCAGGACGCGGCGCTGCTCGGGCGGGAGCGGCGGGACGGGGCGGAGGCTTGCCGGGGCGGGCGTGTCCTGTTCGGGCCGGCGCAGGGCCAGGACGCCCAGCTCGGAGAGGATGTCATCCACGGTCTCGACCAGCTTGGCCCCGTCCTGGATGAGCTTGTGGCAGCCCGCGTTGTGGCCCATGCCGACCGGGCCGGGGACGGCGAAGACGTCCCGGCCCTGCTCCCCGGCCTCGCGCGCGGTGATCAGCGAGCCGCTGTCGGCGGGGCTTTCGATCACCAGCACCCCGAGAGAAGTCCCCGAGATCAGGCGGTTGCGGGCGGGGAAGCGCCACGGCTCGGGCCGCGTCCCCATCGGGAACTCGGAGACGACCGCGCCGCACCCCTGGGCGATCTCCCCGAACAGGCGGCGGTTGCTGGAAGGGTAGTCCACGTCCACGCCGCACCCGAGATAAGTCAGTGTCCGTCCGCCGCCCTCCATCGCCCCCCGGTGTGCCTCGGTATCGACGCCGCGTGCGCCGCCGGAAACGATAGTCAGCCCGTGCGCGGCCAGGTCGCGCGCGAACTGGCGGGCCAGGGTCAGGCCGTAGTTGGTCGCGCGGCGCGAGCCGACAATGGCGAGGCTGAACTTGTCTTCGGGGACTAGATCGCCGCGCACCAGCAGGACAGGAGGCGCGTCGGGGAGCGGGCGGAGGTTCGCGGGGTAGTCCGCGTCGGCGCGGGTGACCAGGTGCGCGCCGGTCTTGTCCAGGGCGGCGAGGTCGGCGGTGAGGTCCTTGTCACGTACCTGCGCGAGCAAGGCCAGGCGCTTGTCGCCCAGGGTGGGCATCCGCTCCGCCCATTCCCGCGCGGGGGCGGCGAAGAGGGCGAGCGGGTCGTCCCCGTAGGCGTCCAGCAGCGCGTTGAGCCGGTGGGGCGCGAGGGCCAGTGCGTTCAGCCGCAGCCATGCCGCGTTCACTGCTTCATTTGATGGGCCTTCCATAGCCTCGTTTCTCCTCGGTCTACGAACTTACCTAGAACGGCGCGATGGGCGGGGGCGGGGGCGGGGCCTGCGGGTTGTTGCCGCCGCGTCCGGGATAGTTGGAATCGTTGGGGTTGAAGCCGGGCTGTCCGCCCCTGCCCCCGCCGTTCCCGACGGTGAAGCTCCAGGTCTGCGTGGTCGTGTTGCCGCGCCAGTCGGCGGCCTTCACGGTCACCTCGTGCGCGCCGTCTTTGAAGGGCGTCTTGGGCGTGTTGAAGACCGCGTTCAAGCCGGCCTGGTAATGGGCCTGCGCGTCCGGCTGGCCGTCCACGCTCAGGCTGACCGTGGCGGGGTTGATGCCCGACCCGTCATCCACGATCACCGCCCCGTAGGTCAGGTTCGCGCCCGAGACCGTCGCGCCCGCCGCGGGGGTGAGCTGTGTCGCCTGGGGGCCGATGTCGTCGGGGGCGTCCTGGCGGAAGGCGCTGAGTGAGCCGTCGTCGCTGACGACGTAAAGCGTCCCGGCGGCGACGATGGGGGCGGCGAAGACGCCCACGGTGCCGGCCTTCGGCTGGCTGTCGGTCGCGGTAGCCTGAAACACGTAGCGCCACGTCAGCGCCCCGGAGTTCGCGTCGTAGCCGGAAAGGACGTTGGGTTGGGTGGGGACGAGCAGCAGCCCGCCCGCCAGCAGCGGCGGCGCGGACACGGCCGAGTCGAGCGTCGCCCGCCACCGCTCCCGCCCCCCCGGCGTCAGGCCGAACAGGGTGTTGGTCTGGGTGATGGCGTAGACGCCGTCGGCGCTGACCGTCGGCGGGGCGGAGAGGGGGGCCGGCAGCTTGAACGCCGAGCGCCGCGTCCCGTTGCTCGGGTTCAGCCCGTAAACCGTGTCGCCCGCCGTGACGAACACTGTTGACCCGTCGTAGACGACCGGGGACAGGCTCGGGTCAGCGTCGAACGGGACAGACCAAGCCTTTTTGCCGGTCCGCAGGCTGAGGCTGTAGACGTTGTTGTCGGACGACGAGAACACGGCAAGGCCGCCGGTGACGGTCGGCGACGTCGTCACCGCCCCGTCTGTCGCCTGGTCCCATAGCACCTGCCCGGTGCCCGTGTCCAGCGCGTAGCAGTGGTTGTTGCCACTGCCGAAGAGGACGGCGTTGCCGCTGACGACGGGTGCGGATCGCAGCGCGCCGCCGATCTTGGCCGTCCAGACTGCCTTCCCGGTCGCGGCGTCGATCCGGTACGCCTGCCCGCTGTCGTCGGTGACGTAGAGCGCGCCCCCGGTCAGGGCCGGCGTCGCCCCGAAGAACGTCGTCGCTTTGCCGTCGGCGGGGTACTGCCACTTCGTCGTCCCGTCCTCGGCGTTCAGCGCGAACAGCAGCCCGCCCGAGGCGAAATAGACGGTCCCGTCCGCGAACACGGGCGAGGCGGGGTTGCCATGCGCCACCCTGCTCGTGTGCCGCCATAGCAGCGAGAGCGGGGCCGTCAGCCTCTCGGCGGCGACACCGGTGTGACCGATGTTGCCACGGTAATAATCCACGTGGGCGGGGGGAGCGGCGGTCGGGTCGGTCAGGCTCTGCGCCCGTGTAGGCAGGACGGCAGTGGTCAGAAGGAGGGCGATAAAGCAGCCCCGAGTTACGGTCGGCATGTTGCGTTGTTCCTCACAGCGGCACCCGCGCCGCCTTCTTGTGCTAGCCTTGTGCTAGCGGCGGCGCTTCTCGTCATCGCGCCACTCCGGCTCCGAGCTGGAGAACCCTGAGTTCTTCCACAGCTTCTCCAAGCGGCGGCGCTCCTGCCAGTCCTTCCAGCGGCCCGCCAGGTCCAGCGAGCTGCGCCCGCGTCGGGAGCCGTCCGGCGTGGTCCTCGTGCGGAAGGCGGGCCGGGAGGCGCGGGAGTCCATCCGTAGGTCCGGCCCCCGGAACGAGGCCGAGGGGGGGCCATAGGAGCCGGTGCCCGCCCACGGGCGCGCGAAGCGGACATACAGGTAGGCCGCCACGATCCCGCCCAGGGCAAACAGCCCCAAGATAGGCCCCAGCGCATTGGGATTGCCGTAAGTCAGGTAGGTAAAAGCGGTCACGCCGACAGCAAGGTAGCGCGCGCGGACGGGGAAAAAGTAGACCTGAATCTGCTGCTCGGGGTTGAGCATGCAGAAGGCGACGACCAGGCCGGTCAACGGCAGGAAGACATCGTTGAGCGGCATGATGTCGTGCCGCAGCAGTAGCCCACCGGCGAGAAGCGAGAGCGAGGAGGCCAGGGTGATCGCGAAAAAGAAGACGGCGAAGCGCGTGCTGCCCCAGCTCCGCTCCAGGCTGCCGCCGGTCAGCCAGAGGAACACCCACGAGATGACCATCATGATCGAGAACGAGGGCGCGGAGACCAGCGGGTACGTCAGCAGCGTCCACGGCGCATGGACCACGTTCGACAGGTCGAAGACCGCGTTCGACGCCAGGAACGGCCAGACGATCAGCGGGGAAAAGAAGCCGGCCAGGAAAGTGAGGATGTTCGCGGCCAGCAGCGCCAGCGTCACGGGCGTCCCGCCGCGCCGCACGAAGTCTCGCAGGTTGTCGAGGGGCGAATTCGGGGTGTTGTAGCGCATCTGGCTCTGCTTTCCGTGCGGGTCGTCTTGTGAGGCAGTCTGTTCGCGTCGGTTTGCTGCCTAGAATGCCCGATATTATTCAGATTATAGCATTTTTTCAGCGGATTTTTCGATAGCCTACGGAGGAACACGGCATAAAGACCCACCCGGCGGGCTTGCGCCGGGGTGGCTCCCTCACGCGGCCAAAGCCGGTGCCTGACGCGCCGCGACGCGCTGGGTGATCAGCAGGGAGACGCAGGCTGCGGCCACGCCGCACCAGAAGGGGGCGTGGTAGCCGAATCGCTGCCACAGGAGGCCACCCGAGATAGGGATGACGACGGCGGCGATGTGGTTCATGGTCTGGCCCATCGCCAGCGACGGCGTCATCTCGCCGGGCCGGACGATGCGGCTGAGATACGTCGTGATGCCGACGCCGAACGAGAACAGGATGCTGTCGACGACCCAGAGCACTTGCAGCACGGCGGTGCCACCCGCCAGGGCGTAGCCCGCAAAAGTCAGCGCGATGGCGGCGTAGTAGAACGTCATCGCCGGGCGCTCCCCGACACGGTCGATCAGCCGCCCGACCGGCGCGGAGACGGCGAACGAGGCGACGGCGTTGACCAGCATCAGCGTCGCGATCTGCGGCAGCGGCACGTGCCTGGCTTCCACCAGGGCAAACAGGGCGAACGTCGAGAATATCTGCCGCCGGCAGCCCTCCAGGAATGTCAGCCCGTAGAACAGCCCGTACTCGCGCCGGAACAGCAGCCGGGGCCGGTTGTGGGTCGTGGACGCCCCCGAGAGCGGCAGCAGGCACAGGCCGCCCGCCAGGATGAACGCGGCGGCGATGACGAAGAAGGCGGGGTAGGGGACGTGCCCCGCTGCGGGGCGGACAAACAGAAACGCCAGCACGGTGGCCGCCGCGCCGACCGCGCCCATGCGCCCTAGGTGCCTTCCGCCCTCCTGCCCCGCCGCCAAGGCCAGCGGGATGGCGCTCGACGACGTGAACCACTGGTGCATGAAGACCGACCAGAAGACGGTCACGACGACCAGGGCGGCGAATGAGTGGACGAAGCCGGTCAGGGCGACGCCCCCCGCGCTCAGGCACAGGCACAGGGCGGCGATGCGCCCTTCGGCAAAGCGGGCCACGGCGGCGGCGATGACCACGGCGAGCAAACCGGGTATCTCGCGTGACGACTCCAGTGTCCCCATGCCCAGCGGCTGGACGCCCAGCGTCTCGGTGATGAAGTTGATGAAGACCGCCCCGTAGACCGCGAAGCCGAAGCCGAACAGGAACACGGCGACGGAGAACAAGCGCCAGTCGCGCCGGAGGACGGTGTCGGCGGAGGCCAAAGGAGTAGAGGGGGGCGGGGACATCGTCCTCAGTATACACTTTTTTACGTTTCATCGGGAGCCGACAGGTGCATGACTTGGCACGATCCTTGCAAGAGGAAACAGTAGTAGGCTTACGACCCAAAGAAACAAACGACGCCGTTGCCCTCATGGCATCCTCCTAAGCCGCCGGAGAGCGGTATCCGCTGAACGTCGAGAAAGGTGCCGAGACCCATGCCTCTGATTCGCATCGGCCGCAGCGCCGCCCGTACCGGGCGCACAAACTTCGTCCCCGGCGGCCTGGCCTGTGCGGCCGCCGCACCGCGCCTGTTCTTCGTGCCGATCCAGCTCCGGTTGTCCGCCACGCTGAAGTTCGCGGGTTCCCACCCCGCGCCCCGCTCATCTGCCGCTTAGGCAGTGGCCGCGCACGGAAAGCCCGCCGCAAGCCGCTCCCGGCCTGCGGCGGGCTTTCCTATGCCGAGGCGTGCGCTGGGGCTGTAAAAAGCCCCGGCAATGCAACACCCTCCGGGTGAAGAGAACCCGGACGATCTCGTTCCCAAATCCTCACCCGTCGGGGTGCCCCCCTGCCGGGGCATTCCACTGCCCCGGCATCCCGGCCTCGACTCGCCGCCTGGCGATTGACAAGCCGCGCGCCTACGTGCTACCATCACGCATGACTGATGTTTTGCTGCGCGGCGGGCTGATCTACGACGGGACGGGCGGCCCCGGCCTCCGGGCGGACCTGGCTGTGACGGGCGACCAGATCACCGCCATCGGCGACCTGTCCGGCGAGCCGGCGGGGCGCACACTGGACGTGTCGGGTTTGGCCGTGTCGCCCGGTTTTATCGACATCCACACGCACTCTGACTTCTCGCTGCTGATCAACCGGCCCATGCGGAGCAGCCTGGCGCAGGGCGTGACCACGGAAGTGGTCGGCAACTGCGGCACGTCCATCGGCTTGGTCACGGCGGACGACAACTTCGCGCAGGAGCGGCGCTGGGCCGAGCGCGGCGGCACCGCCCTGGACTGGTCGCGCATGAGCGAGTTTTTGCGGCGCGTGGAGGACGGCGGGCTGGCCTGCAACGTCGTCACTTTGGCCGGGCACGGGACGATCCGCAAGGCCGTGTTGGGCTTCGCGGACCGCCCGCCCGACGCGGGGGAGCTGGACCAGATGCGGGCACTGCTGTCGCGGGCGCTGGAGGACGGCGCGGTCGGCCTGTCCACGGGCTTAGAGTATCTGCCCGGCGGCTACGCCTCGCACGACGAGGTGGCCGCCCTGGCCGCCGTCGCCCGCGACGCAGGCGGGTTTTACGCCACCCACATCCGCAACGAGGGCGATACGCTGGTCGAAAGCATCGAAGAAGCCCTGCGCGTTGCCGAGGCCGCCCGCCTCCCCTTGCAGCTCTCGCACCACAAGTCCGAGGGCCGCGCCAACTGGGGCAAGCCGCAGGTCACGCTGCCGATGATGGCCCGCGCCCGCGCCCAAGGCCTGGACGTCCTGACCGACCAATATCCCTACACGGCGTTCATGACCGGCCTGTCGGTGATCCTGCTCCCGCGCTGGGTCAACGACGGGTCGGTCGAGGACACCCAGGCCCGCCTGCGCGACCCCGATGACCGGGCGCGTATCCTGGCCGAGATCGGTCAAACAGCTTGGGACTGGGACACGGTCCAGATCGGCATCGCCCGGACCCGGCGCGAGACGCAGGGGCTGACCCTGGCCGAACTGGGCCGGCGCGAGGGCAAGCCGCCCGCCGAGGCCGCGCTGGACCTGCTGGTGGATGAAGAGGGCTGGGTCGCCGCCGTCCACTTCGCCATGTCCGAGGAGGATGTCGCGTTCATCCTCAGCGACCCCCACACCATGATCGGCTCGGACGGCGTGGCGAACGACCCCGCCAGCGAGCTGGCCGAGGACAAGACCCACCCGCGCTCCTACGGCACGTTCCCGCGCGTCTTGTCCCGCTACGTCCGCGACCGCCACGTCCTGTCGCTGCCCGAAGCCGTCCGCCGCATGACAAGCCTGCCCGCCTCGCGCCTCAAACTCTCCGACCGGGGGACCGTGCGCGTCGGCGCGAAAGCCGACATCACCGTCTTCGACCCCAACGCCGTTCACGACGTCGCCACCTTCGACGAGCCGCACCAGTTCCCCGCCGGCATCCCCTACGTCCTCGTCAACGGACGGCTCGCCCTCGACAACGGCGTCCAGATGGATGTCCTGTCTGGCCGGGTACTGCGTCGGGCCGGCTGACCATGCCGGGGCTGTAAAAGCCCCGGCATACGCCCTCAGCGTCCGATAATCGCCCCTGCGTCCTTTTTCTTCAGTGCCGCGATGCGCTTGGCGAGCTGAAGGCCGGCCTGGCTCTGCGCGGTGCGGGACCGGCTCGCCGGCATGGTGTTCTGGCGCACCAGTTCCAGTGCTTCAATGGCTGTGTCCCGATCCCCCGTCAGGCGCAGCGCTTCCCGGTCAGCGTCGCGCAGCCTCTTTTCGCTCTGCTTCGTCGTGACAAAGACGCTGACGAACATTGCGGCGATCAACGCCACCATGAGGGAGATCGACAGCACGAAGTAGTGACGAGGGGCCAGTTGTGTCACCCCGACCAGGCCGCCGAGCACGGCCACGACCGTCAGAATGCCGACGGTCTTGCTCCAATCGCGCGTCCGGCCCAAGACCGACTGGGAGGCCAGCAGGAAGCGCATCTGCCCGGGCGTGGCGATCTCGGTCAGCTTCTGCGAAACGACGACCCGCCCGCTCGGCCCGCTTTCGAGGAGGGCGTAGGTCTTCGCCCGCGCGCTCTGCTCGACGACGACTTCGGCGGGCGGCAGGCCGGGCGCGGCGACCAGGTGCCGGGCCACGTCGGTCAGAGCGGCGTCGGGCACCAGCGTCGTGAACGCCTTGTGCTGCTTGCTGAAGTAGAGGCCGATGGGAACAACCAGCAGCGGCGGGATCAGGCGGACCGCCCCGCCGGCGAACCGCGCCGGGAGCCAGGCAAAGCCCCCCGCGAACACCGCAATCGCCGCCCCGCACATGAGAATGGGAATGGCGACCCCCCACAGCTCCTCCCGTTCACGTAGCGTGCGTTCCCCGTCGGACATCGCCGACGCGGGCACGGCCCCCTCCGGCCCATACAGGCGGATCGCCATCCGCTGCCCGTTCCACAGGGTCGAACTCGCCGTCATCAATACAACAATGAACCACGCGGAGAACAGCAATCCGTCGCCGTCGCCCGCCCGGCCAAGCCAAACGTCGTTGATGCCGTGCAGCGGGGGGAGATGGCCCATCGAAAACATCATCCAGCCGATCAGTCCGAGGGTAGGGGGTACGCTGCTGATGCCGTCGAAGCGCTTGCGCCCCTGCCGCTCCGGGTCCCGCGTGTGCGCCCACTGGACGGCGGCCGCCTGAGCGGCCAAGCCGAGGAGCGGGAGGAGGAGCAGGGGAAGCAGAAGCGGCCAGAGGTCACCCGGCGCGACTGCATTGCTGACCTGGAGGAAGGCCTGCGGGCGCATCGTCTTTAGGCTGTACCAGCGGTCGCCGTTGTAGTCGGCGAAGGGGGCCGGCAGCCCGGCGCAGAAGGCACCGACCGGGAGGTGCAGGCCGGGGTGCGGCTTCCACCCCGCCCGGCGCAGCCCGTCGCCCAGCGCGGCGAGGGGCACCAGATTGGTGGCCTGCCACGCCCCGAGGTGGCCGCAGCGCAGGGACGTGTGTGCGGCGACCCAGTGCAGGTAGCCGGAGCCGGGGAAGCGTTCCGGGAGCAGGCGAATTGAGGCCGTGGATTGGAGCGCCTGGATGAGCGCCTGCGGCGGCACGGAGGGGTTGGCGATGAGCAGCACGTCGGTGCTGGCCCCGCCCGCCGTGACCATGAGGTAGGCCTCTTTGTCGCCGGGCAGCGGCGCGAGCATCCCGCTCAGAGATCGGAAGACGAGGGGCCGGTCGGCCTGCTGCTGCGCCTGCGCGGGGAAGCCGCACCCGAGACAAAAGAAAGACGCCAGGGTGAGGATGAGGCGCGCCCACTTCTCGCGCGGGGTGTGCATCGGCAGCATGGCAGGCCCTTTCATCGCTGTTGTCGGCGTTGTCGCCCGCTGGGGATGGGCTGCCGTGCCCGGTGAAGTAAAGCAGCAGCGGCGCGGGACGCCCCGACGTCAGCGCCCGCGCCTGCGAATCGAAGTCCCGCAGCTTGTTTGGCGCGTCCAGAGACGGGAGTCGTGGGACACGGAATTTGCTGTTGCCGTTCTTGTCCACGTAGAGGACGTCTTTAGCCTGGGGGCTGCCGTCCGCGAACAGAACGCGCGTCGCCGCGCCGGGGGGCAGCAGCCGGGCGACGTAGCGGACGTTGCTCTCGATAGCTACTTGGTTGTGCTGCAAGTCCGGCCCGCTCCCGGCGATCAGCACGTGGAGCGCCGGCGCGGGATCGTCCCCGGCCCGGCTGGGCGTCCCGATCACGCCTGAATCCGCCCACAGCAGGAGCAGGGAGAGGGCCAAGCCCAGCGTTGGTTTCATGTCTCGCGGCTTTCCAATGACTGCAACTGCGGACGGCGGCTCCGTGAACCGAATTAGGATGCGTCCCCGTCAGTCGAGTTGCTTGCGGGCGGCGGCAACCTGCGCTCATAGCGGAGCAGCCTGTTCTCCAACTCTAGCAGCAGCACCCGGCGGTCACTCTCGGCCAGCCCCCGGTCCTTCTCGGCCAGTTGGCGCGCGCTCTCCGCCTTGTCCCGATCTTGCTGCCTTTGGAACGTGAGCGATTGATTCGCTGCCGTCAGTTCCTTGACTTGACGTTGTAACTCTTTTATATCAGCCTCGCTCCGCTCAATACGCGCGATGAGTGTGATCAGGAGCTTGCCATACCGATAGGTCTCTTGCCACCATGACATAGCAGCGTCAGTGCCTCATTGCTTCTTTGATCGAGTCCAGCATAACCTGCGTTTCCGCCCGGAGCTGGTCGATCTCGACACGGTTAGCATCCATGCGGGCAAAGGATCGCTCCGCCTCGGCGTACATCTCCTGGAGTTCCGCCCGTATCTTGGCTATCTCTTCCGGCGTCGGTTCCGCCAGCGGGTCGGCTGTCAGCACTGGGTTCATGTCTGTACCTCCATCGGGAATTATACCATTGGGTTGGGCTTTTCCAGGAGGGCCAGGGCCAGCACCTGGTCGGCGTGGGAGACGCACTCGAAGGTCATCTCGGCGCGGATGTTGCCGGGCAGGTCCTCCAAGTCTTTCTCGTTCTCGGCGGGCAGGAGGATCGTGCGGATGCCCGCGCGGTGGGCGGCCAGGACCTTCTCTTTCAGCCCGCCGATGGGCAGGACGCGCCCGCGCAGGGTGATCTCGCCGGTCATGGCGATGTCCTTGCGGACGGGCCGGCCCGTCAGGGCCGAGGCCAGCGCGGTCGCCAGGGTGATGCCCGCCGAGGGGCCGTCCTTGGGGATGCCGCCGGCGGGGACGTGGACGTGGATTTCAAGCCGCTCGTTGAAGTCGTCGTCCAGCCCCAGACTTTCGGCGCGCGAGCGGACGAACGACATGGCCGCTTGCGCCGACTCTTTCATCACGTCGCCCAGTTGACCCGTGAGTATCAGCCGCCCATCTTTGCCTTTCATCGGGGAGACCTCGATGGAGATGACGTCGCCGCCGCTCTCAGTATAGACCAGGCCCGTCGCCGCGCCTACCTCGTCCATCTCCTCCATGACCCCGTAGTGGTGCTTGCGCTGGCCCAGAAACTCGCGCACCTCCGCGCCCCCGATGGTGACAGGTTCGGTGCTGCCCTGGGCGACGCGGCGGGCGACCTTGCGGCAGAGCGACGCCAGTTCGCGCTCGAAGCCGCGCACACCCGCCTCGCGCGTGTGCTCGCGGATGATGCGCCGGATGGTGGCGGTGGGGATGACGATCTGGTCGGGCGTCAGGCCGTGGTCTTTGATCTGTTTGGGGATCAGGAAGTTTTCGGCGATCTGGACTTTCTCGTCCTCGGTGTAGCCCGTGAAGCCGATGACCTCCAAGCGGTCCCGCAGGGCGGGCGGGATGGGGTCCAGCAGGTTCGCCGTGGTCAGAAACATCACCTGGGATAGGTCAAACGGCACCTCCAAGTAATGGTCCGAGAACTCGGCGTTCTGGGCCGGGTCCAGGGCTTCCAGCAGGGCCGAGGACGGGTCGCCGCGCATGTCCGACCCCATCTTGTCGATCTCGTCGAGCATGAAGACGGGGTTGCGCGTGCCCGCCTGTTTGAGGCCCTGCAAGATGCGGCCCGGCAGGGCACCGATGTAGGTGCGGCGGTGGCCGCGAATCTCGGCCTCGTCCCGGACGCCGCCCAGGCTCACGCGCACGAACTCGCGGCCCAGGGCGCGGGCGATGGACTTGCCCAGGCTGGTCTTGCCGACGCCGGGCGGGCCGACGAAGCAGATGATCGGGCCTTTGAGCGTCCCGGCCAGTTGGCGCACGGCTAAAAATTCGAGGATGCGTTCTTTGACCTTGGGCAGGCCGTAGTGGTCCTCGTCTAAAATAGCCTCGGCGGCGGCGACATCCAGCGTCTCCTCGGACGTTTTAGACCAGGGCAGGGCCAGCAATGCGTCCAGGTAGTTGCGGATGACCGTGCCCTCGGGGACGCCGAACGGCGTCTTCTCCAGCCGGTCGATCTCTTTCATGGCCCGCTCGGCCACGGCCTCGGGCATCCCGGCCTCCAGCGCTTTGGCGCGGTACTCGTCTACCTCGCTCCCACGCTCATCGCGCTCGCCCAATTCCTGCTGGATAGCTTTAAGCTGCTCGCGCAGCAAAAACTCGCGCTGCGTGTCGCCCATCTCTTTTTCGACGCGGCTACGGATGTTCTTCTGGATTTGAAGAATCTCGGCCTCTTTGGTCAGCAGCAGGCTCAGCTTTTGCAGCCGCTCCAGCGGGTCCAGCGTCTCCAAAAGCTCCTGTTTGGTCTCGACGCGCAGCGAGGGCAGGTGCCAGGCGACGTGGTCGGCCAGCGCGCCGGGGTCTTCGAGATTCAGCAGCGTGACGACGATCTCCGGGGGGATGTTCTTGCCCGCGCCGGCGATCTGCTCGAACTGGGCCGCAACCGAACGCATCAAGGCCTCGGCTTCGAGCGGCTTGACCGCGGCGGCGGGCAGCCGCTCCAGGCGGACGCGGTAGCACGGCTCGGTTTCGAGCCACTCGGCGATCCGAACGCGCTCCTTGCCTTCCAGCATGACGCGCACGGTCCCGTCGGGGACTTTGAGTATCTGGATGATCTCGGCGACGATGCCGATCTCGTGCAGATCGTCCGGCTCGGGGTCTTCGGTCGCGACCTGTTTCTGCGCGGCCAGCAGGATGTGCTCGCTGCCGGCCATCGCCTCGTCCAGCGCCCGGACGGACTTCTCGCGCCCGACGAAGAGCGGGAAGATGATGCCGGGGAAGTGGACGTTATCGCGGATGGGCAGCAGGGGGAGCGTGTCGGGGAAGGCGGCGGGGGCGGGCGTCTTCGATGACGCCCGCCGGCCCCCGGAGCGTTTCGCGCGGGGCGCGGAAGTGGTTAGGGCCATGGGTGAAAAGTTGTCCTCTGAGGGAGACG
>JAABUQ010005228.1_pt1 | contig 21014 bp, 25 predicted proteins | sample 5560001 | NCBI WGS metagenome assembly JAABUQ01 (sample SAMN10711888, study PRJNA513371) | rock metagenome | isolation source: Antarctica rocks | place: Antarctica: Victoria Land, Finger Mt nord | collected 2015-12-18
GAGGGGTCGATTGCGGGGATCTGATTTGGGACGGCGGTGGGGTTGGGGGGTTGGGTTTGGCCGCCTGCGGCTAGGGCTGCGGCGGAGGAGGGTGTGGTGGGTTTGGCTGCGGTGGTGGTGGTGGCGGGGGGGTCGTCGTCCCAGTCTATTTCGTCTTCGGGTGGGGCTGGGCCCGATGGTTTTGAGGGGGGGGTTTTGGTGGTGGTGGGGGTTTGGGAGGCGGTTTCGTCGGCGTCGGATTGTTGGAGGCGGGCGATAAGGTCTGCTTTTTTGCCCGTGTGCGGGAGGGAGCGGGCTTTGAGTTGGTCGGAGAGCTCGGAGATTTTGTTTTTCGTGTAGTCGGTTGGCATTTTGGTAGGAGAAGGGGGGTGAGTGGGGGTGAGGTGGGAGCTGGGGTCGTGGTTGGTGGGTAAGTGAGGTAGAAGCTGAGGATGGTTTGGTGACGGTGATTTTGATGCTTGTGCACGCTGTGATGTTATTCGTAGTGGATGAAGGTGGACAGCAACTCGAATTGTAGACCGAGATGAGGGATTGAGAGACTAAAGTTGCGGATCGTACGCTTCTGGTTCTCTCGATCTCGCTGTCGACGAGAAAAAAGCGAACGACAAAGGCAATTGGGTGAAGTTATGCACGCCTACTTGCCGTCATTCTTGAGCCAGATCCATGTTTTGATATGAGACTTGGTAAGGCTGAGCATCGGCTCTTTTGGGCTTAGCGCCTTAGCCTCGATCAATCAACCAGTCATTGCTCTTGTGTGGAAGGAACGATCTACTGTGGCTTCAATTCAGAGGCTTGTACGGAGTAGAAAGCAATTTCTTGAGCTTATATCAAGTCCAAGACGAAACTGTACTGGGCCTTCACTAGATGCTCAACCGTCTATACCAATAACGGCATGTCAACAGCACCACGAATCTTGACGGGCTAACTTGAATGAGAATGAAAGGACATTTAGATGTTTTCCTCTACAGATCGCCTATCAGAGCCAAGTGGCTGTCCAGACCCTTCGTCATTGCTCTTCCCATTTTCCATCGACTTTGGGCCCTGTATTATCACTCCGAAGGCCCCAACTCTATTTGTTTCGTCAATGTGACAGGTCACATGACTGAAAGTACATGCAGTGTTCCGAGATAGACAATGGGTGAAAGCCGGAGGAGTACCGGGAGCCAATGGAGAGCAAACCCGCCAGTGAATTGTTGACGAGGATGTCAGACTTGCAGATGGTGTGGCACACCTTTTCGACCCTCGAATGCCGATTTGGCAAGCCTGCACCTCTATCACTCAAGCACTCCCACGCATTGGGTCATTTGGAAAGGGAAACTTTCACACTTGCTCTCGTTCCTTTCGCTCTGGCCTCTGGGGCGCGAGGATGCTGAGTGAGTGGGCATGTTGAGTGAGACAGGTGTGAATCTGCCTACCTACCTATCCAGTACAGAACAGCGCGGAATACACATTGTCTTGGTCCAATCTCTTCAAGCGCTATACAATCCTCAAGTTCTCAACTTGTGGGGCGAGTAAGCATCTTCCCCCAGTGCTTTGGGCATACCCGGCTAGCGGTAAACGAGTCCCCACGAGGATTGATCCATGAATCTATGGGTCAGTGGACGTTGCCACCGATGCCGAGGGGCAGGGCGAAACCCTCATCGTTTCGGGCCAAACCTTCGCACACTTTTTGGGTCATCCATATCGAATCAGCAAGAAGCCAGGAATAAAACTCCAAAAACATACTGCCGATGTTTAGGTTGACTATTCCGCTGTTTCGCTGACATTTCTCTGTGTCCACAATCAGCCATCGCTCCCAATTGCTGTTGAGGCAGATTTTTTGTGCCACATCCACAAAGGGCAAAGACGATATTCCCAGATCTGTCAAACACGAAAAGGTGAATGACTAAATAATCATCCAAACTTTAGCCATGAGGCCAGATCCCATACAAAATTCCATCCTAAGGCCCAAATTGCAGGGTCGCCGCCCCCATTGCATGGCTGAAGGTGTCGCAATTATGCATGACCTTCCTGCAGCCCGGAACGGGGATGGAAAAGCCTGAGCGGCGAAGCGCACTCGGCGCTCTTAGGGTCTCGCTGATTTGATCCCAACGCATGTGAGTAGCTTGCGGCATCAGCACGCTACATCTTGCCTGGAGAACGAATGGCGAGATGGCGTTTACATCTCAGCGCACCGATTCCTGAGCACAGAAGTTGAGGTTTCTGATATTTTTGGGGTCCAGCTTAGACACTTGCGTTGGACTTGGGCGGCCGGCGAATGAGCGCATCTTCATGTGATATCGTCACGTTACTGGTAGGCACAGATGCAATGGTGCGGAGACGGTCTCTAGGTGAATCCTATGGCATCGAGTCTCGTGCCTGATCTCGGCGCCAACCATGATGCATCTTCAAGTCTCTTTTGAGGATTGTTATAGAAGAGCTAGGAAGCTATCGTGACCTCAACCAAGCTGATTTCCGAGTGTGTCTTTGCCTCGCCATCAGAAGCAGACTAGATTTGCCCTAAGAGATCTCAACTCGCCCCAAAGGAAAGGAAAGTCGTCGCCCAATCAAGAACCCTGTCGCCGATGTTGCTCCCGCCGGTATCAGAATCACTCAAGTATCGGCCACCCCTCGAAAATAAATCTTCCCCGCTCTCCACCTAAAATCAGAATACATACTACAGTCTACAATCTATTGTTCATGTTTGCGACATTCATTTCCCGCACATATTCAAACAGCGCACAAAGTGCGCAATATTCATCAGCCTCAATCTCGCGTTGGCCGCCTTCACCGCAAGTTGTGCTATTTTCGTGAGCGTCGTACCAGTGGCTGTGCTCCTAGTGTGGCACTCTGTGTTGGCATCGAAAAGTCCTTTCCGCTTTCGAAAAATCGAAAATTGTGGCATAGTATTTATTTGAGCACGTGCTTGTCACGAGATATTTCTTTACTCCTCACCCATGAGAAGACACTCAGCGCCGTTGACCAGCCTCTCTTATACAAGTGCGCCGGCCGCGTGGTTCTATCCCACTCTATACAGCCGACTGACTACTAGCTAGTCTTTGCTATCGCCCTCCCATGCAGCGCTCTACGCCCTTCTGTCGACGGCATTTACATTGCCCATGTTCTCAAAACGAGTGCCTGATCTGAGCGCGTCGCGGAGCCCCCAGCAACCATGGCTTCGCGGAGTGCATTTGGCTTTCGGGCTGCGAAGAATCCGGACAAGGAGGACAAAGAGAGAGCGCTGACAGGGGTTTCAAGAAGGGCCTCTATAACATCGACCACCTCGAACACATCAAAACTCCCTGCCCCACCAACGTCATTCTTTTCTCGGGCCATACATAACAAAAGCAAGACTAATGCTTCGTCATCCAAGACCGCCACGTCTGCAGTCCCAGTCGGCAAAGACTTAAGTTCAGCCAACCTAGGCACAGCAAGAAGCGAATCCGGAGCAACGAACAGGTCGGACTCTTCACGGCCCACAGGGCTTGGTATTTCGAGTGGACACACGACGGTACAAAGCAAGTCGGGCAAACCAAGGAACGTGTTGCGGCGCAAAGCTCCATCGATAGAACAACGAAGCGGATATGCACGGACAGAGTCCTCTGCATCCTCGTACGATGTTCCTCCAGCGAGGCAGCCGCGTGGGGCACAGAGCGCACCAGGAACATATACGAATCCTGATCCCACGTCAATATTAGGAGTGACCGCGCCACCTACCTCCAGCTCAAATGCTATGTATATACCAAATGGTCTGGGCGCGGGCTCTGAGATGGCTACGTCCAGCTCCCACATGGCTAGCTTTAATAATCGGAAGAAAGAGAACTCGTCGCCCCAAAACTTACCACCACCCACACCCACCTTTCACGATAGCGGCTCGTCCACTCGTCGCTCCGAGTCTCCCGGCGCTTTCAGTCGAACCTCGACACCAACATCTATGTCGTCGCAATCACCTGGAGTCCCCACACCAGTCAAGACAATACCAAGAACTAGAATATCAAGCCCCACAAGAAGTCGTCCACCCATCACAAGACATAGACTCGCCGACCGTCTCCTGAACCAAGAAGAGGGTTCAACTAGCCGAGGGCTTACTGCGGTTCGCGAATCTGGGACATCGTCTTCCTCTTCATCTACAGTGAAACCCGAGTCTCGTGCTGGCTCTTACAAACCAATGTCGAATGCAGACCCATCATCGCCCCGTCCACTAAGCCCCCCATCACGCACATCATCGAAGAGGCAGGGGTCCATCAACGCTGGTCTTGAAGTACGATCTCAAACCGCGGTCCGCTTAGCCGAGCCATTCCAAGCGGCCCCTTCTCGGCACCCTTCTGTGTCCCAATCAAGCCAATCACGGAAACCTCCCCCTAGACCCAGCCGTGATGGTGTTCCTGCGCTCGGTGAAAACCTTGAAGGGCCAGCAAGACAAAATGCGAGACATTTAGAGTCCTCCCAAGGAAGGAGCATTAAAAGCAGTCATGTCCCAGAGGCTGAAGCATCCCGAGCCGCCCCTACTACACTGGGCCGATCAACCTCTAGTGCTTCCTCGATCTCTGCCCAACCATCGCGTATGCCCTCACCGAACCCTCAAGCCATTCAATCGTTGCGTGCTCCTCCTTCCAAGTCAAATAGGACTCAGCAATCTCCCTCTCTGCAGACCAGCCTGAGCAGTCTGCGTTCAAACAAGGACCCGAGTCCTCAGAGTGCTGTTTCGAACAAATCATCCAGTCGATTTGGCTTCTTCACCAAGCGTGCAAAATCTCCCGACAAGACCGACAAAGCGGCAAAGAAGGGTCCGGCAGCAGGTACGGGGCATGAAGGATATGGTAAGTATGCAAGGAGAGGACGGAGCGGTAGTGTCACCACAAGCGCCAGTAGAGGACGATCAACGAGTTCTACAAGCGCTGGTCGCTCGCCAAGCAGTCGGAAGAGCAGCCTCAATAGTCCGGACGAGCCCATATTGGATGAGTTCTACCGCGACAGACTTACACCGAAATCAATCACTGGAGGTGGCCAAGTTGCTCCGAGTCCTGCATTGGATTCGAACCCATATCTTACGGAAAGCGCTCAAAGCTCTGTTGGCACTTTTGCTCTGGGAGATATTTCGGCCGATCCGGGATCAAGACGCGAGCCGATGCGCCTTGAATCATCAAATGCTGTGCAAAGCCTTACCCACGGACTTCGCCACGATTATCGAAGGTTGCCTCACAGGGAGGATGATCCGGCAAAGCAGCATCAGCCATACCCCTTAGAGCAATCTGGTCCAGCGCCGACGCTAGCCACCAGACGTTCGCTTCATCGATCACAGGCTTTCAACGGCGCGGAACCACTGAGGATTCCGGCTCCTATCAAAGTCGACGTCGCGGGTGGATCTCCGGATCTAGACAGCAGAGATACGTTCCAATCTTCGGTCCCACGGACTGGCATCTCGGTCCCAATCTCGGACATTTCCGAAGGCCATGAAGGCAACTGGTTGAAGCCACGAGCCGAGAAGCCTGCAAAATCACCCAGGAAATGGAACTTTTTCCAACGTTCGCAACCCTCCGCAAGGAGACCTTTGAACCCCGCTGGGCCCAAGTCAGACAATCAACCCAAGATTGTTAGAGAGCTTCCAGCAACCATCTCAAGGCATCTAGAGTCTCGCCCTGTCCCTTTCTACGCATTGCTCGACGGCAGTGAGCAAGAAAACATTGACAGGATTCGAACACCACAAGAACCTCTGGGCGTTCGCAGCCAAGATCAGTACGGCTCGGAGTCGGCAAGCACTGAAGCACTAGGAAGGTCTCCCGACCTTGAGCAACGAGGTTATACATTGTCCATGCTTCTGCCATCTCCCCCAGAACTCACCTCTGAGTTTGCGATGCCATCTCTGCCGCCACCTCCGATTGAACCTCCACAACAACCCACCTGTGCCCCGCCAGTCGCACCCATCGTTGCACTAGCGCCAAGGAAACCTCGACTACAACAAGTTGGCCGGATTCCTAGGGTAGTGTCCAAACGTGATCGCCCTCACAACCCGCCTCCACAGTCTTTTTCCCGCCCGCGCCCTCGCCAAGGACCTACCAGCGAACCTCCGAGTTCGGCTCCCGCTGTTTCTTTAGCAATAGAAGCTGAAAATTCCGATCGCCCAATCTTGGGTATCCAGACTGAGGTGACCTCGGCAAATCCGTCGGGGAGTCAGGAGTCTGCCAAACCGACGAGCGCGCCTATTGAGTCTGTTGGAAATTACAACCCGGTCAACAAGACGGACGAATTCTTAGCTTTTCCCCTTAGAATAGGCTCTGAAGTCTCGGGGTCCAGCAGCTCTGGGATTCTGAGTTTTGCTGCGACTACCGCTGTCGTCCGTGAGCAAGACACTGCACCCGAGTCGGATGAGATTTGGAACGAGTACAATGACTTCCTTGATACTGTTGAATCTCCTGCGCCGCTCGCGCAGAAAAGTTCGGGATCCTCTGGAAGGGCACCTGCTCCTCTTCATGTGAGAAAGGAGTCATCAGTGACCGGCGCTTCAGGAAGTCCGCAGAAGAAGCATGCTTCTACATACCCACCTGCGACAGCACCGACAAGAGGATTACCCAGTCCACCTAAAAAATCAAAAATGCTAGAGATACCTCCAACTCCTGGCACCATATCTGACCTGTTGGCTGGATACGGTGACCCTGATCGTTACAGCGGCTTCAGTGGCGCCAGCGAGCGTAGAAACAGACCAACCAGCAGCAGATACAGCACAAGCTCAATAGAGTCTGAAGCCGACTCTTTGGCAGGCCGTGAAAATACTAAGCCCGCTCCAGCTGCCATGCGTCTTTCGGAGATCTATCTTCACCATCAAGCTCTTTTGGCCAGTCGCTGGCTTTCATTTGATAGAGTTTTGTTCAGCCCAGTCCACTACGAGATTCAAAGCAACACAAAAGACCGGGTGCTAGTTCTTGATGGACTTGGTAATGATCAATGGTCTTACTACTGCGCAGAGAACTACCCTGGGGCAATGATATACAACCTCAGCCCTGTTCAGCGATCAAACGAACCGTCAACAATTTCGCACATTCCTGGCGCGCCGAAGCTGCCCGAGAATCATCGCCACATCTATCACTCTAGCCTTGGGCGACCATTTCCATTTCCCCAAGGGTTCTTCGCTGCCGCTGTCTTCAGGTTTCCCGCTGCGACATCAGAGACTGCTTATTTCAACGCAATCTCCGAATTCAAGCGTGTTCTTCGCCCGGGCGGCTACCTCGAAATGAGTATGCTTGATATTGACATGGTCAACATGGGCAACCTCACACGACGAGCGCTCCGCGGCATCAAAGAGAGAAAGCAAATCACGGAACCAGAGGTATCTCTCAAACCACTCTCAGACAACATTCAAAAGATGCTCGGACGTAAGGGGTTTGAAAATCTCAACCGCTGCATGCTACAAGTTCCTGTCAACGGTCCAGTCAATGTCTCCCGAGCTGAGTCTTTCGACGAGGCGTCTAAGGATCTTCCAGTGTCTTCGTCCCAGAAGACTGAAAACGCCATCACTAAGAATCTCGCCAAGGTTGGTCGGTGGTGGTTCACACGATGTTACGAACAGTCCTCGTCAACAAAGTCTGGTCAGCAGAAGAGCATTTGGACAGACCAGCAACTCCTCGCAGAGTGCGAGGCCAAAGAATCAAACTTCAAGCTCTCACTCTGCTACGCACAAAAACCATCCAACAAAAGAAGAACCCGCTCCTTCTAGCCCTTCCTCACTGGAAATAATCTTCCACCTGATGATCACGACCTCGAATAACCGTCATTACCACCAATACTGGACTACACTCATTAACAGGTTTCCTATTTTTTACTTTATACAGCGCATCATCCAGCATCTGCAGCGACTTTAGCGAAGCATTGCTCCAACACGCATTTACGAAAGACCACTATTGGCGCAAGCCGTGTATGATTACGAATTTAACGAAGTCTCGGGCCCGGACCTTGAGTTTATAACCTTGTGTGGCATGCTTGAATGCTGCCCAGGTATCGAGAGGAGAGCAGGCTGGAAATCTACTGCGGGATATTTGTTTCTGATATATAGATTACGGATATAGTAGCGATATGGTGAATGAGTAAAGATGTCGAAACATGCATTTTCCTTGGATTTCCAGGCTCTGTGGTTTCTTTCCAAATGTACGGAAAGAAAAACTTTTCTTTCTTGTCAAACTCATCCGTCACAGTTTCGATGTTTGATCCCCATCCCATGCTCAATCTTCACAATCCTGCAGTCTTTCCATCCCCTCCCCCACTACCCAGCTTGACATTCTCCAAAGCGTGCTCACCGCACTAGGCATGTCCTTCCCCCCCAGAACAAGCTTTATCAGATCGCGCGGATGACCGGGCACATGCCCGATCCTAATTCGATTAGAGCCTCTGCTAAGGTACTCCAATAGTGCGGCGCTGTGTTCGTTGGAGATCTCGTATGCGATTACTGGCCCGTTCATGCCAACACCGAGTTGTGGACCGAGTTGCAGGAAGATGGTTGAGGGCTCCGTCAGCACTATGGAGAGGACTTCAGCGTCTCTGTCGACGTCGTAGGGCATTTTCGAGCGTTGGTGGATGGTGCTGATGCTGATGCTGGTGATGCTGTTACTGTTGTTCAAGACGGTATGAGACAGTTGGCCTGGTTATTCAGATAGGATAGCTTGTTCTTTGGTAGGATGTTTGCAGGAAACGAGCCCTTAAATAACAGTCCTTTGACTCAAGATCAGGCTACAGATCAGGACGCGGACCAGGCCAGACTTGAAGGCATTCGCTTTCTGCCTTCTTCAGTGGATCTTCACATTCAGAAAGAGAAGACAAGTTGCGCGATCATGCCCTTGGATCGCGTAGTAGCCTTGTCACTTGAATTGGAATGAATGTTTCAAGACGGTCATGGGTGTTTGAGAGATTGCATGATACCTTTCTGAAGAAGTAAGAGAGTGAGATGGTCAAGTTGCTCAACCACATTCTCTGTCTAAATCTCTCTATACAAGCCATGCTCGGGCAGTCATCAGGAGAACTCTCCACTACGTTCATAAATCTATCTAGTCTCAGGAATTGTAACTTTGGCTCAATCTGTTTTCGCGAACCGTCATGGTTTCGGACGTTCCCTTGGCCTACCTAGGTCCACTCCTTTCCAAACCTCGGAGATCTGAAAATATCGCTATTTCCTCTTTCCATCAATGTGACGTAGTCGAGTGGGAAAACCAAGGAAGAACCGTTCAGCTCCAGATCATGTGCTTCGGTTCGAAGCTGTGGAGGAACTTCTTTGTGGTAAGTCATTATATGCTAATGCTGTAGATAGCCGTGTTATGCTCCTTGGATATGTAGAATTCATTCAGCTCCATGGCGTATTTGATGCTTCAGCAAATGTGTACCAGGCTCGGCTCTTCACCGTCCCGCATCCACAAAGGCACGAACAGCTTCAGATCTCTCGCACTCTTTGGCTGCCCAAGTCAACGAGCCGTCCAATCCTTGGCCTGCATCAATTTCGCCCAGAGTATACATCCGACCTCTGCTGTTATCGGCTAGTACAGCTCCAGCATCGATCAAACAGATCTTAACGTCTGCTTCTCCGGCAAGAGACTTTAAAGCAGAGAAATCAAACTTCTCATCATTGCCTGTAATGTATGCTTCAAAGGCAACCCGACATAGCTTTGGTGTCGCAAGCCGTTTCTGTTGGAGAAGTCTCTCGAGGGCCGCTGTCAGAATCCTTATTCTTCGATTGGTGTTCGATATATAGAGTGTCTCGATGGAGAGAGGTAGGAGGTTCGTGAGATTCGCGAGGTTGGTCAGGTTTCCCCCTTGCTCCGCGTTGATTTCGGTATTGTCAAGGTCCTCTTCATCCTCACTTTCCTCCAACCTGGGACCGAAGAATACGTACATCCCCACCTTGAGATTTTTCAAGACCTTGAAGCTAGACAGGTTGACTGGAGACAAATTGGCACCGTACCAATAAGCAGGACCAGGCTGATAGTCTAAACAGAGGTTCTCCAGGCTTCCTTCTGTTGGCCTAAGGGCGTTACGTATATGCGGCGTGCTGTACTGGCAGTAGGAGAGGTGCGCAAAACCTAACACATAGACAAATGTCCTAAGATTCTTGAAGGCGCCGAGCATTCTCGAGAGATCTAGTGCGTTGAAATTGCATTGCCTTACCTCAAGCCGAGTGAGAGGGCTGCTAGCAGGCTCCAGCTGGGCGAGAGTTTCATTCTCAACAGAGTCGGAGCTACCAATTCTTTGTCCGTATAATTCGCGGAGTGAAGGCAGCTTAAGAAATGTTGCCATAAGGTCAGTGGATGTGCCATATTTGAAGTCATAACAATTGTTGACCACGACTCTGAGCGCTTGAAATTGTGGGACGTCGATCCTTGGAATTCCTCGGAACAATTTCCCAGAGTACATGTTCTGGGAGCCTTCATTCAAAATACAGAGCCCAGGAACTACCAGTTCCAAACGTTCTAGATTGGGCATTGAGCGGAGTAGAAGCGCGAGATATGCATCCTCAACCCCTTCGACTTCCAAACTTTCTAGCCATTCCTTCTCCTCCTCTTCAGAGTGGCTTGATGATTTCACCGCTGCTTGGACTGCGTTGTCAATCTTTCCAGGCAGGTAGCCCTGGGGCGCATTGTCGGTCACTTTTCCCCACCCGTCCTCCAGGGTAAAGTCGCGGATAGAAGAAGCAAGGTCTGGATTTTTGAGCATGTGGACTGTGAACGGGATGAGATGAGGGAATCCAGCCAGATGACCATGGTGGAGCAGCTTAATACGCGAGTAGAGGTATGGACGAGTGAGTTGGAATAGGTGTTGGCAGCACAGTGAAAAGTCAAGGAGCCACCCGCTCTTCTCAATGTAGCTGATGATGTGAGTCAGAAGCTCAGGTGGCAAGGTACTGAGAGAAGCGGGCATGACGAAAAGAGGGCGCCAGTCGATTCCAGATATCGGTGTTGTTGGAGAAGTGTTAAATATATCATGTGTAATTTTGGTTCAATGCCTCAACCAGGCTCCACCTACCGGTGGTGTTCAGTCACGACCCAAACAGGAAAGGCCAACCCCACACTTCCTATTCCTCCTGCCTCCAGTCACAGTGTCACTGTACCCCTCCAGCACTAAAACGCCCCTCATATACAAACTAGGCTTTCAGTAGCTCATGGCACGGATCCAATGCAATGCCCATGCGCTTTAAGCAAACGACAGCCGCTATGAGGTCTCGAACTGGATGGTGGGTCTGTTCAGGCAGCATAGGGAATTCTCGCTGACAACCAAATAGCTTGACCTGCCGGCAGAGGAAGCTCAAGTGTGACGAGGCGAAGCCTATATGCGGACAATGCTCAAAGGCCAATCGTCAATGCACTCCCAGCACTGGTATCACCTTTCGGCACCAGCACAACGCCTCGATGAATGCGAATGAGGATGGAATATGGTCAGAAGGCAGCCAATCTCTCAGTGGCTTCTACGCATACAAAAACACATTCGATGATAAGACCATTTGGGTTGACGTTCCCAAGAATCGTGAGTGAATCTGCATACCATACCGAAGGCCTCTGTTGACCCCCTTGTACAGTCACCTTCTACCATACAATGAATCCTTATATCCATGATCCTGGAACGCCTGACCTTGATGGAAGGTCTTTATCGCACAACCAGACACCAACGAGCTTCCAACAACATAGCCCATGGAATACAGGCCTCGATCCCCCAAGTCGATCCCCTGATCTCCACTCTCATGGCCTGGAAGCACTCTCTGCGGCTGCGCTATACTCTCCGCCCAAAGCCAACATGATGCCTCGCCGGATGTCTATAAATGGACGTGAGGTCGAGATTCCATATGGTCCGGTAACGCCGAGTACGGAACACGCAGCGCCTGCTGTATCTCCTCCTACTCCGATGTCCTCGAGCAATAATCTCAATTACATCCTGAATCCTTCTTCGGCTACGGACTCTCCGTTAGACCCAAGCCTCATGTCACCGCACGACCAGCAACTTCCTCCAATAGCAAATGCTACATCAACGGCACAAAATGGCATAGGGGAAGCTCGTCAAGATGGAGAAGCCGAATCGGAGCACAAGGTTGCTTTCTTGCTCAGGCATTTTTCAGAGTCCCCAGGTCAATGGTTGGTGAACCAAAATGCTTATGGAAATGAAGGTAGCTAAAGAGAGAAGGATGGACTTGTTTGATCTCGGCTGTTATTTCGGCTATTCTGTACCAGTGCAAGCTCGATCACATCCGTTGCTCAAGCATGCTGCATGCGCGTATGCAGCAAAACAATTGGGTAGAGTAAATGGTGCAAAGGCCGTCGTTGGGGGCATTGCTTCGAGTCAAGCCCACATGGAGACTTATAACGATCAGTCAGTGGATTGGGAATGGGAGGGAGCTGCGCATTACGATTCGAGTATTTTGCTATTGATGGAGGCTCTCACGCAAGAGGGAAACAAAATACCTGCTGAGAACGGAACGGCATCTGATCGATGGGACCTTCCAGGGTCCTCAGGAAACAACGAACAAGATCCATTCAATAAAAGAAGTCCACACAGAAGGACCCTAATGCGACTGAGGTCCGATGAAGTTGTTGCGGCTACTGCCATACTGTGTGTATATGAGTTTCTCTCAGCGACAGGAGCGGCTTGGTCGCGCCATTTGAATGGAACCAAGTCATTACTGGACATTGCAGAAGGAAGTATGATGCCTCTAGAAATGCCCATGCCTAACATTTCCTTCCCGTCACCAAATCGACAACCATCTAAAGCCAGACGAGCTACATTTTGGAATTTTGCACGGCAGGACTATCTTGCGGCTTGTGAGATGCTCTGCCCTAATGAACGTTCGAGAAAGCTCATGAATTTCAGTCATAAATGAATGCCAAACTCGACTTGATACCGAAAACTTGCAAATGTGGAGGGAGGCTGGTCTTTTACTCAACGACGAGGGTCTAGTCGCTGCAAGCAATACGACCGAAAGCGGCCTCCCAGAAGGCAATGTGATGAGAGAGGACATGATATCGAACGCCCTCGTTTGGCTGTCGTCTATGATCTGCAATTACATCGCTGCTGGAGAAACCTTCATCCCCGTCCCTGCAGGCGATCGTGAAGACTGTTTGCAAGATGAGGAGCCTGGTGATATTGGCAAGTCTCAAAAATCTTTGCTCGAAAAATGGCATGCCCTCAAACATGGGCTTGACGTATGGTATGAAGGTCTGCCATCAACTTTCAAACCCACCGCCAGGATCAGACCTACTAAAGAGCCCCTTGAGATTGGTGATGAACATAGCGCTCATCCATTTTCTGAGATTTGGTATGCGTTACCAATGTGCGCAGCAACCATGCAGCACTATCATATGGCTCGTATCTTGATGTTGATCAACAAGCCACATGAGACGACTGCCCGTAGGTCAACAATCGGGGACCGTTTTAACTCTTATCAATCAATTGGAGCTGAGACCGTGTATCACTGCTATGAAATCTGGTGTGTATTCCGGCGTCTTTAGAATTCCCCAATTGACACCTTCTAGTGGTATTGCACTATCTCGACCAGAAGCTTCTGTGCGAATTCATCAAACTCAACCCCTATTTGTCGCTGGGCAGTGTCTGACATCTCGTAGAGAGAGGGAGCTGGTATCGGCGCTCCTGAAAGGCATTGAACGAGATCTCGGTTGGTCAACTACCGAAAGAGTCCAGCGGCTCCTCAAACAATGGGGTTGGGTGACTGATTCAAGGCCTGTCAACATACGAGATACACCTGACGACGTACACCCCACACCTCTTACTGATTTGTCATACTAGTCACGATAGACTGACTGATGCCCGCTGTATTCCATGCAGTTTCTGGAAATATTCTCAGGTGGTCTGTACTAATCAAACGATTTCTGGAAGCCGTCTGGAATCTTGCTCAATCTTTATAACATTTGCCTGGGCCCCAAATCTTTTCTGCAAACCCAACCAACTTCCAGGCATTCTTCATCATGGGCAAATACCAAAGGCCAAGAGGAATGCGGAGGCACAACTTGAGGGAACACAGTGGAAACGCGAAGGTCGGGGACAATGAATCTACCAATCATCTCGAGCCCAGACAGCCGAATGCAAACTTTCTCCGTCACAGGAACCACACTCCTTTCGCAACCTGCGGCCCCTCCTACCCCTTCTCTAATCAGACTCACATCTCCAGCCAAACCTCTTCAACGAATCGTCCAAGTCATCACCACCAGAACTATCACAACCACCACCAACCCTGCATGAATAGCGTACATACATACAAAGATCCATCATCTCACCACCATTGTACCCATGAGAGCCTCACCCACCAACGCTACCACCGCATCATCCGCGAAATCTCTCGCGAAGGTGCACTGCTCGAACAGAAACTAAACCGCATGCTCGACGGTCTCGCTTACCTACAGCCCGGGCCGGAGGAGATGGAATGGGAGGGCGAGAACACATTGTATTTTGTCGCGAGGACGGCGTTGCCTCTGACATCCTTGAAAGCGGGAAGTGTTGGAAGCACCGAGGGGGGTACTGAGAGGGGTAGTCATTCGGAGGTTGAGATGAGGAGTGGGCAATAGCTCCAGAACCACTTTTGAGGGGAGCGAGGGTGGTTGTGGAGGGATCTTTGGCAGTATGACTATCCGGTAGGCAGAAGTGGGCTGGACATTGATTGCAGTAGGGTCAGGCAGCTACCATGAAAGACGCAGAGACATCTCATCCTGCACGCTTTCATGTTGGCACTTCCACCGCTTTTATTTCCCATCTCCCACATCTCGACTTCTGAACATGGCACTCGCCGTCGATTCTCCATTCCCTACCTCCCTCGCACAGCCCAAACCAAAACCCCCTTCTCTCACTCTGTCGTAGGCACTTCTCCACACTTCCTCACTCCAACTTGGCTCATGTTTAGGCTTACGTCTCTACGAGCTCAGTCAATTTTGCCCCCAGCATAGATCACATGATTGGAATGGACCCACCTGTCTCCCTGCATCGCAGTCGTCTCCATCAAAGAATATATCCCCTGGCACGAACCAAGCACAAAAACAAGACCACTGATATCCCAAGTCCAGCCCACCAGCCAGGCCCACGAATATCACACCACCAATCCAACCCCTCTCAAAATCGGCGGCAACTCCCCAACCATACACCAATGCCCCCCCCCCTCTCCACCGCCGTCGGTCTCACCCCTTCCACCACAACATCCCCCCCCCGTCCACCTCCTCACACTCCCGATCCCCATCCACCAATAAATCGACGTGAACTCCGGCCACCACTCAGAAGTCACGACGCAAATCTCGCACAGCATCGTCCGCGGGTGCGGAATCCCGCTCAAGCCCATCATGCCGCAGATTAGGAAGCGGTGGGGGGGGGGAGATGGTGGGGGGGGTGATGAAGAGGGTTGTGTGCAGGCGGGTGTTGGTGCTGTGGAGGCAGGTGGAGGCGATATCGTCCAGGTGGGTGGAGATTTGGAGGAGTTCGGGCTGTGTTTTGGCCCGGGGGAGGGGGTTAGTGGGGTGGCTTTTTTGGGAGGGGGTAGGGGTTTGGGTTCGTGGGTTTTTGTATTGTGGTGATGTTGAGGGGATGGGACTTACCGGGAGGAGGGAGAGGCAATCTTTGGATGGCGGGACGGCGGTCAGGATTTCTTCTTTAGTTGGAGGTCCGCTTTTCGCGTTGTACCTTTTCCATTCTCTGTTGAGTTTGTAGAAGGCCTTGGCCGTGGGATCTGGGTCTTTTGCTGGCGGGGGTTTCTGCTGTGTTGGGGTCAATGATTGAATGGGACTGGGGGTTGGTCTACTGAGGCGAGGGTTTTCGACGGAATTGGGCGATGAGGTTTTACTGTAGTCTGCTGACCTTTGGAGGCTGGAATAATGGTGGAGGCATTAATGCTTTCCAGGCGACTGATGATGGGTCTCAGATGGCGTGTTGGGCGGCTGGAGGCATGAATGCGCAGCCGGGCTTGCCGCATAAGCAGGATGTCGGCATGGCGACTTTGTTATTTTGGAATCAAGTAATGAGAAATTTGCTCGGCGCCGAGAGGATGTTTCCGAATACAATGTCAAGAAGGAGATATCCGCTTACTTGAGTGTCATTGCGATATAGACTTCGCATGACTCAGAAGGACAAGAGTGAAACAAAGAAGAGTCATAGCCTGGCATTTCCATTTAGTCTACAACGAGTGAAGCCTTACCTTTCTATGGTTGTTATAGGTTGTATAGCAGGCCGGGAATTGGAGTCACAAACCAGGCGAAGAGGCAAGGGCTCGCCAGTTCAAACACTATTGCCCAATGAAATCACTTGCCGAATTTTCCGAAAAATGACTAATAGCCGAGCCCTGTATTTCCGTGCACGCAAAGGGAGCTCAGCATTCACGTCCCTCGTCACCGGCCTCGTATTGCCCTTTTCAAGCCCATTCACATGACCCTCCGAGATTAGAGTCTGCTACGCCTTGATATCGTCCTTCTTAAGGTATCAAGGATTGAAGCTCAGGACGGAAAGGGAGCAATGTCAGGGTGATGGCAGCGGAGGGAATGGGAACGCGCAAAAAGGTGGGACAAACTGGAGGATGATATAATCATTGTCAGAGATCTTTTCATGTATATCCTTCGAAGTACAAGATCAATTGAGCTGATTGAAAGGCAATGCTGGTGGGAATTAACAGAAATCCGATACCGAGAAAAGCGGCCTATCTCCAAACCATGTATATATGTATGGCCGTTAGACAAGCAAAACGCAGATACTAAAAGTCACATCCGTACCTAGAATACGTCGTATTTCTTAAAATTGTCAGCCAAGAAGGGGCGACCCCAAGATACTCAATCCTCCAGTCCGTCATGACCCCAACTGGCTGTCGAGCCATTATTATCTCTCAAATCTCTCCTGAAGTCTTGATCTCCATGACCTCCGACATCACTCCCTTATCGCCTTTCCCCAATGATTGCTCCGACATAGTCTCCACTCTACCCCTCACTTCCTCAACATGACCCATCTCAACCCCCTCTGCCCGCCTCATCCCCCGATCCCGCACCCTAGTGACCCCAAACTTATCCCGCTTAAACACCGCATCCACATCTTCCAAGCTCCGCCCCGCCGTCTCCGGATAGAAGAACCACGTGACAGGAACAACAAGGGCGTTGAGCACAGCCCAGATGATGTAAAGCTTAAACCCTAGATTGACAATCGCAGTCGGTGTGATGTACACGATGACGAAGTTGGAGAGCCAGTGCAGGCCGACTCCCAAAGCAACGCCTTTGTTCCGCGTACGCTGGGGCATGATTTCTGAGGCGTAAAGCCAGCTGATGGGGAGGATACCTAGGGAGAAGACATCGAAGAAGATGAAGGTGAAGGCTACGAAGAGCCAGAGTGCCTGGGTTTTGAGAAAGGGGTTAGCCAGGGGAAAGGGAAAATGTGGAAGTGGGAGGGACTGTACCGGGAGAGAGCCAATGCGTAGCATAATTGCTATTATGGCCATGCAGAAAGAGCATGCTCCGGCACTCCAAATAAGGACGGTGCGCCGGCCCAAGCGTTCGATAAATAGGTAGGGGCTGGTGAGGTCAGCGAGTTGTTTAATACTTGGGGGAGACGACAGTACAGGCAGGAGACGAAGAAGTATTGGATGCCTAGCACGACGGTGATGATGAGAGACACTTCGTTTGAGAGACCGACGTTATGCTGGAAGATAATTGGTAGGTAGTTGGCCAGGCAATTGATTCCTGACCACTGGTTGAACCTATCGAGGATGAATTAATAGAGTCACAAGAATCAGAGGAGCGAATTGGGGTTCAGACAGGTAGGGTCCCGCGCCTAAAAGCACACGACTGATTGTTCTCTCCTTGCCTTCGGTAAAAACTTCCGCCCAGGACGCGTGGCCCTGATCATGCTCTTCTTTGATAGCCGCTGCAACCATATCGCGTTCTGTAATAACCTTCGGATCATCGACGTTGGAACTCTCCAAGCGAGCGAAGACCTCTGTTGCTTCCCGGATTCGGCCTTGCTGGATCAACCATCGGGGTGATTCGGGAAGGAATGGTAGGGATATGAAGATCAAGATCAGAAATATACCCTGGAAGGCGATCGGCCAGCGCCATGCAAATGATGAGGGCTCAGCTTGACGGGCTGCGAGGCCCATTGCTGTACTAAGGGGATATCCGAGGGCGATGAATGCGCTTTGGATGATAAGGAGAGCCTGTTTGACATTGTTAGCTGCGGTACAGAGGTATTGCAGGTGATGAGGCAAGACATACACCCCTGTTGTGGCTCTTGAAGCTTTCGGCTTGCCAGATAGGGACGTTAACAGTGATTATACCAATTCCGACACCAGAAAAGAGTCGTGAGACCGTCATAAGTATCTTCTCGACAGCCGAAGTCTGTAGTATAGTCCCTACTACGACGATCCAGCTTCCCACTACGACACTTCCTTTCCTACCGAGTCGATCTGCGGTCAGGAATGCAGTGATGGCTCCCAGGAGACATCCCATGGAGTAGGCAGAGGCAATGATACCCACGAGATTTGGGTCTGGATAGTCGAAGTCTCGCTGGAAGGAGTCAAGACCTATCACCGCGCCAAAAAGACCCTGATTGTAGCCGAAGAGCTATATATTAGACAATCAGCATGGATATCGCTTCGAGTGTAGCTGCACTGACAAGGAATGACACGCCACAGCACGCAGCCAGGGCGCCTCTTAGTGCCGAGCCCCTGAGATTGCCTCGAACCATGATGTATATACGAATTAAGTATGCTATATTCAGAATGTTCAACTGTATATCATATGGGAGCGGCGAGGAATTGATTCTTGATGGAAGGAATAATCAGGCTGAGTTCTGAAGGAAGGAGGATGATATTTATGGACGTTCACTGAGCATGAGACGCCATTTTGAGACACCTCTAAGCCTTCCTGAACCCATTTTCCGACTCGCATCAGCATCTGCAGAGTATACGAGTAGACACCATCTTCCAGACACCATCTTCTAAAAAATTAAATGGGTAAGATGACACACCATCACTTTCAACTTGGCCGAAGACACATGCAATAGGTCCAGCAAAGGAACCTACCAGGAGGTGTGGCAGACATCCTTCTTCCATGTCAGCTGTTCAGCTCTAGACTTCTCTATCGTGGACTTCACAACGAGGTCTAGCATCCCTCCTCAAAGTTGGGTAAACTGGCCCTAGACGATGCATTTGTCTCTGTGGGTGGGTGTCTAAAAGAGCCTTGGCTGGATCCCGAAATCTCGGGTTGCACGATTCTGCTAGTGAGCGGCCCAGATGTCTCGGATCCAGTGCTGTAAGAATGCTGCTTGTAAGTCCAAGGAGCTTCTTGGTCCTCACCGGTATTCTTGCATACCATTGGCACTTAACGAAGATTCTGACTGAGGTTGCCACTCCATTGGTCTGTCAGGAATACTGGAGCGTGAAGAGGATAGATGTGGCGCTTTCCAGATGTACTACCGCACTCCGATGAAAGATGACTGCTGAGGCGAAGGCTCTCCAATTCCCCCGATTCGATTCGCTTCAGATCGATGGCTTTCATCTCTTACCAAAACGAGGGGGATCGCCGTCCGGGAAATAATCTTACTGAGATTGACAAATGAATTCATGAAGAACAGGAGCATCGAACATCAATTGACCGACTTGAGGCACTGTGTGACTGGCAGCAAGACGGGAAGCGGTCATACATCGGGTATCTCGTTCAAACAGAAGCACCCAAATTTCAATATACGGATCCTTTGGCCGGGAGAGTTGCCTGATGTATCCAGAGATTAGACGAGCGGTGTCGCTGCGTGGATGACAGCAAGACAGGAGGTGGTCATACATCGGGTATTCCGTTCAAACAGAACCACCCAAACTCGATCTACTGATCCTTTGGCGGAGAGAGTAGCCCGATACGTCTACAAAAATCTGCAGGGCTGGAGGTGAGGAACGTAAGCGTTCAAGATTTTCCAATGATTTTTCTCTCCTGCAGCCAGCCTCGGAGGAACATTAACGAGGGCGTGATAGGGATCGCAAACGTAATGTTGTGTCCCATGTAAGACGAGATGGGAAATACTCAGGATGAAATCTGTTTCTCTGTTTAAAAGCCTTTGCAATTTCGATTCCTAATGCATCCCGTGGATTCGCAGTGCATATGAAACGATGACTGCAGGATAGAAGGACGCGGAAGGTGTCCATTGGTTGTCGGTTGCTAGGATGGGGAACTTGATGGTCTTACTTGCATTTTAGGTGATTATAAACCGATTTAGGTACCTTCCGTGCATTCGGAGGCCGTAGATCGCTTATTCTTTCCAACCACTTCACTTCATGCCACAGCCGAGGTTGGTCAACGAGCTCGATTGAGCGACCTGTCTACTTGACCATTCCTCCTCTGAGAAGTCTAGCTTATATGCAACTACCTTACCCACTCATACTGCTTCTGCTTGAGGTACTCAACAACGCGCCGTAATATATCTGGCAGGGTTTAAACCCACATATGAATCTGGTAATTTATCCCTATATCCGGTATATATAAGGCCTAGCGCGCTGTAATTGATACCCGCCCCGACTATTCTCCGAGCTCTAAGATTCCGCACAGAGACCGAGCTCACCGCCAGCACTTAATTAAAATCCACACGATACACCAACCCTTTGTCACAACCATTCCAGCCTTGCCCATCGCCACTCCTCACCGCCATGGCCAAAGAACCCCCCCTCGACGCCGAAAAGGCCGCTGCCAAAGCCGCGAAAAAAGCAGCGAAAAAAGAAAAACGCTCCGACACAGACGGCGGTCACAAAAGCAAGTCCTCCAGATCGAAGTCGAAGACCAACGGCGATCACGCGGAAGAAGCTGCAGCAATAGACGTAGAAACTGCGACCATTTCTACAACGACCCACCTACTCAACAAGCTCGAGTCGGAAAAGCCAGGCACAGCAATAATCAAAGATGACGAGGCAATGAAAATCGACGTGCAGACCAGCCCACCGCAGGGAGCGCTGGTGCCGTTCGCGCAGCCCCTCGCGGAAGAAAAAGTCAGCAAAAAGGTGCTCAAGAGCGTGAAACGAGGTAAGTACCCCCGCCCCCCCTCTCCTTTCCATCCAACCCTCG
>JAABUQ010005229.1_pt1 | contig 21011 bp, 12 predicted proteins | sample 5560001 | NCBI WGS metagenome assembly JAABUQ01 (sample SAMN10711888, study PRJNA513371) | rock metagenome | isolation source: Antarctica rocks | place: Antarctica: Victoria Land, Finger Mt nord | collected 2015-12-18
TCGCTCCACGTGATTCGCGGCGGATCATCAGCCCTTGTATCGGTGATTCGCCGCGAATCGCTCCACGTGATTCGCGGCGAATAGTTACCCGTGGTGAGGGTCAGCAGGGCGGGGCGGGGGGGGATCACTCCGGCTTTCGTCCCGTCGGAACGCGCCCCCGAGTCCGGCCCGAGACGGCGGACAGGGCGGTGCCGGCGGTCACCCCGTGGCACCCCGCCAGGCCGGAATGGACACACCCCTCGCGCCTCTGCCGCCGGGCCTCCATCACCTCCGCCTCGTCGAGCCGGGATATGCCATTGGAGTGCCCCGGGGTCATGGGCGGGCTGGCCACCACGATCGGCCGGCATCTCGGGACACTTCCGGCGGCGGGGAAGGCAGAGGGCCTCTGTCCTCTGAACCCATACCAGTCGAGCTTTCAGCCGACTGTCGATCCCACTGCCTTCCAGGCGGTGGTCGTTCAGTTTATTAGGGGATGCTATTCCCGAGCCTCTTCTGGGCGTCCCTTATTCCTGTAGGCATCAGCACGGCCACCGCCCGGCCGGGCACCGCTCGTGGAGCAGCCGCGCCTTTGCGGCGGTGATGCAGCCGCAGACGCGGCAGCGGACGCCGGTGTGGTGCGCGCAGCCCGCGCAGGCGGCGAGACGGTCCCGGTACGCTTCGGGGGTTGCCGTCTTGAACCCCGACCCGACGAACGTCGCCATCGCCTTGGCGGCGGTGAGGGCCGTGCGGAGCAGGCCGGGGCCGGTGGCTGCCGGCGCGGCCGGGGGACCGGGCGGGGCCGCCAGGGCGGTGGTGCCGATCGACCCGCCGGGGTAGGAACGCACCGTGCGGCGTGCGACGGGCGCGGCCCCCAGTCCGCCGGACCGGTAATTCGCCAAGTGGTGCGCGTACCAGTCGGCCGTGGGGTTGCCCAAGCCGCGCAGCCGGTCGACGGCCGCGGCGGCGGCGGCGAGGGCCCGGTCGCGGCGGCCTAGCTCGGCGTGCTCGACGGCGGCCCTCCAGAGCAGATCGGCTTCGTGCCGGAGGTCGCCCAGCCCGGCGGCGATCGACCGGGCCTGCTCAAGGACGTCCAAGGCCCCGGCGTGGTCGTCCAGACGCAGGGAGGTCAGCGCGATCCGGTCAAGGGCGAGCTTCTCGGCGTAGCGGTCGCCCGCGGCGCGGGCGTAGATCAAAGCCGGGCCGAGGGCCTCCCGCGCCCGCCCCGGCTGGCCCAGGGTGAGTGCGGCGAGGGCCAAATTGCTCAAGGCGTCGGCTTCCCGGGCCGGGTCGCCGAGCCGCCGAGCGGCGGCGAGGGCTTCCTCCAGCGTCCCGACGGCGTGGAGGGCGTCGCCCTCGGCGAGGTGGGCCAAGCCCAGGTCGATGAACGCCGTGACCTCCCCGGGGCGGTCGCCGGCCCCGCGCGCGGCGGCCAAGGCCCGCTCGGCGAGCGCCCGAGGGGGTTCCCGTAACGACGCATCAGGCCCTAACACGGCCTCGGTGTAAGGTCGATCCGTCCTGACGCCGGAGACCAGATACAGGTTCGGGCCGACCGGCCGGGCTCCCCCACTTTCAGGCCACCGCACGTTGATCCGGGCCCCGTCGAGGGGAACCGCTTCGTCCTCGGACCAGGCGAGTCGGAGGTCCGTCCGCCGGGGCCCGCACGGTTCGGCCGACCCGCCGTCGGGCAGGGTCCAGGCCCGATCCGACCTCGGACCGATCAGGCCGCCGAGGAACTCGCCGAGGGGGCTGCGCAGCCGCTGGCGGGCCGGGACCGCCGTGGCGGCGATCGAGCGGGCCCCCCGTTCGGTCGTGACCGCCGCGCGGGCGACAGTGCCGACGCGGTCCCAGTGCCGGTAGCCGCCGCGACACTCCCCCGGCACCCAGAGGATGACGCGGCCCTCCGACGACGGGTCGGGGAGGACGTCGTCGTTGACGACCAGGGGACGCCCGTCGGGCAGCTTCATGGGTTCCTCCCGGTGCGAGGTCGGGGACCGCCTGTCTCATCTTAACGCCGCCAAATGAGGGCGACCACCATGCGGGCGGTGCGACCCGAGGGTTGATTGCGGTCGCCGGTCGGTCTAATTTAAAGATCAGGAGACGATCCCATGATCCGTTCCAGCTCGCCCGGGGATTCCCAATGAGCGGATCGGCCTCGACGCCGCGTCGCCTGGCCTCGGTCATCGTCCCCTGCTTCAACCAGCTGGACTACACCCGGCTCTGCGTTGCGGCGCTGGCGCGGCACACGCGACCGCCCTGGGAGCTGGTGGCGGTCGATAACGGCTCGGCCGACGGCACCGCCGCCTACCTCGCCGGGGTCCAGGCCACCGCCGCGTTCCCCGTCACGGTGGTCACCAACCCCGAGAACCGCGGCTTCCCCGCCGCCTGTAAACAGGGGCTCAAGGCCGCGCGGGGCGATTACCTCGTGCTCCTGAACAACGACGCGGTGGTCACCGACGCCTGGCTCGATCAGCTCGTCGCCCTGGCTGAGTCCGACCCCAAGGTCGGCATGACCGGGCCGGCGTCCAACTACGTGTCGCCCTCCCAGTTGGTCGAGAACGCGCCCTACCGCGACTTGGCGGGGATGCACCGGTTCGCCGCGAAGTGGCGGGCCGAGCACCGCGGCCGGTGGATGAATGTGAGCATGCTCTCGGACTTTTGCTTGTTAATCAAGCGGCCGGCGCTGGATGCGGTCGGCGGCCTGGACGAGAGGTTCGGGCCCGGGTTCTTCGTCGACGACGATCTGGCGATGAGGGTCAGGCGGGCGGGGTTCTCGCTGGCGGTGGCCTACGACCTGTTCGTGCACCACTTCGGCGGCAGGACGTTCGCGGGGTCGGGGTTCGACGCCGGGGCGGCGGCGCGGGGGGCCGCGCTCACGCCGTGGTTTCCACGACCGGACTCGGCTCCCGTTGCTCCCGGCCCGAAGCCCAAGGTCAGCCTGACGATGATCGTCCGCGACGAGGAGGCGAACCTGCCCGCCTGTCTCGGGTCGGCCCGAGACCTGTTCGATGAGGTGATCGTGGTCGACACCGGATCGACCGACCGCACGGTCGAGGTCGCGCGCTTGTTCGGCGCCCGGGTGTTCGATTTCGTCTGGGTGGGCGACTTCGCCGCGGCCCGCAACGCCGCGCTGGCGCGGGCGACCGGCGACTACGCCTTCTGGCTCGACGCCGACGACGTGATCGAGCCGCCCCAGCGGGAGCGGCTCAAGGCGCTGCTCGACGGACTCAAGCCCGGCGAGGAGGCGGCCTACGTGGTCCGCTGCGCCTGCGACCCGGACCGCGACGGCGGCGGGGGCGAGACGGTCGTCGACCACGTCCGGCTGTTCCCCGCCCGCGAGGACGTCCGCTGGACCTATCGGGTGCACGAGCAAATCCTCCCCGCGCTGCGGCGGGCGGGGGTGCCGGTCCGCTGGACCGACGTGACCGTACGGCACACCGGGTACGCCGACCCGGCCCTGCGGCGGCTCAAGCTGGCGCGGGACGAGGCGATCCTGCGGGAAGACCTGGAGGACCGCCCCGACGACCCGTTCCTCCTGTTCAACCTCGGCTCGATCGCCGTCGAGCGGAAGGACTGGCGGGCCGCGCTGGGGCACCTGACCCGGAGCCTGGCGGGGTCGGCGCCGTCCGACTCGATCACCCGCAAGCTGCACGCGCTGATCGCACGGGCGCACCAGCGGCTGGGTGAGCCGGGGGCGGCGCTGGCGGCCTGCGCCGCGGGGCTGGGGTCGGACCCGGACGACGCCGAGCTGCTGGTCCGCAAGGGGGTGCTGCATCGGCTCCTGGGCGAGCCGGCGGAGGCCGCGGCGTGCTGGCGGCGTGTCCTGACCTTGCGGCGCCCGGAGCGGTTCGCCAGCGTCGACGAGGGGATCTACGGGCACGTGACGCGGCGGAACCTGGCGGCCCTGGCGGTGGAACAGGGGGACCGTGCGGAGGCGGCGCGGCTCTGGTCGACGGTGCTCGCCGAGCGCCCCGGCGACGCCGAGGCGGCGCGGGAGCTGGCGCGTCTGGAACGGCGGACGGTCCCCGCCGGGGAGCCGGGGTCGTGAGCCTGCGGCGGCTCCTGTTCGCCTCGGTGCATGGTTACGCCGACCCCTCCAGCGGGGCGGCGTGGGCGACCCGCGACATCCTGGAACTGCTGGCGGCGCGCGGGGTCGACTGCCGGGTGGTCTCGACCGGGGTCCTCGACTACGAGCGGGAGACGCCCCTGGACCCGGTGCTCGATGCGCTCGGCGTGCCGGCGCGCCCGGCCGCCGGCGCCTGTGAGTTCGCGCTGGGGGGCGTGCGCGTGGCGGTGGTCCGGACCGCGTCAAGCCGGGTCGAGCGGTCGTCCGACCCGGTCGAGTCGCGGGCCTTCCTCGCCCTGGCCGAGCGGGCGTTGGACGACTTCCGGCCGCGGGTGCTGCTGACCTACGGCGGGCACCCGGCGAACCTCGCACTGATGGCCCGCGCCCGGCGGCGGGGCGTGCCGGTCGTCTTCCACCTGCACAACTTCGCCTACGGCGACCGCCGGTGCTTCGCCGACGCCTCCGCCGTGCTCGTGCCGTCGGAGTACAGCCGCCGGTACTACGCCCGGCGGCTTGGCCTGGACTGCGCCGCGGTCCCTCTGCCGGTCGTCCCCGCGCGGGCGGTGGCGCCGGCCCGCGAGCCGCGATACCTGACGTTCGTCAACCCGCACCCGGACAAGGGGGCGGTGGTGTTCGCGAGGATCGCGGCCGAGCTGTACGCCCGGCGGCCCGACATCCCGCTCCTGGTCGTCGAGGGTCGCGCGACGGCCGACGGCCTGGCGGGGGTGCGACTGGACCTGTCGGAACTGCGGAACCTGCACCGGCTGCCCAACCTGTCGAGCCCGCGTGCGATCTACCGGGTGACGCGGGCGCTGCTGGCGCCGTCGCTGTTCCGGGAGTCGTTCGGGCGTGTGGCGGCGGAGGCGCTCTGTAACGGCGTCCCGGTGCTGGCGAGCGACCGCGGGGCGTTGCCGGAGACGCTGGGGGACGCGGGTTTCGTGTTCACCGTGCCGGAGCGTTGTACGCCGACCGGCGACGCGGTGCCGACGGCGCGGGAGGTGGCGCCGTGGGTGGCGACGGTGGAGCGGCTGTGGGACGACCCGGGTTTTGAGGCGGCGCACCGGGCGCGGGCGCTGGCGGAGGCCCGGCGGTGGGGCCCTGACGCCCTGGCGGGGCGGTACCTGGCATTCTTCGAGTCGCTCGCCCGCGGCGACTGAGCGGGCATCCGTCCGCCCGCGGGACGGCCTTAACGGCGACCGGAAACCAAAACCGAAGTCTGACCCCAAGCCCTCGTTCGGCCGGCGGGATCGGCGACGGCGCTCAGGCGGCCACCGGCGTCGTAGGGGTAGGTCGTGACCTTGTTCCGGGGGTCGGTCTCGGTGGTGACCCGGTCGTCGGCGTCGTAGCCCCAGGAGGTGACGTCGTCGACCGGGTCGGTCAGGCTCGCCAGCCGGGAGTGGGCGTCGTAGGCGTAGGTGGTCGTGCCGCCGCCGGCCGGATCGGTCCGGGAGGTCAGCCGGTTGCGGGCGTCGTAGGCGGTGGTCGTGGTGTGGCTCAGGCCGTCGGTGACGGTGGTCGGGTTGCCCGCGGCGTCGTCAACGGTTCCTGACACCTTTTACCCTCCGTGACACCTTTTACCCTCCGACCACCGAGGTGAGCCGGTCGCGGGCGTCGTAGGCGAAGGTGGTGACGTGGTTCAACGGGTCGGTGACGCGGGTCAGGTTGCCCGCGGCGTCGTCAACGGTTCCTGACACCTTTTACCTGCCTGACACCTTTTACCTCCCCGGCGTCGTCAACGGTTCCTGACACCATTTATCCTGACACCATTTATCCTCGGCGCTGACACCATTTATCCTCGGCGTCAACGGTTCCTTGACACCTTTTGCCCCACCTTTTGCCCTTCGGATAGTTTCTTAGCGCCAGTCGGGCTGGAAAGCGATACCACCTGTGGGTGTCGGATGGACGACGCGGTTCTTACCATCGATGCCGATCAGCACGACGCTCCCGACGAACCGCGAATTATCCTTTGCGGGAGGAGCCTTCTCGGCGTTGTCAAACCGCACGGGAGCGGTTGGAGTGCCTGTAAAGGCGATCCTCTTGCCGTCGGGCGACCAGCACGCAAGCGCGGGAGACGGGTGAAGCCGGCGACGGTTCGACCCATCGGCATCGACGAGGAAGAGCCCCTCGTTTTCGGCCTCAACGCCGGTGGAACCGTAGAGGATCTTAGACCCGTCTGGGGAGAAACGACCGGCGAACGCTCCACCCCGCGTCAGTCGGACTCCGCCGGTGCCGTCTAGCCGCATACGGAAGAGTCCCTGCGGAGAATCCAGTCCACGTGTCCTAGACGTCAAGAGCCACCGCCCGTCGGGAGATATGTCCTCAATGATGTCCGTTCCGGGGACTGGCAACTTCGTACCGCCCTTGCTGCGGAGGTCGAATCGGAGGGTTTCGAAGGTCAGTTGCGGGAAGGTTCCTCGTGCCCCGGTCGCGATGATGGTCTTGCCGTCGGGCGTCCAGGCGACCTTGGCCGAGGTGAGCAGTCGCATCGCTTCGGGATTGCCGATCTCGCCGACATGAGTCGGCCTCGCACCAAGCTTCAGTGGGCAAGTCCAGAGCCCGGTATCGATTCCGAATGCGAGTGTCGTCCCATCGGGCGAGAGGCGAGCGTGCGACCCCGAGGGGACAATCTTCTCCCACCCGGATGCCGCGGGATTGAGTGCGACGATCCAGTTATGTTCGTCACCCTTGACAGCCGTGACAGTTACGACCCTACCGCTCTCTTTTCCACCGGTGCCTGGTGGAGAGTCGTCGCCAGCGAAAGCAGAGACCCCTAGCGCGGCGAGGAACAAGGAGATCGCGTCGGCGAAACGCGAGAGACCGCGCCGTGGGAAGAGACGAGATCCGGGACGCTTAAACATCGAGCCAACACCTCACTTTATTTGAGCTGTCTGAGTAGACCGGTCCAGCGGAATCGGCCGTTGGAATGCTTTCGGGTCCGGGGCACAGCTAACGAGGCTTCGCCTCAGACCGATTTCCCAGACCTTGAGGTTTTCATATGCCCATCTCCGGTGTGTTGCCCATCGGTGGCGGCGGCTGTGGCGGAGGCTCCGGCGGCGGCTGTGGCGGCGGTTCCGGCGGAAGTTCTGGCGGAGGCTCCGCCGGGTCAAAGTCAATGTATGGGAGGTAACCTCTAAGTCTCTGGGCCAGCCATGCCGGGCTGTTAGGCGCGCAGATAACCGGATAATTCGTTACAAATGGCAGCTTCGGAATGCCCGATTTGAACGGCGCGTAAGGGTTAGGCGGGTAAACGAGAGGCAGGGGCTTCCCCATTCTCCACACCAAGCCCTGCGGGAAGACCCCCGGGGGGTAATAGCTGCCGCCCCAGGGCAGGGTGACGCAACCGGGCGGATCAGGATTCCTCAAAGCCGGGCCGGCCACCGGTCCCCGCCATCTGTATCGCCCCGGGGGCAATTCGACGACGTGACCCTTCAGTCCTGTCGGGTCGGTGGAGTCAACAGGGTCGTTGTTGACATACCGATAATAGTTCACATCCCCTGACAGGAATCTTTCGGGGTCTGAGGTAACGAACCTCCCTTGGCTCGGCCCGTACCACCGCGCCTGGTCGAAGTACAGTTGCACGTTCGCGGTCGGGTCGAAGCGCATCCCGGCGAACTTGAACCCGTCCCCCGCCGCCGGATTGCTCTCACCCACCACGTTGCCGTAGGCCCCGTAATCGACCTGGTCGATCACCGCCCCGGAGTTGTTCACCAGGTCGCGCACCGTCCCCAGCCGGTCCGCCAGGTACCACGCCACGCCGCCGGCGGGGGTCTCCCGCGCCAGCACCGCGTCCACACCGGCCGCACCCGGACCGTTCAGATACCGCGCCGTCTGCGTCCCGGCACCGTTGAAGTCCAGGACCGGCGACGTGCCGTCATAGACCGTCCAGGTCGCGTTGCCCCCTTCGACCACCCCGATCCGACGGTCGAGCGCGTCATAAGTGTACCGCGCCACCGGCGTCGTCACCCCCCCCACTTTGCTGTCCACCCCGGTGAGCCGGTCGCGGTAGTCCCAGGTGTAGAGCGTCTGGTTGCCGGTACTGACCTGCGTCCTTGAGACCAGGTTGCCCTCGTCGTCGTAGGCGTAGGTGTACGTCCCGTCGCCCGCCAGCCGGTTGCCGGTGGCAGTCGAGTAGCCCGTGGTGTTCCGGTTGCCGTTGGCGTCGTACCCGAAGCTCTCGTTAGCGAACGAGGCGTTGGTGTGCGTCACCCCGGTGAGCTGGCCGTCGTCGGTGTACGCGTACCCGACGGTGTCGGTCGACGCCCCGCCGTCCCAGGCCCGCGACTCCGAGGTCAGCCGGTCGGCGGTGTCCAGCGTGTACCCGTGGGAGGCGACGACCGTCCCCCCCGACAGCGCCGTCTCGTGGGTCAGGCTCGTCAGCCGGTCGGCCCCGTCGTAGGCGGAGGCCGTCGCCAGCACGGTCGTCGTCCCCGCCAGGTCGGAGTACCGGGTCAGCGACGTCCGACGCCCCGCCGCGTCATAGGCGAAGTCCGCCCGCTTGGGGGTCACCCCGGTGCCCGACTGGGTCAGGCTGGTCAGCTCGTCGCGGACGTCGTAGGTGGAGCCGTTCACGCCCCCGAGGCCGTCGGTCAGGCTCGTGCGGTTGCCGGCCGGGTCGTAGCCGGAGGTCAGGATCACCCGCGGCAGGTCGGGCGTGCCCAGGTCGTCCGCCGTGGTGGGCCGGTTCGCGGCGTCGTAGCCGAAGGCGTAGGTGCTGCTGGCGTCCTGGACGCCGGTCACCCGGCCCGCCGCGTCGTAGGTGGTGGTGGCCGTGTTCGCCGGCGACGCGCCCACCCAGGTCTCGGTGGTGGGTCGGTTGTCGGCGTCGTAACCGTACTGGGTGACCCGGCCGTCGCGGTCGGTCTTCTGCGTCCGGTTGCCGGCGACGTCGTAGGCGTCGGTGGTGACCTTGCCGCGGGGGTCGGTCTCGGTGGTCGCCCGGTTGTTCGCGTCGTACCCCCAGGAGGTGACGTTGTTGACCGGGTCGGTCAGGCTCGCCAGCCGGGAGTGGGCGTCGTAGGCGTAGGTGGTGGTGCCGCCGCCGGCCGGGTCGGTGACGCTCACCAGCCGGTCGCGGGCGTCGTAGGCGGAGGTGGTGGTGTGGTTCAGGCCGTCGGTGACGGTGATCCGGTTGCCCACGGCGTCGTAGCCGTAGGTCGTCGTGAGCGGGTTGGTGCCGTACATCCCCGCGTACCGCGTCGCCGAGGTCAGCCGGTTCAGGGCGTCGTAGGCGTACGACCGGGAATCGCCCAGCGGGTCGGTGACCGAGGTCAGGTTGCCGTCGGCGTCGTAGCCGTAGGTCGTGGACGAGGTCAGGCCGGCCCGGGTCGTGCTCTGGAGCCGGCCCAGGGCGTCGTAGGCGTAGGCCGTCGTGTGGCCGTTCGCGTCGGTCAGGCCGGTCGGCTGGCCGGCGTCGTCGTAGGCGGTGGTCGTGGCGTGGCTCAGCGGGTCGGTGACGGTGGTCGGCCGGTTGTCCAGGTCGTAGGCGTACGTGGTGGCGTGGCCCAGCGGGTCGGTGGCCGAGGTCAGGTTGCCCAGCGCGTCGTAGCCGTAGGAGGTCTGCCGGCCGGTCCCCTGGTTGACCGGGTCGACCACCGAGGTCAGCCGGTCGCGGGCGTCGTAGGCGAAGGTGGTGACGTGGTTCAACGGGTCGGTGACGCGGGTCAGGTTCCCGGCCGGGTCGTAGGCGTAGGCGGTGGTCTTGCCGGCGGCGGCCTCGACCGGGTCCTGGCCGGTCAGCACCCGGCCGGCGGCGTCGAAGGTGTACGTCGTGACGTGGTTCAGTTCGTCGGTGACCGAGGTGACGTCGCCGGCGGTGTCGTAGCCGAATTGGACCGCCGGGCTGCCGGCACCGGGGTAGGTGATGGTGGTCAGGCGGCCGAGCGAATTGTAAGCGTAGGAAGTCGTGTTGCCGTTGCGGTCGGTGTCGGTGAGGACCTGGCCGGCGGCGTTGTAGGTGAAGTCCTCGTGCCCGAGGTCGGGGTCGGTCCGCCGCAGGACGTTGCCGCGGGTGTCGAGGGTGAAGGTGGTGACCAGGTTGCGGAAGTCGGTGACCTGGGTCGGCTGGCCGAAGTTGGGGTCGTAGGCGATCATCTCGACGCTCGTGTCGGGGCGGGTGACCTGGGTCACGTTGCCCTTCATGTCGTAGGCGTAGGAGGTGGTCCGGTTCAGCGGGTCGGTGACGGCCGTCGGCCACCCGGTCATCATGTCGCGGGTGATCGTGGTCGTCTTGCCGGCGGCGTCGGTCGAGGCCGAGGGGTGGCCCATGGCGTCGAAGGTCAGCGTGGTGGCGTGGCCGTCGGGGTCGGTGACGGCCCCCTGGTAGGTGCCGGGAGTGGGCAAGGCGCCGGACCCGCCGGGGGCGAGCAGGCCCTTCTCCTCGCCGCCGCCGACCGTGGTCGTGCTGGTGCCGTCGAAGAGCGTCTCGCTGGTGAGCCGGCCGAAGCCGTCGTAGCGGGCCGTGGCGGTGCGGCCGTCGGGGTTGACCTCGGTGGTGACCCGGTGGTTGGCCGGGGTGGCGTAGCCGTACCCGGTGACCGCGCCGTCGGGGTCGGTGACCCCGGTGAGGTTGCCGGAGGCGTCGACGGTGAAGCGGGTGACCCGACCGGCCGGGTCGGTGACCGTGCTCAGGCGGCCCGAGGCGTCGTACGCCAGGGTCGTCACCAGGCCGACCGGGTCGGTGACCGTCTGCAAGGCCCCGGCGGCGGGCCCGGCGGCGACGTAGGCGTAGGCCGTGGCGTTGCCGTTGCGGTCGGCCTCGGAGACCTCCCGGCCGGCGGCGTCGAACCGCAGGGCGGCGCCGTCGGCATAGGACCGGGTCCAGGTGCCGTCGGGGTTGCGGGCCAGCGTCGAGGTGTCGCCCATCGGGGCGGCGTAGCGCCGGGGGAGCGCGCGGCCGGTGAAGGGCGCGACCGCGACCAGGGTCTGGGTGCCGGTGCCGACCTGAAACGCCGACCCCATCTGGTTGGCGTCGGGGTTGGAGAGGAGGACCTGGACGGGGCCGGTGCCGTCGGCCAGGATCAGGTCGGGCTTGCCGTCGCCGTTGAGGTCCGCGGCCGTCAGTTCGTTCACGGTGGCGCCCGACCTGACGGACGGGTAGAACACGGAATTGCCCCAGGAGCCCGAGGGGCTGCCCGGGACGATCGCCACCCCGGATTGCGTGTCGTACGTCACCACGGCCGCGTCGAGCTGGCCGTTGCCGTAGAAGTCGCCCAGGGTCAGGCCGGTGAACCCCGGGTGGGTCAACGAGCTGACCGTGTACGTCCCCGCCCGGGTGAACCCGCCCGCGCCGTCGCCGGCCATCAGGTAGAGCGTCGTGTCGTCGACGACGGCCAGGTCGAGCTTGCCGTCACCGGTCAGGTCGCCGGCCGCCACCAGGCCCGCGGACGAGTAGGCGGTGGCCGCCCCGAAGGTGCCGTTGCCATTGCCGGGGAGCACACGCAGCAAACGGTCGCCGGTGGTCGCGACGGCCAGGTCGAGCTTGCCGTCGCCGTTGAAATCGCCCGCGGCCATCGAGCCGACCCCGGTGGTCGCGCCGCCGCCGACGGTGGTCACCGCCGCCGCGCCGAAGGTGCCGTCGCCGACCCCGGGCAGGACCGCGACGGTCCCGTCGTTCTCGAGCACGGCCAGGTCGAGCACGCCGTTGGCGTGCCCGGTGAAGTTCCCGGCCAGGACCGCGCTGGCCGACGCGGCGAGCGTGTAGGTGCCGCCCGCGGTGAAGCCCCCCGAGGCGCTGGCCAGGGAGACCGAGACGGCCGAGCCGCTGACGGACGCCAGGTCGGACCTGCCGTCGCCGTTGAAGTCCCCCGCGGCGAGGGCGACGGGGTTGGGGACCGTCGTCGTACCCGACCCGGCCGTGAAATCCCCCATGCCGTCGTTGGACTGGACCTGGAGGTTGTAGGAGAACCCGGGGCGCATCGGGTCGGTGGACGCGACCTGCTGGACGGCCGTCAGGTCGTTGACCGGGCCGGCGGCTTGGTAGCCGAACCGCTCCGTCCCCTGCGACCCCGCGGTGACCAAGACCGGGCCGGTCGGGGGGCCGGCATAGACGTGCTGCAAGCCGCCGATACTCCAGCCCGCCCCGTACGGGCTCGCCGAGGCGTTGACCACGTTGACCGAGCTGTTGTACGGGGCGCTCATCGAGGGCCCGCCGCCGTAGTTCTCCGTCACGTTCATGCTGTAGGGATACACGCCGGTGGCCAGCGCGGTCGCGTCGGCCTGGAGCGGGACCCGTTGGGCCTGGCCGTCACTGAGGCCCGCGGGGGTGTTGTAAGTGACGGCGGCACCCTGGCTGACCCCGCCCACGGCCACGCCGGCGGAGACCGAGCGGATCGCGGTGGAATCGGAGCCGGGTTGGGTGCTCGGCTCGAACTGGACGACCGGTTGGGGGAGGGCCTGGAGCGAGCTGTACTGCAGGTCGAGCGTGCGCCCCTGCCCCTGCGACTGGTACGCGACCAGGGGGTGGTCCTGAAAGAACTCGCCGGTGACCAGGCCGGCGTCGGAGTTCATCGCCCCGCGCTTCTGAATCGGGACCGGGCCCGAGGCCCCCCCGCGGCCGGCCCGTTCGCCCCCGGGGCCGTCCCGTTCGCCCCCGCCTGGCAGCCGTTGCAATCGGTCACCGGTAACCCCTGGCCGTCCACCAAGAACACTTCTATCAGGCAGCTCGACGCGAGCACACCCCCGTCGGCCGTCTCCAGCCGCCGGCCGTCGCCGCTGACCTTCAGGTGGCCGGTCACGTCGAAACCGCCCGTCGTCATGTTCATCGTCAGGAGGTTGAGCACGACCCCGGGCGCGTACCCCGCCGTGTTGGGCAGCGTCACCTGCGCCGGCGTGCTGAACATCAGCTCGGGCCCGTCGACCCCGACCATCGAACCCGGCACGACCCCCGGCGGCAGCACCTCGCGGAGCCGGTCGACCGGCAGCGCCGTCAGCGCCAGCTTGCCGCCGAACGGCTTGCCGTCCATGGTCATGGCGCTGTGCGCCGCGACGTGGAGCGAGACCCCCGGCAGGAGCGGGCTGGTCAGGTCCATCGGCCGGCCCGGGTCGGCCTGGCTGAAGTCGGTGGCGTGGGCCAGGTCGAGGTGGGGGAGGGCGATCGGCCGGGGGACGACGTTGTCCGCCTTGGCGTAGAGCGGGTGGCCGACGAACTGGGTCGTCGGCGCCATGAGCATCATGTAGTCGCCGGCCGCGTCGGCGTGGTAGCCGTCGACGGTCAGCGGCCCGGGCTGAGCCGTGACGCCCGCGAGCGTGAAGTGCCCGGTGAGGTCGGTTGTCGTCGTACTGGCGCCGATCATCACCGGGACGCCGGCCAGGGGCACGCCCGAGACGTCGACGACCTGGCCGGAGACCTCGGTGGACGGGCGGGGCGTGGCCGTGACGGTGACCGGGACGTGCTCGGCGGCGGCGTGCGTGCCGTCGGAGACCGTGACGGTGAAGTCGTAGGGCCCGGCCTGGCCGGGGGCCGGGGCGAAGGCCAGCTCGCCGGTGCCGCGGTTGAAGGTCATGTTCGCCGGCAGCGGCTGCGGCGTGATGGTGTAGGTGAGGCCCGACCCGCTCAGGCCCAGGGCCGGGAGCGTCACGTCGAGGGTGCCGCCGACGGCGACCGACTGGGGGGCCTGCGCGACCGTCGGCCCGGCGGGGGTAACGGCCGGGGCTGGCGTGGGGGCCGCGGCCGGTGTGGCGGCCGGGGGGGTCACGGTCGTGGTGACGGCGGGTGGGACGGCCGGGGCCGGCGGGAGGGCGGGTGAGACGGCCGAGACGGCCGCCGGCGGCGGGGAAGCGGGGGGGACGGCCGGGGGCGGCGGGAGGGCGGGCGAGACCAGGGCCGTCAGGTGGTGGCGGGCGGCGTAGACCGGGTGGGCCTGTAGCTCCATCACCAGGCACGCCCCCCAGCCGTGGCGGGCCGCGAACCGCCAGTGCAGGGCGAGCTGTCGGCCCAGGGCGCCCAGCGCCATCCGGTCCGCCCGCAGCGGGTGGTGCGCCAGGTCTGCGGCGAAGGCGTCGAGTTCGGGACGGGGGGCCATGTCCAGGCGGGCGAACGCCCCCCCCGGTGCCGTCATCGGCGGGGCGGTGAGGTGCCTCCCGCCGCCCCGGCTCAAGAGCTGCCGGGCTTCGAGGGCCTCCACTTGAGCATTCAGGGGCTTGCGCGGGCGGCGGCTCATGGCGCGGTCCTCGGGCGGTCGGGCGGCCCGTCCCGGGGGGCTCGGCGCGGTCCCGTAGAAAACCTCGTCCCGTGGCGGACGCGGTGCTCGCAGAGGCGTCCGCCAATTTGATCGTAGAGTAGGGCATTTGCAAGTTTTATTTTGACGGGATGACGGGTTTGGCAGCCAAACTGGGTTGTTCACACGAAACAATCGCATTCGTTTCTCATGGCATTCGCCGCCCACCACCCCGGCCGCCGGCCACGGTCCGCCTCGACTTCCTGGGAGCATCACGATGAGATCCCGCCGGACCCTCCTGCTCGTGCTGGCCTCCTCCCTTGCCGCTGCCGCCGCTCAGGCGGGCGAGAGGCGCCCGCTCGACCGCGCACTCCGCGCGCGGCTGGCCGCGGCGGCGGTCACCCCCCTCGACCCGGGTCCCAGCCCCCCGGGGCCGAAAGTCCGGCTCGGGCGGATGCTCTTCTTCGACAAGGTCCTCGCCGGCAACCGCGACGTCGCCTGCGCGACCTGTCACCACCCCTCCCTCATGACCGGCGATGCCCTGTCGCTGTCCGTCGGCACCGGCGGCAGCGGGCTGGGGCCGGCCCGCGTCCCGGGGCCAGGCCGGACGTTCGTCCCGCGCAACGCCACCGAACTGTTCGACCGCGGCGCGCCCCAGTGGCGGACCATGTTCTGGGACTTCCGGGTCTCGGGCGCACCGGGCCGGTTCCGGACCCCCGCCGGGGCCCAACTCCCCGACGGGTTGGACGGGGTCCTGGCCGCCCAGGCGATGTTCCCGGTCACCGGCCGCGACGAGATGCGCGGCGTCCCGGGCGACCCGAACAACGAGCTGGCCGGCCTCACCGACGACGACTTCCGGGGCATCTGGTCCGGTCTGACCGCACAGCTGCTGGCGATCCCCGGGTACCGACGCCTCTTCGCCGACGCCTACCCCTCCGTCCCGACGTCCGGGCTCGGCTTCCAGCACGCCGCCAACGCCATCGCCGCCTTCGAGACCGCCGCCTTCACCGCCGCCGACACCCCCTGGGACCGGTTCCTCGCCGGCGACGGCCGCGCCCTGCCGCGGGCCGCCAAGCGGGGGACCATGCTGTTCTACGGAAAGGCGGGGTGTGTCCGGTGTCACGCCGGGAACCTCCTGACCGACCAGCGGCCCCACAACCTCGCCGTCCCCCAGTTCGGACCGGGCAAGCCACCGTCGCCCCCCCTGGACCTCGGCTGCGGTCCGGTCAGCGGCCGACCCGCCGACCGGTTCGCCTTCCGCACGCCCCCGCTACGGAACGTGGCGGTGACCGGACCCTGGATGCACGACGGCGCTTACACGACGCTGGAGGGGGCGGTCCGCCACCACCTCGACCCGGCCCGCGCCCTCCTGGCGTACGACCGGTCGCAGTTGGCCCCCGCCCTCCGACCGACCGTCCTCGACGACCCGGCGACGCTCCGGGCGGTCCTGGCGACGCTCGACCCGCTGGCGGGGCCGATCGAACTGGCGGACGGGGAGATCGACGACCTGTTGGCCTTCCTCATCGGGCTGACCAGCCCGTCGGTCGATTCACTCGACGCGGTCATCCCCGAGGCGGTCCCCAGCGGGCTCCCGGTCGATCGGTTCCCGGCCTGGCGTTAAGCCCCGACCGGGAGCCCACCCGTCCTTGACGGTATGCGAGGCACCTGCCGCCCGTTGAGACCGGCGGGGATTGTTCCGTTGCCAGGTCGCGTGATAAAGACACTCCCCTCGTACCCAGGTCTGAGCCATCGCGGGGCTGCGGTCGCGGGGCTCGTTACACGGGCCCGCCACGGCGGGCCGCCGGCCCGCCGGCCGGCGGCATGTGGGCGGATACCTTCACGGCCAAGGCCGTAAGATAGGCGTTGCACAGCCGAAACCCTCGGCCTGAACGTCCCCGCCACATCGGTCGCAACGCTCACAAGCTACGCTCATCGCCCTCGCCTCTCCGCAGACCGATAGACAGCCATTGGGGAGGGGGCGGTTACCCCCGCCCCGGCTCATTCTCGGTGAGCCATGCCGAGTTTGCCGAGAGTTGCCGAGTTTCTTTTCCTACCCCGCGTGAGAAAAAGCGCTGACAGTTGTAAGCGCATAATAGGGTAGGAGCGGGTTCCCAAACTCGGCAACTCTCGGCAAACTCGGCACTACACTTGTCATAGACTCGGGCGTCGGGCCGTGGGCCCCTATCGGAAGGGGTCTCACTCGCTCTCGACCCTCCACATCTGGAACCCCTTGCGGTCGGGCGAAGACACGAGCGTCTTCCCGTTGATGACCCGGCCCTTTAACTGCTTCAGCCGCTTCCCGATGCTCCTGGGGCTCGGGAGGTCGCCGTTGTACGACCACTCCATGAGGCAGTCGTGGAGTGCGGAGAGCTTCTCCGGTTGATCCTTCAGGAGCCGGAGCGCCTCGGGGACCGTCACCCCCCGGTCCGAGTTAGGGAGTTCCGACCAAGCCTCGACCAGCGCGGTCCGGGCGTTGCTCTCGGGGTCGTCGGCCTGGAGTTCCTTGCGGGGCGCGCACGGGTCGAGACCGGTGGCCCAGAACACCGCCGAACGGACGACCTCGGACCACGACTCGAAAGAGCCGAATGGGGTCAGCCCGTCGGCCGGCCGGCCGGCCAGGGCGTGCGCACGGAGCAGGGTCAGCGCGGCGGCCACCAGCGCGGGGCGGTGCCTGCGGACGTGCCTCAGCAGGTCGCCCTTGATGGTGAACTCGGACCGTTCCTCGGGGCGTTCGTCCCGCGATTCGAGCCGGCACGGGACGATGCGGCGCTGGACGTCGCCCTTCAAGACCACGTTGTTCCCGGTCCCATACCAGATCGTGAACAGCGGCATGTCGGGGGTCATCTCCGACGCCCCCAACTTTCGGTCCTTCCACGACGGGGCGGTCAGAGCTGAGTCGAGCGACGAACCCCCGAACGTGCCCGCGATGTTGTCGATCAACATCAGCCGGTCACCGGCGAGGGCCGTCGCCGTGATCCGCTTCCGCATCTCGTCATCGCTGTCGGGGTACGCCGTGCGTGGCATCTCTCGCCCGGTGGCGATGACGGCGATGATGTCCGTCAGCTTGCTCTTGCCCGACCCGGGGGTGTTGGCGTCGAAGAAGAACAGCGGGCAGTAACCGAGTATGGCGAACCGGGCCAGGGGCGTGAGCAGCGCCGCCAGCCACGCCGCGCGGTGGGCCTCGCCGGCAAAGGGAAAATCCACCGCCAGGTCTAACAACCGCTCGGCCGCGTACCGGGCGTCTTCTCGGGTGGGCTCGGCTTGGATCGCGGGGAACTCGGCGTTCGGCTCGTAGAGCAACTCCGTCGCCTCGTCCCAGCCTGGGGCGGTAAGGATGGTCCCGTCGGGGCGCAAGACCGGGGCCTCGGTAATGGCCTCGATGGGCCGGATCTCCGACCAAGCGCCGCGCGCTGCCACTCCATTGACAGCCCAATTGGGTGGGTGGGCGTTGATCCGATCGACACCGCCGCTTCGATCGACCCGGGTCTGTTTCCAGGCGGCCGTCTTGGTCATCAAATCCCGCAGCCGGGCGTTCGGCAGAGGGGCAATGCGGGGCGACCCCACGGGCCGGTGGATCTTCTCTTTTGCCCGTGAAGGGTCGCGGAGGACGGTCACCAGCGCGTTACCGCGTTGGAAAATATCGGGATCGGCTCCCAGGGCGGCAACGGCCAAGTTGATGACGGCGTGCTCCTCCGTCGTGATGACGATCACGGGGCGGCCATCGCCGTCGTCGCCGCGGGTCTCTGCCGGAGGGGCGGGCCCGGGCGGTGCGGAGAGGCGGCCGTCGCCATTGCCGCCGTTGCGATGGGTGCCTATTCCCCCGTTGCGGCCGTCGCCGTTCAGGTGCCAGCCGCGGCGGATCTCCACCCGGTACGCCTCATCGACCTTGTGCCTCAACTCGCGCTCGGACCAGGGGGGTTCGCACCGCGGGTTGTACTCAGCCGAGAGCAGCCGGTAAGCGACGTCGGGGGGCAGGTCGAAACCGGGCCCCACTTCGACGGCCACCTTGAGCGTCTTCCCGTGGCCGTCCTGACCGGACACCGCGGGCTCGCAGTTCGCCAGGTACTTTGACGCGCGGCCCTCGACGTCGAGCGGCCCCGGGCTGCCGTTGCGGATTTTTCGCGGGGCCGGTCCCCTCGCCGGGGGGAGTTGTTCCGCCTTCCCCGATCGTCCCGCGGCGGCGAGCGCTTCGAGCAACCCCGCGGGCACAGTCTTCACCGCGGCCGGGGCCTTGAGCACGCGTGCGAACCGGTGGGGGCGTTCCTCCGTCGGCGTGCCCTTGCGTGCCTCGGTCCCGTACATCTTGCAGATCCGCGGCGCGTCGTACACCTTGCGGTCGATGCCGCAGGCGTCGTTGTCGAACCGGTCGGCCAGGGCGTTGAGCACCGACTTGACCAGCAGCGTTGACGGCCCGTCGGTCCGCAGCGGCTTGCCGCCGGCGACGGCTTCGAACCGGTCGTCGTTGGGCAGGTCGATGCGGTAGAGCAGGTGCCAGCCGTTGCCGCTGTCGGCGACAACCGGGGCGGGCCAGCCGCGGCCGTCCAGGTGCTCGCGCACGTCCATCATCATCTTGAGGGACTGACCCTTCTCGGCGTCAGTCGCGGACTGGCCCTTGTCGGGCCGCTCCGGGTCGAAGTCGATCAGGAGCCACCGCCGGTGGCGGACGTCGGCCGAGGTGGCACCCTGCCCGCGGACCGTGCCGGGGGGCAATGCCGGGTCGATGCCGTTCAGGACGAAGTAGACCCCGGGGGCCGTCCCCGAGAGCCGGAGCGCCTTCCTGGCGGCCTCGACGGCACCGCCGGGGCGGAAGCGGATGACGACGTTGACGGGGTCCTTCCGGCCTGGCACGGACGCCTTGGGAGCCCGGATCTCAAATGCCTGGCCGTCCCCGACGAACAGCCCCAGCCAGCGGGAGACGTCACGCTCGGACGGCGGCCGGCCGTTAAGCTTGGACGGACGGTGAGCGATGTCGTAAGATGTGGGCACGTCAGACTCCTCCCTTAAGGGGTCTGTGCGAGGCCGCGTGCCGGGGTACCAACCCGACCCGTTGCCGACCATAAGCGCTCATGACGCCCGGTGTTCCCGCACCGGGCGTCTGTTTTGCGCCGGGAGTCGAGTGTAACAGAACCCCGGGCCGGCGGAACGACCCTGCGGGTAAGAAATTGCGCCCACGGCCGTTCAGACGCGCCGGGGCCGCGGGCGTGACGGCCGTGGGCGCGTGCCGGCGGTGGAATGCGCGCGGGATCGCTCGTTCAGCTTTACCGCCGCCCTCTGTTCTGGGAGACATGAGAAGCCGGCTCCGTCTGAAGATGTTGTTCAGGCTCCGTTCCGGAATCGTGATCAACTCCCTTTGGGCGGTAGTTGGGTGCGGACGGGTGCGCCAGCGGATTCTGGCAGCCTGTTCCGTTTGGGGGTAGAACGGGGGATCGGATCGAACCCGCACCGGAGGCCCGCATGAACACCGCCACCCTCGACGCCATGACCCCGCTGCAACGCCTGATCGTCGAGCGGGCCTTGGCCCTGGCCCAGGAGTTGGAGGCCACCGCCGGCTCCGCTCCGGCCGGCCAGATCATCGACCGGTGCGAGTCCCTCCTGCTCGGCAACGGGCGAGAGTTCCTCCGCCGGGCCCTGGAGGATACCCTCCAGGCCCAGGTCGATGCCCTCGAGAAAAAGGGGCTCCCGGCCGGATCTGCCCCTGTGGCGTGATCGGCCGCAACAAGGGGCGGTCGTCGCGGTCGATGATGACCGCCCTGGGCCGGTCGGAGTTGCTGCGGACCTACTTCGCCTGCCCCGGCTGCGGCCAGGGGGATGCTCACGCCGACCGCCTGCTCGGCCTGGGCGGCTTCCTGACCCACCAGGCGACCCGGCTGATCTGCCTGACCGGCGGCCGGATCGCCTACGCCCCCGCCGCCGAGATGCTCCGGGCGTGCTGCGGCTGGACCGTCAGCGACGAGACCATCCGGTTGGCCTGCCAGGGCCAGTCGGGGCCGATCGCCGAGTTCCTTGCCGCGCCGGCGGCCGGGGTGGCCTTCGCCGAGGCCGCCGGCGACGTCGAGTTCCAGCTCGATGCCACCACGGTCAACACGACCGGCGGGTGGCGCGACATGAAGCTCGGCATCTTCGCCCGCCGCGAGCCGGGCCCCAGGGCCACCGCGGCGGCGTGGGACAGCCGGGACCTGCCGGGCCCGACGGCGCGGGTGGCCTTCGCGGCGATCGAGCCGATCGACCGGTTCGCCCCCCGGATCGGCCAGTGGGCCGGCCGGCTGAAGCTGGACGACACCGCGGCGATCACGACGCCGGGCGACGGGGCGGCGTGGATCTGGAACGCCGCGGCCGAGCAACTGCCCGGCTCCGGCGGGGTGCTCGACATCTACCACGCCTCGGGGCACATCTCCGACGCGGGCAAGGGGCTCTTCGGCGACGGGACCGCGGCGGCGAAGACCTGGCTGGAAGAGGGTCGGGCCCTGCTGCTGTCCGACGGCTGGGCGGGGCTGTGCGACCACATCGGCGCGACGCTCCTAAAGGACCCCGAGCTGTCCGGTCACGCGGCGTTGGGCGAGCTGACGGGCTACTTCGCCGCCCATACGGAGCGGATGAATTACGCCCATCGGCTCAACACGGGCCGGTCGATCGGCAGCGGGATGGTCGAGGGCGCGGCGAAGAACCTGATCGGCAAGCGGATGAAGCAGACGGGGGCGCGGTGGGTGGTCGGCAACGCCGACGCGATGGCCAGCTTGTGCAGCCTGAGTTACAGCGATCACTGGGACCGATATTGGGCCTCACCCAACTGAATGCCGGAATCCGCTGGCGCACCC
>JAABUQ010005230.1_pt1 | contig 21009 bp, 24 predicted proteins | sample 5560001 | NCBI WGS metagenome assembly JAABUQ01 (sample SAMN10711888, study PRJNA513371) | rock metagenome | isolation source: Antarctica rocks | place: Antarctica: Victoria Land, Finger Mt nord | collected 2015-12-18
TGGAAGGGGAGATGGAAAGGGGGCTTAGGTGAAGGACCAGGTTGTGTGGAATGGGGGGGGTTGATGTTTGGAGAAGAGGTGATAGAGCAAGAATCGACAAAGGGAAAAGGCCAATTGGCCATGGTGGATGAATGGAATCAATGTACATCACTAGAATTTTGCGACATCCGAAACGCTATGCAGTTGTGTGTAGCAAAGCTTTCCGCTAGGACGTCCGACCGCTGTGGAAATACCCCGAGTCAGACCGGCCTTCCATTCTTCTCCTCGCCCTTCCCCTCCCCGTAAACCCGATACTGCCACCCCAACCCCAAATCACACAGCGCCTGGAAAATGCCACAAAGCTTAAACGCCCAGGGCACCTTGCCCTCCTCGCTCAGGAAGAAAAACCCCATTTTCATCGCGTCCCCGAACAACCAGTTCGCGAGCACGGACACCCGGAACCCCTTGCAGGAACGGGCGCGTTGGTTCGCGAGAATTTGGGGGAGGGGGAGGACGGCTTCGATGGCGAGGCCGGTGTAGCCGATTGCATTCGTGTAGCTTGAGGAGGCGGTGGGGCGGAGGAAGGTGTGCAGGGTTAGGAGGGTGAGGGTGAGGAGGGCGAGGGATTCCCAGTAGCTGCGGCGAAGATGTTAGAGCTTAAGAGTCCTGGCATTTTGTGCCTTGGAAAGCAGTAGATGCCCTCGGCGAGGGATATTTGCAGAGCCACTCACGGTCGTTGGGCACGCCATCGCCAGAAATTCCACGGTCTTAACCCGTTGTCCAAGCTCTTAAAGGGGCCTTGGTCTCGCCACGCGGGTCGGTTGTCCAGCGCTACCTTGAGTAGGATCACTTGCACGAACGTCATTACTATGGCTTGTATGAGGAGAGCGATGTCGTAGCGAGCACCGGGGTAGTAGAAGATTTTGAGGATGGAGGCTGAGAGCATTATAAGGGGGATGTCGAGGGAGAAGCCGGCGGAGGTGCGTGTGCGGTGAATGGCGAGGATTTGGTCGGTGTAGGAGAGAAGGGGGGAGAAGATGAGGCTGTTGTAGGACGAATCAGTGTTTGCGGTGGGCAATGGGGAGGGGGGCGACGTACAATACGGGAGCGAAGAAGGAGACCGCTGTGGCCAGGTGGGACATGGCTGTGGACTTGGGGAGGTGTCGGTCTCAATTGACGCGTTCTTGTCTTGATCGGTCATTGTTCTTATAGGCCAATCATCGTGAATGCAGGCCGCGAAGGAGTGTGGAAGCTCGAGTTGGGCGCGTTAAAGACGAGCTCTTGAATATGGCCACCCCAGAAATTTTATCTCGATCTTGCGTTGGGGAAGAACGAACTGTGATATATGCAACAGACAACTTAAGTAAAGACTACCAATCTATGGTGACCTGTAAGCCCAAAGTATTTAATAACTTTTTTGGTCGAGTTCTATATGCACAACTATACATGAAGCAATTGTCAGCATCGTCGACGTCGATTAAATAAAACGGATTTCTCGCTTAGCGTACTGTAGGGCTCGGAAACCCTCAGAAAGCTAACGCATTCTGACCCCTTTTCGCGTTCGTGGAGACCAGTCAACCTCCTCTCCCATCATTCTCTTCAGGGTAAAACCCATTTACTCCCCTATCTCTGTATCCTGCTATGGTTCAGGTGTTTCTTGGCCAGGGGTATGCCGCTTAATCACGCCATGTGTCTCTAGCCTTTGCTTGATATTGCCCATGTGTGCTAGTCCACGACGACCGATTGATTGCTGTATCAACACAAATCATAACAACATCGACGCCTAATCTAAATCGCACCAGGGCATGTAACGACTCGGCCAGGTTACTGGTGGCTGACACGCAGGCTATGTTAAGTCGTCTTTATTTATAACCACTCTCATCATCCTCTAGTGTCAGGGGATGGTGGGATGTTGTTCTTTTGAGGTACGATGCGTGAGCGCTGGGGGATGTGGATGGGTTAGTCGAAGGGATATTCGAGTGGAGGTTCAAAGTCTACTTTTACTATTCAGGACACCTTTCTGGACGCTTCGTTTACCGTAGATGGATGTATATCAGGAGCGGATGGTCTGGCATTTGTAAACTGCATTGCTGCATGTGACTCTATTCTTCTCGTGAAAATACCATCTCGACCCTGCTAATCTCCACGCTATAACAGCCATTCCTCCTACCTCCTCATCCCTCATCCGCTTCAAGCAGAATATCCCACAGTCTCCCCCCCTCCCGAAAGACATGTCCGATAACGTTAATCAGCACCAACCCCCTCCTCAACTCCTCGAGAAACCGTAAACAAAGCCTCACCCTCTCAGTGCCAGTCCCTCGTCCACCAACCCCTCTGCCCGCAACCTCCCTGACACACCTCCCCCACTCCTTCCAAATCCCAAAGGCCTCCTCCCCCCACGCACGAAAACTGACCTCCTCAACCATCGTCGCGGTACTAATCTCCTTCCCCTTAAAACTGCCCCACGTGACCGCATGGACGGCTTCAGGCGGTTCGGAGCATACAAAGTTGCCGGCGGCGTCGATGGCGTAGTAGCTTAGCTCACCTTCTTTGTGGAGGGCGTCGAGACGAGGTTTGAGTGTAGTTTGGAAAACCGGGGCTGGGAGGAAGAATTCCACAAAGGCTTTTTGGAAGACGAAGCCGCCGGGTGGGCCCCAGCCGTGGATGGGGTGGGTGGAGGAAAGGCCGTCGACGGCGGGTTGGGAGGCGATTGTCCAGTAGCCTTTCTGTTTGTTGAGGGAGGTTAATTCCTCGCGGATCAAGGCTGTTTCTGGGGATAGGGTGGCGGATTCGGACCATGGGAGTTGGGCGGGGCTATGCGTGAGGAGGTGGGAGGTAAAAAGGTGGGTTATTCCTTCGGAAGTGGTGGGGAGTCCCCATAGTTGGAGGGCGAGGTGCGGAGGGACGGTTAGGGAGGTGACTGAGTACGACAAGGGGGGATTGAAGGCAGGGGAGCGAGCATCGCCGAAGCGGAAGTTGGGGTAGTCATCCCAGGTTGCTTCGCGAGAGGAGGGCATAGCGTTCTGTGATTCGACAAGGCGACCCGGAGATGACGAACGATGGGAGTTTGTTGTTAGCTGGGCGGCTGCTGAGGAAGAGGTTGAGGAGAGGGTGCGGTGGTGCATCAAGTTTCCGTTGGTACCATTGTGTAGGGCAAGGTCGGAGATGGCGCTGTTGTCGGGGTTGGGGGGGATGAGGTCACAACGATCGAGGATCCGGCCGACGGCTTTTTCGAGATTCAGAGTGTAGAAATGGAAGCCTCGGGGACCTCTGGAACTGACGTGCTTGATACCTTCTACAATCTCACTCATGGCTTCGACGCCGACGCTTTTGACGGCGTCATCGTCTCCTTTTACTCCTTCTATCCTTTGTGATAGCTCTGGTGGAAGCCTGGCGTGGGCCAGCTTTGTCGTCCTCTTGAGTATTTCATAACTTTGGATTGGCATCAAGCCAGGCACAATGGGTATCGTTGCGAACACACCGGAATCGTGCTCCTTTAGCACTTTTTCGTACTTCGTATAGGCATCCACGTCGTAGAACAATTGAGTCATAATGAAATCCGCCCCCGCTCTGGTCTTCTCTATCAGGTATGGAAGGTCGCGCAAAGGATCCTGGTTTGTGGGATGAGATTGGTCTGCATGGCCTTCGGGATACCCTGCAACTCCAATGCAAAAGTAGTTCCCATACACTCGTCGTATATACCGGACCAAATCTATAGCCCACTCGAAATCCTCGTTACTGTCTTCTTCCTCCAACATCCCATTCTGGTAATCTGGTCCGTACTCTTCTGGACGCGGTGGGTCTCCTCTCAGTGCCAGTATATTTCGTACCCCTAGCACTTTGGCTTCTTCCAGCGCCTCGTCTATCTTATTTCGCTTCATGTTCGTACATGTGAGATGTAGACATGTCGTGAGACCGAGCTGTCTCTGGCATATCTCGGCCAATTGAAGGGATTTTGAGGATGTACATCCGCCGGCGCCCCATGTTACTGTGACAAAGAGCGGCCGGAGGACACTAGACATGCGTTCCAGACGGGTGTGGAGGTTCGAAAAGCCCTATTAGTATATCAGTTGGCTTTCCTTTTCTAAGTGGCGGATCAGTGCTGACCGTTTCGGTCTTTGGGGGAAAGAACTCCAAGGAGAAGTAATTGGCGTCATTGGGCAGTGCAGCGATCTTGTCTGTGATCTTCTCCATCCTGTACTACGACTGCGAGCCAGCAAGATAGGGAGGTTGGTGAGTGCTAGAACGGGGCAAAGGCAGCATTTCTATGACGAGCTTGGGTGACACGAAGGGGAGCCAATCATTTTCCAAACGACGCGGAAAGGTGGTTTGATGTGCATAAATCAAGTTCCAGTGGAGAATTGCTCTATGGGATCGTCGAGGGAGTTATAGAAGTATGGTGGGAGGCTCATTGAAGTTGGCAACTGGCATTCGAGCCAGAGAAGGATTGATCCTTTAAAGTCTTCAGCAACCAACTACGAAGGGGACGGGACAATGATTGATAGGAATGATCTAAACGATTCAATTGGAGTAGTGAAGAAGCCTTGATTAACACAAAGAGTCCTTGCACTGATAGCAGTGCTTCTGCCATTTTCTTAGGGATCGACCAGCCATCTCAATCCTTCACATATGTCTTCTCAGCAAATCCATGCTGCTCCAAGTCATCTGCGTCAGCATTCGGACTCGGCAGAAGGGCTTCGGCCAGCTTCTCCTTCCCATCATCTAAGGGACCATAGGCCACTGGATTCTTTCGACTTTCTCCTTTCCCTTCTGACTTGAATTGGTAACCCCTGATCCTGTGAACCGTGAGCGGAGACCTTGCCATGAGGGCAGAATCATTTGAATTACCTTGGACCCTGACCTGTCTTCGCTGGCAAATCAGTCTCGTAAGCTTTGGCGAATCGCCGTTTGTCATGTTTAAAACGACCCTGCTGTATGCTTTGACGTACCGCAACAAAAAATTCATCGACGGCGTGGTGATTGTGCAACTGTAACAGCACCCAGCCAAGCATTTCCTTGGCATCAAGGAGGTGATGCACGAAAGCTTTGTGGTGGTGTGTACAAGTGTAGCAGGTACAGCCTTCGCTTAGCGGAGAGAGCTCAACAGCGTACAGTGCAGCCCACAAGTCAATGCCCAGTGGCTTGGAGGAGCCGACTTCTTCATTTGACATTACAGCAAATGAGAAGTCAAGAGCAATACCAGCATCTGTAGCCTCAGTAATGAATGGAATAGTGAAGATGTCCACACCGGCTGCAATAGCTTCCAAGAGCTGGCATGGGCCCTTTATTTCGCCGAGCCATAGCCGTGGCAAATGGTGCAATGCCTTCGGTGTGGCTTCAATGGATATAGTATCATACAGCACCAGACCAGACAATTCATCCTTAAGCTCGCTTTGAAGTGCATCCAAGTAATAGAATTGCTTCTCCGCAGGCACAGGTAGTATTGGCGCAAATATTGCCGTGTTAGGCGCACCATCGTGTTCGTCATTCACACCAGCGATGAGCTCGTTCAACCATGCCAAAGTCCTGTCTCCCATTTTGTCCATTCGCTTGGCACCTGGCTGATGCCCAAATAGCACATCGCCCACAGCCAGGGCAACGTCTGGTCGTAATCGCTGCACGGCTTCCATATAGTCAAAGCTTTCCAGCATACTAAAGCCGAAAGATGTGACAATGGATATTGCCGTGTTAGTACTTGAGGCTGGACATGGTAATGGTGGTATACGGCGAGGGCCGAGAATGAGCAGGGCGTCTTCCTGAAGTGCTATGAACTTCCGAAGTGGTGACTCTTCTGGTAAGTCCTGAAATTGGAGGACTGGTGGAGTGTAAAGCGGTGCTTTTTCTATGTCTTACGGGCTCCAGTACGAGCACACATGTTAGTGAGACGTTCGCTTCCATACTGGCCATTGATGCTCCTAAGGTACTCACAATCTTCAAGTGCAGTATACATGCTTTTGATTGCGGTGTTGTCCCGCATCATGTCTTGCGAGATATGGGGTACGGCGCCCCTCGAGCTGGCAGCCACATAATTTGGTGTCTCCATTGGCACGCGTCCATGAAAGGATAGGCGACCTAATCGAGCATCAACGACAGCAGGCTGTGATTCTAACAGGTCGAAGGACATGAGCTTCGAGTGCCGCCTTGCTGTGGCCATTGCCCTAATATGGGCCCGCTGAATGTCGCGGCGCGCAAGGATAACTACCAAAACTGTGGATATGCGACTCAGCATGAAGCTGTAGTATGTGTTGATGCTGTTCACACATCCTTGGATCTCATAAGCTCGAGTACTTCAGCATAAGCTACCACATTGGGCAAAGAAGGGAGACAGATACGGAGTAGCCTATTCGTCGTAAACACCCTCAACCCAAAACGGCAAAACCAGCCGAGCACGTTCCACCCTCTTCCTCCGCCCACCCTCCAACCCCCCCCTTACCACTCCTGCCCCCAGCTCTCCCTCAAAATGCCTAAACCCTCCCTCCGCCACCTCCTCCCTCTCCTCCGACCCTCTCTCACTCCGCGCCCCGTCCTCCGCACCTACGCCACTGCGGACAAGACCTCCGATCGCCTCCCGACCAACGACCCCAACCCCCCCACACCTGTGCAAAATGTCTCCGCCACAAACTCCGTTCCAATCTCCCCGATGGGGCTAAGAGACTCAAATAAGCCGCTGCAGGAGTCCCCAGGAGATGCCGAGAAGCAGCGCGTGATGCAAGCGCCGAATCGGCAGAAGCCTTGGAGCCGGAGCCAGCAGCCGAGGGAGAGGGCGATGAGCGGGCCGAGGTTCGAGCAGACGATTATGGAATATCAGGTGCGTATCTTGTTACCTGGCTTGGGCGTTGTGTGGGGAGGATAGGTCTGTTGGGGCAGGGATAGTTGGCCAGGGTCACGAGTTTACGTTGGTGGTATTGGAGCTGATAGAGCAAAGCCGCAACCAGAAGCCGCGATCAATTTGATTCATCAGCAGCCGGTGCGCTGGACGAAAGAGAGGAAGGTCTCGTGTGACGGGGGAGGGGGGCCGTTGGGGCACCCGCGGATCTTTATAAATGTGGATAAGCCTCAGATTTGCTGGTGTACTTATTGCGGGTTGCCTTTTGTGAGTCTCCCCATCTCAATGTAAAAGACGGAGGAATGAGCGGGTGGCACGATACTGGGGGGAAGTAGGGGGAACATACTCGGGGGAATGGCGGGCGATTGGCGACGACGGGTCTTTGCTGACGGTTTCCGGCCAGGCACACGAGCACCATAGAAAGATGCTGCAGAGTTTGCCAAGCACTACGTATCCATTAGAGCCTGTGGGGGCACCAGCGGAGGTGCCGGAGAGTCAGAGAGTCAGTGATGAACCGTTTGGACAGCGGTAAGGTGGTGGGAAGGATGTACAAAATAGAACGATGCGTTTCCGTATATTGGTCTCTGAACTAGATGCGGTGTGGCATTTTATTCATTCGATACTTTGGAACCAGATAGGGTATGGGGTATAATACAAACGGCGCCGACAGAAAATGCCTTCAAAAAAGGCCTTCAAGTCCTATTCGACGCTGACCCCTCAAAAAGTCCATCACTTTCCAACACTAACGCTTCACGAGGGCCAACAAGTTCCAATTCTGACCCTTCACAGACTCCATCACATTCCAAGCCCGGCCCTTTGTGTGGTCCATCATGATTCAACCACCGCATCCACGCGTCGGCATATCCAATTGTTTCAACAGCCTCAGCCTTGCGCTTCTGTCTCCTCCGCTGCTTTTCCAAAAGTTCCTCTCTCCCCTTCTTCCACTCTGCCAACTGTACGTCAAAAGCCTCACGCTTGCCAAACTTCTCTAGTGCCTCCTCCAAAATGCCCTCTCTTGTCACAACTTCTTTGCCATCGTCCATCTCCGAGGTATACTTTGCAGGCAGCCAGTCGTCCACAAAATCTCGATAGACCTGCCTCTGGGCCAGTCTCTTGCGGTCATTCGCCTTCAACCCTTTCCTCTTGTAGAGATCCATCCTGAAGAACCGGGACCCAGTCACGTACTTGTACATCTCGTGCACACTCCCAAAAGGCTTATTGTATATCTCCGCATCCAACCCAAGAAACCCAATCACCACATCCGGCTCCAACGTAAGGAACAATAAGCTCTTTTTCTTGTCCACCACGTCAATCTCAGGTATACGTAGGTGTAAGCCTGTAGGGTTGGCGGTGAGACCGAACGGGCGGATGGTTGTGCCTAGGAGATTCCATAAATCTTAGGCTTGCATTAGCAAAGGTCGCTCATTCTCAACAACGCTTGTGGAATCCCTGAATGAAGGGAGAGGGGGACGCCCACATACCCCCATGTGACTGGTGGAAGAGTTGCCATTTGTAGGATTTGGTGCTGCATCGGTGGATGTCGATTTGAACGAAACTACTTGGCGAGTTGGGACAGGGTACGGCATATGATGTTGTGGGGTTCGGGCCTGTGGTCCTGCGAGCAGCGTGCAAATATGTTGCGATGGCGTCCTTGCTGGGCTCTTCACTTATGGGATTAGATACAAGAAAATCAAGGTCTCCAAATGATGTTTTGCATGGGGCCTCAATTGGAGTGCCGACATCATAGTAGAGGGAGCGGAGGAGGACGATGTAGTGGTCACGCTGGACGAAGTATGTGGAGGGGTTCATGCGCGGGGTTCTTAAAGCTTCCGGGCCAGACGTGAAAGCATTGCCGCCCATGGTGCGGGGCAGAAGTCGCTACTGCATTTGTGTGGAAGAAATCGGTCTCAGTTCCAGCACAGGCTGGCGTATCTGGACGGGGCCCAGTTTAATTCTGGCTTTGAGGGCAATAGTGTTGTTTCTGAGGAGCCATCAACGTTCCATGGCGATCGGCCAGAGTCTGCTGAGTCATTAGTCCTTGCCTTCAACACTTTGCTCCTTCCAGTGCAATGAGGAAGAAAACATGCCTCGTTGCCTACCTCGTCCATCCACAATATGTCGCATCGTTCTTACGCTGTGGACATACGTTGAGAGGCAAGATGATTGGAGGAGCCAAGCGTTGCATATTTCTGCTCGCGAAGTTGTATTTGAAGCTTGTGTGGACTTCTAAAGTTTTTGATGAGCACACCAGTGACCTAATATGGCTCTCATGTACATACTCAGTGGATGTCTTAGACAGCCTCAACGATATGCCTCTTCCAAGATGATATAAGCGTATGCACAAGTGCAGTCCTAGTATCCTAGGTATTGAAGTCTATATCGATCGTAGATTGTGTTCATCATCAAATGCAGCTGTAATGGAGTCCTGAATCGAGGTGGGTTTTGCGTCTTCTGTCCGGCGATCAGATCATGGAACGGCGTCTCAGTCGAACGAGCTCGACGATTTGTTGTAGACACTTTCTTTTGTACGTCTGAATATGTAAGCCTTTATTATATGAACATGAAGCAACCAGGGTTCGCTCGACGGAGCAATGTCCGTATTGTCAAGCAATAGGACCGGAGAGGCCTCTGGGTCCGAGGATCTTTCAGTCAACGGTGGCTTGGTTGGAAATAGCGGGCTGCTTGAATCAGTACCAAGATCAGGATTTGTTTTGGTGATCTTGTATTGTTTCATTTTGAAAAAAGCTTTTCTGTGAACAATAATATTACCGTAGAGACATCAAGATTGGCGGCACTCTATTGGAGACAAGAGTAAATGTTAATCACTACAAGGTGTTCGTAAAGTCCAACATGATGCGATCATCCTCCTTCATGGGGGCAGGTCGTCTATTCGCAAAGAATATTGCATAGATTTCTGCCACCTCATGTAGAAGTACGTGTTACTCACTCTAGCTCTCTTGTAATGGTCATAGACCGTCATAGATCGATACCAACTTTAGGGTGGATGTTTCCACTGTGCAGAGTGAGATGAGACTCTCAATAGGGTGAGCAAGGTACGTATCTCTGACGAGTTGACGGAGGCAGGGGCTTGTGGCGATGGCTTTGCTATGATCTTTTCTTATCCTATTTCGCTCTTCCTTGGCGGGAGGGTTAGTGTGTTGGTATTCTTTGATTTCAATTAAATCTTTACCATTAGCCACCCACAAATAAAGACTCATTCTTGGCATCATGTTGAAGCTAGGCTCCCACCGATATTCACTCAAACAGCGGAGGTGAAAATTGGTACTGCTTCTTCCGCGAACATCATCTTGATTACTCAATCTCTTCTCTTCTTACTCCATGTGTCTATACAGATAGGATAACCGTTTTCGGATTAGGGCATAGACTTTTAGTCACTCGGGCGGCTTTTAGACTTTATATTGCAAAAATCCGAGTCAGGTCAGCCAACATTGTGTGGACAAGCGTAGTACTATTGACCTTGCCAGGGTTTTTTATGACTTTGGCAAGACCCCTAAAAAGCGATGGTGATCGTTGGGCACATCTGCTTTTGGAGGCCAGCATGGTTTCATGTTGAGGTAGGTAGTGGCAACTGGCATCCAATCAACGGCCCATCTCATATACTTTTCTTCCATTGATTGTTGCAGGAGTAGTCACTACTCACTGCTCTGCCGACATCAAGACTATGCTTTCTTCTCCAGGTACAACTCAGCAAAAAAGCTTATTTGTAGCAGACCCGATCGCAAGAGATGGCCGTCTGTATGCATGATCAAACTGCAATGCGGGGACCGCTTGCAAAGAAGTAGCTTAATGGAGCTGTATCCGTTATGCGATTACTGCTTGATGATATCGGAGCCTTTGATGGTGTCAGCTCCGAGTTGGATCTAATGCAACAATGATGAGCATTAGCATCCCGTGGAAGTCTCGTGCAGAATAGAGAATGATAAGTTCGATGGTATAATGAGTATTGAGACCACTGGTAATAGATACTTGGTGCTGCTGTGAGAATGGCATCCTGAATATTTCCAGGTCTTGGCTGGAGACTTGCACATGCAGACAGCTGTATGCAAGTCCAACACTACTCCAGAGCGGGACCCGCTGGCAAATGTAGTCATTACTATCAATGAGAGAGCTGGCAATGAACGAATCCTTAAACCTTCAATTCAGCCAATCGGCGTTAAGGTCATGTGAGACAGGAGCGCGGTTTACAAAGAGCATTCAATTGTGCTCGCTCAAAATACTAGTCACATTGTTGTCAGGATGGTTGCCGAGGACAAGAAAAGGAGTAGACACCAGAGTAGATGCTCTTCTGGTAGATTGCCGACGGCAGAGATTTGGCAGTGTGCTGTCTTGTGGAGCATCCCTTGTGGACCGTGCACCAACTTGGCGATCATGCCAGGTGCATACACACGAGAGATGGCTATCGCTGGCGTGAAACTAAAGCTTAACCTCTACAGCAAGGCTTGGCTGGCGGCAGAATGTGCTGTTGCGTTGTACGAAGGAGGAGACAATGTACACTGATAGGTGCGCTAGGACAACAGCGTGGGGGAGGTGAATGTGAATCTGCATTAGCAATGGTCTCCAATCGATAGTAACTACCAATCCATTCACCCACCCCGAGTCGCAACTGGTGGCTCAGCGAGTCTTTTGTACAGCTCTTATTCTCCCGTGCTCAGAGATATTCTCCGCCCGCGAGGCTTGTGGTTCTCCACCAATGAGAGACCAACAGGAGAAAAGATGTTAAGGTAAGTTTGATTCCGGATCTCGGCTTGTAGATGAACCTTTACACAAATCATCCTAGAGCCTACCTAAGGAAAACGATACTCTTGTATTCTCAGACCGGCTGAGAGGGTCTTGAGGTGCAGGGTGTGTCTTGTCGTTGTCCTTCGGCGCTTCTACGGATTGCAGACAGCGGAGACTACTCCTTGCTCCGTGTCTCGCTATCTTTCCCAATTGGCTGGGCTTGTGGCAGACCAATGCAAGTGCTAATGCAGAGTAGACAGCGTGAACCAAGTGACTGGGTGCCGTCCAGATGATTCGTCAAAAGCATTAACGTGAAGTGAAAAGTCACGATGCATCTTGCGTATTTACTATTGGGGCATGCCAGCGTTGACTTAACCGCTCTTGTGTGGAGGGCTGACATGGAGTAGCATGTGACTATGTGCGGTGCGGAACGACCGGTCGAAGAGATCGAGAGGTTGCGCCAGGCAGCAATGGTTTTGGATTTTGCTCAGCCAAAGAGCCTGTCATGGAATCTGGATCGAGCAAAGGGTGCGTACGTAGAGCGAACTACGCATCGATCTTCCATGGGGATCCGACGAGTCGTGAATGCAAGTGCTTCTACTATACCTGTCGTACCTCGGGGCTTGGCGACGCGGTATCATTGTGGAGTTGAGACTGGAAAGGTTGCAAAGCGGCTTGCAAGCGCACGCGTTGCTTCTCGGGGACAGATGAGCGGGGCCCACTGTGAAGTTGACATGGTACAGAGGTAAAGCACCTAGGTGTCATGGTGCCAAGTGCTCATGGCATCAGGATCGAGCGATTGGGTTCTGGGTTGGCATAAAATCCACATGATATGATGACAGTATCTAGATAAACATGCTTTGGTGCACCGGCTTGCTTCACTCGTCCCAAGTTGGTGCCGGGATGATTGACTAGTTAGCGAGTGCTCAGGCGTGATGGAAATATTCTCAGAGTTGTCAGTTTGCTGAAGCGGGAAGGGACTAGTTAGTGCGTCCGCGATTGGGTCATTGTAAGGGGACAAATGCCCGTGCGTAAGGTAAGGTTTGAATGATAGCTTTGTCAGCAATGACTCGACATTGGACTATGGTGCTACCGTACTGACTCCTGAATACGTCTCAAATGCGAACAGCATGAGGTGTGAGGAAGGGTCAGAGAGGTCGGCCGGGATCCGCGCCTGGTTGGAAGTTTGTTGGGAATCCTGTTGGAAGAGATGCTTATACGGAGTAGATACAGGAGAGGACGAAGCAGTCCCCTAGTTCCCTTAAACAATCCTAGCGGGAGGTGATGCGGAGTTAGGTAAGGTAGGGAAGAGCTTCCAAAACATCAGGATGGTGATCACGAGCATCATGTGGGCGTGTCCGGCATGTTGACGATAGAATTCCGGGATCGGAGGCGGGCTTCTTTGGGCTAGAGAATTTAGGTACAGTATGGTGCCGTCCGGGGCGTGGGCCGTTCGTAGATATCCCTGAAGCATCCCTGGAGTATCCAATCGCGCAAAGGCGGCGAAAGAGGCGTCAACCTAATTCTACTGGAAGCTGTGATGCACCAGCACTAGGCAATGGGAAAAGGTAGATCATCCAAGTTTTGATTTGCAGCATTCCAACCCACAGTCCTCGGTCATACCTATGTACTGCTAAACTTCTAGATCATCCATTCACAGGAAATAATCTCTCTCTTCTCTACCTTACTCCATATCCATTACCACATACCCTTCCCCACCTACCATGCTCTTTCAGCCTTCACTCCCTCAACGCTACCCTCCACCCTCCCACCTCTTTTCCCCCCCCTGGATCTCCAACCGACCTCATCGTCTTTCAATCATCGCCACGAGCTGCAAATCCCGTCCTGGGTAATAATAACACCCTCCCACCATTGAAAGTGGACCAGCAGCCAGAACCGGAGAGTTCTTCCAAGCCCTGCCTACTGCAACCTACTGGCCGACCATCACCCGGATCGTCATAGCAGAGTGCTGAGCCTATGTCCATCACCACGTTATCCACGCGCTTCAATCGTTCAATTGTGTCTCACCGTCGGTCATTTCCGCTCAGTGAATTTTCAGCCTTGCTCACAGTTGTAAATTCATCTCATTGCTGTCTCCATACGGAAGCAATTCCGCGTTACACCAAAGTCTTCAGTATTGGATGCAGTCTCGATCTCACTAGGCGGGATACGGATAGGCACCGCTCCCTCTGCCGGCATCAGGCCATATTATCGGTGAGACTTTTCGCCTTTCGTGCACAGTTCTCAGTAATGAAACGCTGAAAATTCATCCTTTGGTAGACGACGTCTCTCGCCCTGTGCCAATTGACAGCTGCATAACCGACAAAGGACGGCATGCTTCTTCCTAGCCGGGTGATCGCCTCTGCGTTGAAACTGAGGGTGATGCAATGATGCTACGGTCATCTTCATGAGGTACACTCATCACTGGACATGAGAATCATTCGGTAGTCGAGTTGTTCATTGATCCATGTCACGAACTTACATTGGACCTTTTGGTAGGATTCTACCCATCCTGGGCGACAACGAAACCGAACATCAGCCAGGCCCGCTCGATGAGACCCGGACAACAATGGCCGCCTATCAGCTTCCTCAACCATCATTAAACTTCGGAAGTGACGCCAATCCAGGCTTCACCGACCCAACAAGGTATAACACTAGTAGTTCCTCGAGGAGAGCCCAGGAATTGAGGTCGACGCGTACAGAACTTCCGCCAGTGAGGCAATTGCTCACGCCTTCATCCCATCCGAGTATCGCGCCTTCACCCCATCTCTCACACCAAGGTCCCGATCCCACGCAGAGAACGACCTCCTTAATCCCGAGCCATCAAGCCGTGCTGCATGAACATCCTCCCCCAAACGTAGGATATTCCTATCAGAGCAGCGTCCAAGACCCATCACTCACATTTCAGAGCAATGATCCTCGGAATTTACATGCACCAAGAGGAATCTACGAGTCCAACGCCCTGCAGCAGCAGCCACCGCCAGCATCGTATGTACCCCTACAGACGTCAGGCGCAGTGCACTACAATTATCTGGGGCTGCCATCCCAGGTCGGGTATCCTATTCAGCCTGAGCTATCACAACCTCCACATCAGCTGTCAGCCCACCAGATCTCACCACAACACTCCAATCCTCATCAACTACCACAAGGGTTTCCAGTAGGTCCCTCGGTCCAGTACTACCAGGACAGTCCCAGCGTTCAATATCACACTACGACTCCAGCATCGAGCCCGAGCTCCAGCGAGCGGCTTGCAATAAGTAACGTCAAGCCTGCTCCAAAAGTCGTACGAGAGGCTGTGAGTGCTGATGAAGGCCCTGTCTGGGTGTATGAGGACGGTACGACTGTACCAAAGACGATTGACGGTGAGCCTGTGAATGCTCTGTGGGGAATCACAAAGGCTGGCAAACCCCGGAAGCGGCTTGCTATTGCTTGTACCACATGCCGAGAGAAGAAGATCAAGTGTGATCCGGCGGAACCTAAGTGTGCTCAGTGCGAGAAATTTGGAAGGGAGTGCAGATATCAAACTGCGTAAGAATCTTACTTTCATCATGAGTCCGGAAGCTGAATCATATGCTGCTTTATCTTTCATATCTGTTTACCACCTTTCTCTTGCACATGTTGCTATTTACATATAGTCGGTGCAAAACCCGTCCTTTTCCCTTCCTAAACCACTGTACTGATGTTTGTTTCAGACCTCGCAATCAGCAAAGCAGTCCAGAAACACCTTCTCACAATTTCCAGGCGCATAATGAAACCGTAAAGATCGAGAGGGAAACTTCAAACCGGACGATCTTACCTTCAGTCCCGATATCACCCGAGAAGTTAGGTCCGCAGACAACCCAGGGACGCAATGCTTCGCATGTAACGAGTAACTTTCAGAAATCCGTACCAAATATCGCAAGGTTTGCTCCCCTGAAACCTCCAATGAAGAAGCAAAGGTCAAAGATCGGTGAAGGGCATGAGATCGAGCCGAAGGCGAAAATTGAGTATCCTGTGCCGGAATTGGGTTCAGAACGTTCCTCGCTAGCTCATGCTCACGTACCTGCAAATCAGAGCAAGAAGCATTTCACGCAGTACGACTGGGCCAGAGACCCATATGACATTGATGCCGAGACCATCAAGCACTACGTGGACATGTACTTCGTACATATCAATGCTGCAACGCATCGAATCTTCCCACGCAATGCATTCATGCAGTGGTTCATGAACGCCAAACTCAAGTCACCAGATGACCTCATGGTGATTTATGCTATGCTGGCATTAGGAACTGTATTTTCCTTGAGATCGGAGCGGAAAGTCGAGGGATCACACTTTAGCAGCATTGCGAGGCATGCTGCCGAGCAACGGCAAGCCGACTATTCATTACAGCTTGCTCAAAGCCGCATTCTACTTTCGCTCTACCACTTCTCTTGTGGAGATGCACGGTTGGCGTGGGACTTCATTGGCATGGGACTTCGAGCAGCATTTGGCCTGAAGCTGAATTTGGAGGATGGGTGCCAGAAAGTACGCGAAGATGATATGCATGGATACGGATTGACACGGGAGGCCTTCATTGAATGCCGTCGCAGGACCTTCTGGTCGGCATACATCATTGATGTAAGATGACTGAACCCGACTCTGCTTCAATCGCTTACTGGGCCACAGCGTTTCTGTGGGTTTTGGCCTGGCCATCCCTGCACGCTGCAGAACATGGACACGTTCTTGCGGCTCCCTTGCGAAGAAGCTTTCTACGAACGTCAAGAAGATTCGCGCACACCATACTTTGATAACAACTTTCTCGATTCATCTCGATGTCAAATTGGCGATTCCTCAACCGAACCCAGTACAATGGCCTACCTTATTCAGATCTCTTCTATCTGGGGAGATGTCCTGAATCATAATACTCGATCTTCGCAGTTATCCGCACTACAATATGTCCAGTCTTACGAAAATCTCTACACCATAACTCGCGAGCGACTTTCATCTTGGATGCAATGTCTGCCGACGTACCTAAGATATTCTCCTTCAGACGTGATCGCAGCCACTACGAACGGTTCCGTTGGTATCTTCATCAAGTTACACACTGTCTATCACACCACAATACTGCGGCTGAATCGTCATATTCGTCATCGTGATCTATCCGCATCAACGATCTCTCGAAACTTTACGGATGCATCCTATCACGCACGGCAGGTTCTCGAGTTGTTGACTAAGTTTCACGTACCCAACCATTCACTTACTCCGCCGCCTTTTGACTCTTCGCTCAAGAAAAGAGGGGATTCTATCAAAGGATCATCTCAACCAGAGAAACACACACCATACTACTCTTGCTCTCCACTTTCAGGCTCTACGCCTTTCTCCGGCTACGCAATCCTCACCGCAATTGACACTCTCAGTGCCGGCGGCTCCTTTGATCCTGGGACACTCTCCGACATGTTTGCAGCAATCACTGCTGGTCTCCGAGTCGTTGAGGAACTAAGCCATTGCTGGAATAGCGCAAAAGGTCAAACAAAGGCCATTCGAGGACGCTTGGAGCAGCTTACCACCGCCATCGACGCGGAGCCTAAGAATAAGGAAACAACGACGAAGAAGAAGGCGTGGAGGTGCGGAAGGCGACTTGACATCTCGATCAGCGAGGACGAGGACGTTTTCTATGATCCCGCCGAACTTCTTGGGTCAATGTTCTTCCAGCACCTTGGCATTGATGTGGGTGAAGATGAAGTACTACTCGTCGAATAAGTGGCAGCCTGTACTTCTTGGTCAGCCTTAACTTGTTCTTTCCTGTGCTATCTGCATCTCCGCGGTGGTGGCGCAAAGGAGGACACAGAATCCTTGCAACGACAATTGATCTTGGTCCAGACACGATACAAGGAGGGAAGAATTCACAGGCATTACATCGGCGAGAGCTTTGCATATATACCCCGTGCAGTACAGTCGCACCAAATGGGATGAGATAGACGTGGAAAGTGTGGCCCTTTTTTTAGATGTATAGCTTTGCGATTCATTGTGATAATTGTCATGATAACAGGTCAACATACTTCCCCGTAGAATGGCCAATCAGCATAAAACGTGGTCCTTTAGAGAAATGGGGGTCTTTGCGTCAAACGATACCATCAGCTTGAAACGGCACTGCTGGGGGTGGTATCGGGCTCTTGGGGCCACGTGCGGTTCCTCACGGCCTGGCTGAGGCTCTGTGGCTTTTCCCTGCGTCTCGGGATCAGCAATAAGGTCGTCTTTCGCTGCGTCTCTGGTCTCAACGGACTGTTCTCAGCCGTCTGTCCTGGGTCTTCCACCGAGTAGCAGCTGGTGGTTGATTTCCTATTGCCCGCATATGAGGATCATCAACCTTGACTAGATGATGCCGTAGACATCCCATCCCAGTCCAAGCCATCGACAGAAATTCATTATGTTCTAACCACACGACAGCGAAACGCTTCGGCCAAGGGCGTTATCAATTTTCTGCTTTTATCACAAGATAGGGTCATCATCCCTGCAGATGGGCAATGATGACAGACAGCAAAATATTCATGTGGCGATTGGTATGGCAAGTGAGGTCGAAGATAGCAAAGGAAAATTTCCAACAAAATGGAGAGGAGGCGGACCGTACAATAGTGCCATAGGGCTGACTATTTACGTAACGAAGCCCCTCAATTGGTGAATGTCAATGAGCAATGCAGAAGCCCCCCTCATCCATTCAAGCAATGTGTAAGGTAGGGAATGGCGGCCACCCATACGTGATCTTCTTATCAGCTCTGGTCGCAGTCCAGTCGTTGCTACCGTGGCACCGTCGAGCACCGCCTATGGATTGAGAGATGACACAATCCTACCAAGCATGCAGTGATTGCCATCAAACCCTAGACCCGTCTTCGAATCACTCGAGGCAGTAAGGTAAGTACGGAGCAGTACCACCGATCCCATGATTCCCATCCAATCATGATCTTACGAACACGTTGCTCTCACACGGTTGGAGGAGAATTCAACGTGAACAACAAGACAACTACAACAACAGCAACCCTTCCTGCCCGCTCTGCTTCTCTTTCCCTCATGCACACCATGCAACCATCTTCTCACTCTGTACCTTGTTATGCGCGCAATGAGCTGTCCATGGAGAGAGAATATGCTTTCCTTATCAACCTTTTTTATTGCCCCCCCCCCCCGACTGGCTTTTTCTTCCCGTTGTGGGGAAAGCAACAAGAGATCTGGTACCGAGCAAGCACTTGATCACCAAATCCCCAGATTTTCACACAAGCTTCCGAGACCACGTTCCTTTCCTAGTGTCATAGTATTTCGTGATTCATTTTCTGCCCTTGCATCATTTCTTCCTGCTGCGCCTTGCTTTCTCCACGGACCGTATTCATCAGCTTCAATATACACTTTTCTCCTCCCATTTCTGCTCGTGGCTTCATCGTGTCCAAGTATCCACTGAGCTCCCTTATTAATTATCACGGCCTGTTCTGAATTTATGACCGGCCTTCACATGACAAGCAAGACGTTACTCGTTGTCAACACCACAGGCAGGCAAGGAGCATCAGTAGCTCGTGTTGCAGCCGCTGTCGGATACCATGTCAAGGCTCACGTCGCCAGCAGGACCGGCCCCGTCGCCGAGGAACTGGAACAGCTCGCAAATGTTACCGTGATTGAGGGTTCCCTCGAGGACAAGAGGTTTATAAGCAAGCTGTTCAACGGCGTCACAAAGGCGTTCATCAATACCCTTTCCTGGGGCGATGAAGTGGCCATTGGGAAGTCGCTGGCCGACGCCGCCAAAAGTGCCAATATTCAGCATTACATCTACAGCAGCATGCCGGACCATAGTGTGTATGGCAAAGACTGGCCCGCCTTACCCTTGTGGAGCGTGAAATTCACTGTGGAGAATTACATACGCCAGGTACGGTACCGACTCGCAAGATCTCTCGACAAGCCCCACTGACGCGAACCCACAGATCGGCCTTCCGGCAACCTTTGTCTACACCGGCATCTACAATAACAACTTCACCTCCCTCCCCTATCCTCTCTTCTGCATGAAAATCCAACCCGACGGCTCCTTCGTCTGGAAAGCCCCATTTCACCCGGATACACCCTTGCCCTGGCTGGACGCCGAACACGACGTCGGCCCTGCAGTGCTACAGATACTCAAAGACGGTTTACGCAAGTGGTCCGGTCATCGGTACAGCCCCCCCGGCCCCATACAGCCCTCGTCATTCTTGCATACATCGCAGTCTAAAAATCACACGAGCCATGGTGGGAGGCTAATCAAATCGTGAGCAGTATCGCACTAGCATTCGAGCTCCTTTCCCCCACCCGCGTCTGCGCCCTCTTCTCCCGCGCCCTCAACCGCCCCGTCTCCTACCAACCCTGCCAAAGCATCGACATCGAAGTCCCCATCCCAAATGGCTACCGCGAACAACTGCAGGGCCTGGAAATCATCTTCGGGAAATACAACGCACCCTACTTCGGTGCAGACTTGGATCCCCATGGTGGGTGTCTCGGGAACGGGTTAGGGAAAGGGGACGTGCATATCAAGGGTAGTAAGCATAGCGAGGGAAGTGGTGGAGATGTCGAGGGTGTTGGAGATGGGGCTGGGACTGTGGTTGAAGAGGCTAGAGCGCTGTGGGGTGGGTGGAGGGGAGTCGAGGAGTATGCGAGGGAGGTGTTTCCGGTTGAGGAGAGCAATAATGGGATGACGTGGATGAGGGAGGGGGAGAATTGACGACGGTGACTCAATCATGGTCACACGCGAGCGTTGTGGGGAAAGGGGTTATTTGCGAGTGGAAGGACGAGGGAGCTCGATGGATATTTGACGTAAATGGAAAAGGCTGTGGGGTGTTGCTAGCACGGGGCAGTACGGGATATGGTACGGAAAAGCAAAAAGCATCTCCTCTACGGCGTCGGTTCTGGGTATGGCAAGGCACGGTGGGTGGTTCTCTACTTGCACATTCCCTATGGCGATGACGACCTGCATACCGTGTCCGCAGCGGACATATGGAAGCTTTGGGTACTGTACCACATTGATGACGACGGATAGAAAATCATGATTCTAAGCGATGGATCAGTTGTACAATTCTGGTGGCTAATGAACTGTTCCGATGAGATAAACACCATACTATCGTATGCAGGAGTATGAGATGGTAGGTTGGAACAGGGATCTTTTCAATCCCAACATGTTCCATATAGAGTGGGCGAAAAGAGAGGCAGTATACAGTAGGCTCACGACGACGTTATCTCCCCATCCATGGCCTCCAAAAATTAGGCTCACTCGCCTAGAACGCCAGGAGCCAAAGGCCCGACCAACGCCCCCCGAGTTCACCGCTCCCGGGGGAACGCATCGGGCAGCGGCTCTCAGCCCACCAAAACCCCCTCCCTGATCTCAACACAGTCAAACCATCTCCATCCTCATCCCACGCCGAACCCCACAAACCCAACCTCCGCCCTCCTATTCAAAGCACCAAGTCACCACTCCACCCCTCCCCTACACCGCCCACCCCAAT
>JAABUQ010005231.1_pt1 | contig 21009 bp, 20 predicted proteins | sample 5560001 | NCBI WGS metagenome assembly JAABUQ01 (sample SAMN10711888, study PRJNA513371) | rock metagenome | isolation source: Antarctica rocks | place: Antarctica: Victoria Land, Finger Mt nord | collected 2015-12-18
CGCCGTCAAGATCGAGACCTGGGTGCGCGACCGCACCAGCCACGGCGCGGAAAAAGTCACGGAAGGCGTGTTCACCTACGTGGCGCTGAGCGACGACGGCAAGCCCCGCGAGCTGGAATCCGGCTGAGTCATAGTCCCACGCGGCTCCTAATGTCGTGCAGCGAGTGGCCGATCCGGGCGATCAGCCCACCTTCCGGGTTGCGCTCTTCCATGAACGTGTCGAGACGATCGGTCGCGAGCTTCGCCTGGCTCATGCCGTCCTCCAACGCCTCGTGCGCGCGCGCCATGAGGCCGCTCTTGCGCCCAGCGTGCTCGATCTGGCTTTCGAGATGGTGGGTCAAACCGAACAGCGAAGCCTTGAAACCGCTCAGCACGCCGACGGGGCGGGCCGGCTGGATGTCGCTCGCAACCGGCGCCTCGGGCAGATCCGCGCGCGGCGTCGCGCGCCACTTCAGCGCGGCCACTGGATCGTTCGCTTCCTTCGCGCGCGCGCCGAGCGGCTGCACGCCGGGCCAGAGCCCGCTCGCCATCCGCAGCAGGCTCGTATGGTCGAACACGGTCGACACCACGCCCGGGTCGAGCATCGGCGATACCAGCACGGCGGGCACGCGGAAGCCCAGCACGTCGAAGGCGAAATGCCGCGTGTTGCCGTCGGGCGGCACCGTCGCCGGCGGCGCCACATGGTCGAAGAAGCCGCCGTGCTCGTCATACAGCACGATCAGCAGGGTGCGCTCGAACAGCGTCGGGTTGCCGCGTAGAGTATTGTAGACCTCCGCGATGAGTGCATCGCCGCGCATCACGTCGTGTGGCGGATGCTGGTCGTTTTGACGCGGGCCGAAATACGTGGGCTCGATGAAGGTGTAAGCCGGCAGATCGTCGGCCGCGATGTCGTCGCGCCAGTGCTTGTAGCGGCGATAGCTGCCGATATGCGCGAGCTGATGCGTCAGGACCAGCGATTGCGGCACGTCGCCGTAATAGATGCGCCACGGCACGCCGGCGTCGTGCAGCTCGTCGTAGAGCGTGCGCTCGTCGTAAAGATGCAGCTTGGGACTGAACAGGCTGCGCGGCTCCTCGATGAAGCCGAGCGAGGTTCCCGTGTGAGCGAACAGCCGGTTCATCCAGGTCGGGCCGGGCAGCGAAGAGAACCACCGATCGCACACCACGAAATGCTCAGCCAGCGTGTGCAGCCCCGGCAGGAAGCCGTGCGGATAGTAAGCCATGACCTCCCGCCGTTCCTCGTCTGTGCTGGTAGGGTACGTTCGTATGTAATCCCTGACGAAGCCCTGGTTGGAGCCGTCGTCGAGCTGGGCCAGCGAGTTGGCGAGATAGTGGTTCGGGTCGCGTTCGATGTTCCGTGTCCGCGTGCCGGCTTGCAGAATCGCGCGACCCCGATCATCGGGGTTGGAGCGCGGGTGCGCCGGGTCCACGCCGTCCAGCCCCGGATGGATGGCGGTCATGCAGCCCAGCATTCGGTCGAAACAATTGTTCTCCATCATCAAGACGACGACGTGCTCAATCGGTGGCATGCGCGGTGTTGTTCCTCGTTCAGCGGCAGCGATCGATGTTACAGGCGTGGCAAAGGGAGTCTAAGCGGCATGATCGAGACAGTCGTGGGATGGATCATCGGGGCGATCTCCGCCGCCGGTTACGTCGGTGTCGCGGCGCTCATGGCCATCGAGTCCGCCTGCATCCCGTTGCCCTCCGAGATCATCATGCCGTTCGCCGGATATCTTGCCTCCACGGGCCGGTTCGGCCTCTTCCCGGCGGCCTTAGCCGGCGCCGTCGGCTGCAACATCGGCTCCACCGTCGCCTACTACGTGGGGGCCACGGGCGGGCGGCGGTTCGTCGAGCGCTGGGGATCGCTTGTGTTGCTTGACCCGAAGGACCTCGACCGCGCCGAGCGTTTCTTTGCCCGTTTCGGCACGCCGGCGGTGCTGATCGCCCGGCTGCTGCCCGTGGTGCGCACCTTTATCGCCTTGCCCGCCGGAATGGCGCGCATGCGCCAGCTGCCGTTCCAGGTCTATACGTTCCTGGGCTCGCTCGTGTGGTGCTACGCGCTGGCGTATGTCGGTTACGTGCTCGGAACCCGATGGCAGGACGATCCCCGCCTCACAGAATGGTTGCACCGGTTCGATGCCGTGATCGTGGTGCTGGCCCTGGCGGCCGTCGCTTGGTTCGTCTGGAGCCGCGTCCGCCGCGGACGCGCTTGACGACGCTGCAACCCCGCAGCAGTTAACCTCTGGGTTATCTACGGACGGTTACGCGGATGTCGCCCGACGCGCTCAGCACCACGCTCGCCGCTCTCGCGGACCCGACAAGGCGGGCAATCCTGGCGCGGCTTGCCGAGGGCGAAACGTCCGTGACCGAGCTTGCCGCGCCTTTCGCGATGAGCCTTCCCGCGGTCTCGAAACACCTGAAGGTGCTGGAGCGAGCGGGCCTGATCGCGCGCGGGCGCGAGGCCCAGTGGCGACCGTGTCGCCTTGAGGCGGGTCCGCTCCTGGAGGTGTCCGACTGGCTTGAGCATTATCGGCGCTTCTGGGAGGCCAGCTTCGACCGGCTCGACGACTATCTGCGGGAAGTCCAGAGCGTCGATCCGGCACGCACTCGTTCATAGGAGGAAACCGTGCGTCTCAACCCATACCTGCGCTTCAACGGGCAATGCGCCGAGGCATTCAAGCTCTACGCGAGCGTCCTCGGCGGCAATATCGACATGATGATGCGCTACGGCGAATCGCCGGTGGCCGGCGACATGCCGGCCGAGACGCACGACCGCGTCATGCATTGCAGCATGACAGCCGGGACCATGACTCTGATGGGTGCGGACGGTCCGCCTACCGACGCCATCTCGAACGGCTGCGCGGTGATGCTCGGGGTCGACACCCCCGAGGAGGCCGAGCGCGTCTTCGCCGCCCTTTCGGAAGGCGGCTCGTCGCAGATGCCGATGCAGCAGACCTTCTGGTCCGTCCGGTTCGGCATGGTGACCGACCGCTTCGGCACACCCTGGATGGTCAACTGCGATCGGGCGCCCGCATGAGCGAACCCACACTCACCATCACCCGGGTCTTCGCCGCTCCCCGCTCGCTCGTGTTCAAGGTCTGGACCGATCCAAGCCATGCGGTGCGTTGGTGGGGACCGACGCACCATCCCGCCACCCTTGTCGAGCTCGACCCGCGCCCCGGAGGCGCCTGGCGCGCTTGCCTCCGCTCCGTCGAGACCGGCAAGGAGCTTTGGCAGCACGGCGTGGTGCGAGAGGCCGTCGCTCCCGAGCGCCTCGCCTTCACCTTCGCCTGGGACGAGCATGACCTGAACGACGGGCTCGAGACGCTGGTGACGATCACCTTCGAGGAGCAGGACGGCCAGACCCGCATGACCATGCGCCAGTCGCCGTTCCGGTCGATCGAGAGTCGTGATGGGCACAACGAGGGCTGGAACAGCGCCTTCGACCGGCTGGATGTCTATCTCGCGCGCGAGGAGGTGCGCGCCACGTAGGCGTTCAGTGATAGTGCGCGCCCGGCTTCACCTTGCCGCGGAACACCCAGTAGCTGAAGCCGGTATAGATCAGGATGATCGGGATCAGCACCGAGGCGCCCACCAGCAAGAACAGCTGGCTCGCCGGCGGCGCGGCGGCCTGGTAGATCGAGATGGAGGGCGGCACCATCATCGGCCAGATGCTGATCCCGAGCCCGGCGTAACACAGCACGAACCAAGCCTGCGCGCAGAGGAACGGCGTCAAGTCGTGCTCGCGTTGCAAGCCGCGCCACAACAGCAATCCGACCAGCACCACGAGCAGCGGCACCGGGCTGACAAGCAGGATATTGGGCCAGGCATACCAGCGCATCAGGAAGCTCGATCCCAGCAATGGCGTCCAGACGCTGACCGCGACGATCATTGCCAGCATCACGATCGCCAGCAGGCGCGCCCGCGCCCGCGCCCGCCGCTGCAACGGGCCTTCGGTGCGCCAAATCAACCAGCACGAAGCCTGCAGCGCGTAACCGATCACCAGCGCCACCGCGCACAGGATCGAGAACGGCGTGAGCCAGTCCCACCAGCCGCCGGCATACGAGCGGCCCTCCACGCGCACCCCTTGCAGCAGCCCACCCAGGGTCAATCCTTGCGCCACGGCCGCCACGAGCGAGCCGAGCAGGAAGGCGCTGTCCCACATGACGCGGCCGCCGCGGCTCGCGGCGCGGAAGCGGAACTCGAACGCGACCCCTCGGAACACCAAGCCGAGCAGCATGGCGATGATCGTCGGGTACATCGCCGGCATGATGATCGCGTAGGCGAGCGGGAATACCGCGAACAGCCCGCCGCCACCGAGCACGAGCCAGGTCTCGTTACCGTCCCAGACCGGCGCGACGGTGTTCACCATGGTGTCCCGGTCCTCCTCGTGCTGTTCGACCGCGAACAGGAGGCCGACGCCGAGATCGAAACCGTCCAGCAGCACGTAGGCGAGCACGGCGACCGCGATGAGCCCGGCCCAGATGGTCGGTAACATGGTGCTCATGTCGTCGTCGCCGCCGGATGCGCCGGCCGGCCCTCGTGCAGCGAGGGCGCCGGCGTGATTCCGGCGGTGCGCACCGGCACACCCTTCGGCGGCCCCGGCTCGCCAACGCTCGGTGGCCGCGCCATCAGGCGCAGGATGAAGACGAACCCGGCTCCGAACACCACGAGATAGACGAGCGCGAACGCTATGAGCGAGGAGGCGACGCCAGGGAGCGCGATCGGCGATACGCTATCCGCGGTCCGCAGCATTCCGTAGACCGTGTAGGGCTGTCGCCCGACTTCCGTCACGGTCCACCCGGCGAGGATCGCCACGAAACCCGCCGGCGCCATCGCCACCATGGTCCCGAGCAGGGAGCGGGTCTCGTAGAGCCGACCCCGAAACCGCTGCACCAGCCCCCAGAGACCGACACCCGCCATCAGGAAACCAAGGCCGACCATGATGCGGAAGGCGACGAACACGACCGGCGAGTACGGCCGCTCAGCGGCCGGGAACGATTTCAGGCCCCGGATCGCGCCATTCCACGTATGGGTCAGCACCAGAGCCCCGAGATGCGGAATGGCGATCTCGTAGTCGGTGGTCTCGGTCTTCATGTTGGGCCAGCCGAACAGGATCAACGGCTGGCCCGGCGTAGTCTCGAAATCGCCCTCCAGCGCGGCGATTTTAGCGGGCTGGTATTGCAGCGTGTTCAGCCCCTGCGTGTCGCCGGCGAAGATCTGGATCGGAGCGACCAAAACCGCCATCCACATCCCCATCGAGAACATCGTCCGCGCGGCAACGTTCTGCCGGTCGCGCAGCAGATGGAACGCGCCCACCGCGCCCACGACGAACGCCACGGTGAGATAGGACGCGATCACCATGTGCGCGAAGCGGTACGGGAAGGACGGGTTGAAGATGATCGCCCACCAGTCGGCCGGCAGGAATCGCCCGTCGGCGTCGCGGGTGAAGCCTTGCGGCGTCTGCATCCAGGAGTTCACCGACAGGATCCAGAACGCGCTGAGCAAAGTGCCGAAGGCGACGAGGCAGGTGGCCATGAAGTGCAGCGGGCGCGGCACGCGCGTGAGCCCGAACAGCATCACGCCGAGGAAACCCGCTTCGAGGAAGAACGCGGTCAGCACCTCGTAGCCCATCAGCGGACCGACGACGGGACCGGCCTTGTCGGAGAACACGGCCCAGTTGGTGCCGAACTCGTAGGACATGACCACGCCGGAGACCACGCCCATGGCGAAGCTGATCGCGAAGATCTTCAGCCAGTACTGGAAAATGTCGAGGTAGACCTGTCGCCCGGTGCGGAGCCACAGCGCCTCGAGCACCATGAGGTAGCTCGCCAGCCCGATGGAGAACGCGGGCAGCATGATGTGAAACGCCAGCGTGAACGCGAACTGCGCGCGCGCTAGTATCAGTGCATCGATGCCCTGGCCCATGCGAAGCGTCCCGACCGTGAATGCCGGATACGGTCTGGCACTTCAATCCCGGGAGGGGAAGCCACCTGCGGGCGAGACAGCGGCGACGGTGAACCCGCCGGTGCTAGGCCGCGCGCATCGCGGCGGCGGGCCGGACCTGGGTCACCCGGCTCACACCCACCACTTGGCGCAGGTTGCCCTCGATCAGATGCACCACCTCCAACGGCATCGCCTCCATCGCGATTTCCACATGCAGAACCTCGCCGTTGCGATGGGACCACATGCGGTCGGGCGTGAGATCGCGCTTGGCGAAAGGTTGCAGCAATCGCGGCAGCAACCCCGGCGAGGGGTGAGCGTCCATCATGAAGCGGACGGCGACCGCGCTGGGCGCGGCAAATAAGTCAGACACGAAGGAACTCCTGGAACAAGACGACAAAGACGGCGCGAAACGGCCCGGCTGCTAAGCAGCCGGGTGACTAATTCGCGCAATCGTCATCCAGGTATTCATGCCTCGCACTCTAGCGCGAGCCAGCCCGATATGGAAGCGGAATCATTAGGGCGGCCAAGCCAGCGTCGGCATCCGGGCCAGTGGGATTTGCCGGATCGACAAGGTGCGATCTTGCAGGGTCACCGGTACTTCGACCTGCGGCGGGCCACCGGTGTCGGGAGTAGCCGCGATCAGCCCGGCCAGTGCCTTGATCGCGAGCGCGGTCCGCGACGTGATCGCGCCGCCGCTCGCCAGTCCGTCCAGCGCCTCGGCATATCCCACGATCCGCGCGTCCCCCGTCCCCATCGGCTGAAGCCGCCAGTCCAAGGTCAGGGTCGCGCTCCCGGTCACGCCGAGTGGTCCCCAGCCCAACGCGAAGCGCTGAACTTCGAGGGTTCCGCCGCCGTCCCGCCACGCCGCCGCCCGCTGGGCAAGAGCCGGCGCCCTCGATACCGGGCCGCTCAAGGCACCCTCGATGCTGGCCGATGAGATGCGGCCTCCGAGCGCCCAAGGCAACCCGGACGGCAATGCGATCGCCTCGGCGCTGGCCTGGATTGCAAGCGCGGCTTCTCCGGCAAGCGCGGCCGGGCGGTGCTCGACATGAGCGCGCAGCAAGCCGACGGTCAACACACTGGCGTCCCGTCCACCCGGGATGCCGGCGCGCAGCGTGCTCGCCGAAACATCGGCCACCTGCGCCCGGACGCCCGGCTCGAGCGGCACCTCGATGCTCAGACGGTCTGCCGTGTATGGGATGTCCGGCAGGCGGCTCAGCCGGAAACGTTGCTCTCCATCCGGCAGGATGGTCAGCAGCCGCGGCTGCAGCAGCGCCACGGCGAGCGTGACGCGCTCGGCGCTCCAGGAGAACCCGTCGGGGATGTCGGCCTTGGCTCCTTCGACGACGATCTGCTTGACCACCAAACGCGCCGCCAACGGCCAGCCCGCGGCAACGGGCTCTCCCGATCGGACCAGCCAGCCCTGTCCCCGCCGCTCCGCCGCCCAAGCGTCGAAACCGCTGCGCAGTCGCTGCTCGGCCCAGCGCCAAAGCAGCGTATGCCCGATCGCGGCGGCGACGAGCGGGACAAGAATCCAAGTAGCCAGGCCGCCCCGCCTTCGTCTTGAGACACCATTCATCCCCACCAGCCGCAAATAGCGACTTTTGACCAAACTGCTTGCAAGGTTTCAAGTCTGATCAATGGGTTCCGGCTCTCGGCTAGGACTTGTTGGCAAGCTGGGGAACGTCCGATCCACAACTTTGTCCACAGGCCGCGATGCGCCGATGAACAAATCTTGCAAGGTCGTGGTCAAGACGCGGCGCGGTAGGTCCGGCGGCAGCGGCGGCAGTACCTCGATGCGGATCGTGCCCGCGCGCTTGCGGAACGCTCGCCGCCCCCAGAACCGCCCCGAGTCGGTGAGCACAGGAACCACTGGCATCCCGGTCGACGCCGCCAGTGCGGCAATGCCGGGTTGGATCGCCAGCGCGTGACCCGGCTCGGCCCGGCGTCCCTCCGGAAATATGACGATTTGGCGACCCTGGGCCAGCACACGGCGCGCATCGCGGACGAGGCCACGCAACGCGATCGCGCCTGCGGTCCGATCGACGACCACCGATCCCGCCGGGCGTATCAGCGGGCCGAACAGCGGTATGCGGGTCAGCTCCCGTTTGGTTACGTAACTGCACTCCGGCAGCAGCAGGAACCAGACCAGCGTATCGAAGGTGGACTGGTGCTGCACGGCGATCAGCGCCCCGCCGGATGGAACGTGCTCGCGCCCGCTCACCTCCAAGCGGATGCCACAGAGCACTCGCACGGCGGCGATTTCCACCCTCGCCCACAATTTCACCAGATCACTGATCCGATGTCGCGCGAACATTCGCAGCCATACGCCCGACAGCGCCAGCACGAAGGTCGAAGCGAAGAAAAAGAGATTGAACAGCGCCGAGCGCAGCACCGTCATCCCGCGGCGCTCGCATGCGCGCTGCGGACGGACGCCGACTCATGATCGGCGAGCCCCGAAAGGCCGAGGGCGGCCGCCAGCCATTTCGTGTATTCCGCCGCCATCAGCCGCATCATCCCGGCGTCGCGCATTCCCCCCGGACCCTGCATGCCCGGCGGCGTGACCGGGACCGGATGCAGGACCACCTCGGGCATCGCCTGCGCCATCTCCGTCAACGCCCGGGGCATGTGATAGCCGGCCGTCACGATGATCAGTGAGCGGACGTCGTTGGTTCGCGCCCAGGCCGCGGCCTCGGCCGCGTTGCCGTGCGTGCTGGTCGCCTGGCGGCCGAGCGTGACGCGGCCACCCAGTTCCTCCGCCGTCAGCCCGGCGCGCGCGGCCAACTCGCGCAACTCCGCTCCGCCGCCAATGCCCGAAAGCAGGGCGACGCGCGCGCGGCCCTCCGCCAGCAGCCACAAAGCCGCCTCGACTCGCCCGGACCCGCCGGTCAACGCCACGATCCCATCAGCGCGCTCCGGCGGCGCTCCCGAGATGCCGGCCCGATGCACGAACCATGCGAACCCGCCGCCCCACGCCAAGACAGGTAGAGCGACCAGCATCGCCAGGATCGCGCGCGAGCGCATCATGGCAACCGCCGCAGCCAACGCCGCACCGTCCCTTGCGCGGTCAGATACCCGATGCCGGCGGCAGCGAGCGGCAGCGTCGGGAGGGCGAGCCACAACCCGATCGGCAGCGCGGCGAAACCGCTTTCCGCCGCGTCCGCGGGCTGCAGCCCCGCGAAGGGCGCCGCAAGCGTTGCAAGCTCCAGCAGCACCGGAAGTGCCGCCGCCGCCCCGGCAAGGCCGCCGAAAGCGGCCAGCACGGTCGCGCGCGCGGCGAAGCGGCCGGCGATGTAGCCGTCCGTCGCTCCGAGGCCGTGCACGATCTCGATCGCCTCCCGCCGCGCAGCCAGCCCGGCACGGGTCGCGACCGCGATGACCGCGACCGCCACGCCAGCCACCACCAGCAGCGCGGCGCCCGCGCAGGCCTCGAGGCTGCGCGCAAGCGCGGTCAGCCGACCGATCCAGATGCCGTGACTCTCCGTCAACGTGCCGGGGGCGACGATCGCCAGCCGGGGCACCACCGCGTCGACATTCGCATCGGCATCCGCGAGCTGCACTTGCACCACCGCGGGAAGCGGCAGCGATAGCCGCTCGACCCCGCTGCCCAGCCACGGCCGCAGCAGGCTGGCCAATTCGTCGTCCGTAAGCGCGCGAGCCGACACGATTCCCGGAGAGCCCCGCAGCACGGTCAGCACGGCCGCGAGCCGAGCACCGGGCTGGCCGGTGGCCGGCGCATCCGGATGTGGAACCTGTACTGTGAGCGACGCGCCGGCGCCTTCCCGCCAATGCTGCGCCAGTGCCGCCGCACCCGCCGCGCCGGCGAGCGCGAGAGCCGCCAGGAAGGCCATCGCCGCGACGAGGAACGGCAGCAATCGGTCGGAGATGGCGCGTTTGAGTCCGAGCTCGTCGAACCCCGGCGGACGCAGCAGGGAACGACGGCGGCGTAACGGCCGCGCCATCTCAGGCCGCCACCAAGCGGCCACCGTTGAGCCGCATCGCCCGGGCAACGTGGCGCGCCACCATCCCATCGTTATGCGTCGCCACGACCACCGTGGTCCCGGTGCGATTCATCTCCTGCAGGAGTTGCATCAAGCGCTCCGCCTGCGCATCGTCGAGATTGCCGGTTGGCTCGTCGGCCAGCAGCAGGCTCGGCCGCCCCACGACCGCGCGGGCGATCGCGACTCGTTGCTGTTCGCCGCCCGAGAGCTGCGGCGGCCGTGAGCCGAGCTTGTCGATGAGCCCGACCCAGCGCAACATCTCCTGCACATCGGCGCGGATCTGCCCCTCGGGCCGTCCGGCGATGCGCAGCGGCAGCGCCACGTTGTCGAAAGCCGACAGATGCGGCATCAGCCGGAAATCCTGGAATACCACGCCGATGCGACGCCGCAGCCGGGGCAGCGCTCGTCGCTCCGACCTGCCGACGTCGCAACCGAGGACCGACACGCGCCCGCTCGTCGGGCGTGCCGCGAGATACATCAGCCGCAGCAGGCTTGACTTGCCCGCGCCCGAGGCGCCCAGCAACCAGCGGAACCCGCCTTCCGGGATGATGAAGCTCAGGTCGTGCAGAACATCCGGCCCAACCTGCCCGGCATGGGCGTATCTTAGACCGACCTGCTCAAAGCGTACCATCGGGCTCCCACGCGTCCCTTCGCTCATTCTTGCCATTCCGCGGGCCGCGCCGGAAGCCTGTCGAACGCCGGTCTCAGGACCGTCTCCGTGATTGCAACCACACGCACGGTTGCCCACGATCCCGTGCGTCCCAGACTGGAGCGTCCCACCATGCGGATCGTCTGCCCGGATTGCGCGGCCGCATACGAGGTGCCCAATAGCATGCTCGCCGCGCCCCGGACGTTACGCTGCGCCCGCTGTGGCCGCGAGTGGTCGCCACGCCCCGCCACGCCGGACGAAGCGGACCGCATCGAGCCAGTCAACGCGATGCCGGGGCAACCGTCGTTGGTCGAGCCGGCGGCCGTTCCTGCCGACACCCGCCCGCCAGCGCCGGCGATCCCTGAGCAACCGCTCAGGCCGGCGCCGGGCGAAGATCGGGCACCACGCCGTGCGTTGGGCTGGACGCGTAACCCAGTCGCATTGGCCCGGGCCGGTTGGGCGGGGAGCCTCATTCTGCTCCTGGTGCTCGCCTGGGCGGCCTACACGTGGCGCGGCGCCATTATCCATGTCTGGCCGCCGAGCGAGCGACTCTATCTCGCGCTCGGCATGGCTTGACGGCGCAGCCGCCCGAAATGATCCGCTTCTCCGTCCCATAAGGAACGCCGCATGCCGTTCAGAGTACAGGTCGGTCCGCCGCAGATCGCGATCCATCAGGGGCAGACCGTACTGGTCACCGAACCGGACGGCCAGGTCCGGTTCCCGAGCGACAAGGGACTCTACTTCCGCGACACGCGGTTGGTCGGCAGCTGGACGATCTACGCCAACGGCGAGGAGTGGGACCTGCTGAACGGCGGCTCGATCTACTACTACGCGGCCCGCATCTTCCTCACCAACAGGCCGATCGTCACCGCGGACGGCACCATACCGCCGCACACGCTGGCGCTCGAGGTCAGCCGCTCCATCAGCGGCGGGATGCACGAGGACCTCGATCTCACCAATCACGGCGGCAAGCCGGTGCGGTTCCAGCTCGAGATCGCGGTACGATGCGACTTCGCCGACATCTTCGAAGTGAAATCCGACCGCATCGTCCGCCGCGGCCGGATCGAGACGCAGTGGTTCGATGACGACCAGCGGCTCGTGAACGCCTACGTCAACGCCGACTTCTCGCGTAGCGTAACAATCTCCCCGCAGAAGCAGTCCTCCCGCGCCGTCTACGCCAACGGCAGGCTCAGCTTCGAGGTAGCGCTCGATCCAGGGGAATCATGGCATTGCTGCCTGGAATACACGTTGGCCGACGGCGCGGATACGATCCTCGCACCCGGTGAATGCACGACCCAGGCGCACGGCTCCGAGCACGCCGAAACGCTCGCCGATTGGCTCCAGAGCGTGATGAAGGTGCAAACCAGCAACGAGGAGTTCTATCGCCTTTACCGCCAAGCGCTCGAGGATATGGCGGCCTTGCGCTTGCCGACCCCCGGCACCGATCGCATGGCGTTCCTCCCCGCAGCCGGACTGCCCTGGTTCCTCGCTCCGTTCGGCCGCGACAGCCTTATCGTATCCTTGCAGAACCTGCTGATCTACCCCGGCTTCGCGCGCGGCACGTTGCAGGTGCTGGGAGCGCTGCAGTCCAAGGTGGACGACCCGCACCGCGACGCGGAGCCGGGGAAGATCCTGCACGAGTTGCGCCACGGCGAACTGGCGCATTTCAAGCTGATCCCGCACACGCCGTACTACGGCACCGCGGATGCCACGCCGCTGTACCTGATCACCCTCCACGCAGCTTGGCGCGCGACCGGCGATCGAACCCTGATCGAGCAGTATCTCGGCATCGCCGAAGGTTGTCTCGAGTGGATCGACCGCGACGGCGACCGCGACGGCGACGGTTTCCAGGAGTATCAAACGCGCTCCGATGCCGGCTACGAGAACCTGGCGTGGAAGGATTCCGGCGATTGTGTCGTCTACCCGGACGGCTCGCTCGTCAAAGGACCAAAGGCGCTTTGCGAGCTGCAAGGCTACGTCTACGACGCCTGGCTGCGGATGGCGGAGGTGTATCAGGAGCTCGGCAAACCTGAGCGCGCAGCCGAACTACGGGCCAAGGCGGCCGCGCTGTTCGAGCGGTTCAACGATGCGTTCTGGGACGAGGAACTCGGCTTCTACGCCTACGGCCTCGACGGCGACAAGCGCAAGATACTGACCGTCGCCTCCAATGTGGGCCATTGCCTCGCATCCGGCATCGTTCGGCCGGATCGGGCCAAGCGGGTGGTGGACCGGATGATGCAGCCGGACATGTGGAGCGGCTGGGGCATCCGGACCCTTTCGGCGCTGAACCCCGCGTTCAACCCATACAACTACCAAACCGGGTCGGTGTGGCCGCATGACAACGGCATCATCGCACTCGGCTTCAAACGCTACGGGTTCGGCGCGGAGGCGGCGGCTGTCGCGCACGACATCAGCCGCGCCGCGGGGCATTTCCAGTCCAATCAACTCCCAGAATTATACGCCGGCATTCAAAAGGGTGATGGCAACTTCCCGGTGCAATATCTCGGTGCCAACGTGCCGCAGGCCTGGGCTGCGGGATCGACGTTCATGCTGCTGCAAGCGATGCTGGGCGTGGTTCCGGACGGCTTGGGCAATCGCCTATTCGTATTTCCCGAGCTGCCCGCTTGGTTGCCCGACATCACCGTTACCGACCTGACGGTCGGCAAGCAAAGCTTCGACATCCGCTTCTGGCGCGAGAACGGCCGGACCTCGTTCGAGGTTCTGAAGGGCGATCCTGAAGCGGTTATCCTCCGACCGGTTAGTGTCGACGTCGAGAACCTGCGCAACGGCACACGCGGTTGAAGTCCCGGTAGTGCCCGCCGGGGCATCACAGCCGCCTAAAATACAACCACCACTGCCGACACAATCAGCAGCCGCGTGCGTTCTACATGAAGTTTCGCCGGCTCGGCGATAATCACGCGGCTAAGAGCTTCCATACCCAGCCTCGATAGGGTAGCTTCGCAACTTAAGGTCATCACAATCTTTCCTCGGGACAACTTTGCCTGATGGGCGAAACCCATAGCGACGACCTCCGCGCCCTTTTCGATTCGGAATGGTATCTAGAGCGGTATCCGGACGTCGCCGGCGCCGGGGTGGATCCGCTTGAGCATTTTCTCACCTACGGCGCTGCCGAGAACCGCGATCCCAACGCCTATTTCGACAGTGGGTGGTACCTTGCGCAGAATCCGGATGTCGCCGAAGCCGGCTTGCATCCGCTCGTGCACTACCTGCAGCATGGCGGCCGCGAGTTGCGCAATCCCCATCCCCGTTTCGACGCGATGTTCTATGTCGAGGAACACCCGGAAGCCGCCAACAATCCGATGGTGTTCCACGTTCTGATCGGCGCAGTCCAGGGCTGGCCGACCGAGAAGACCGTGGCGATCGCCGACTACTTGCCGGCGGCCGGCTTGTCGCCGAAATGCCCCGCCGGGGTCGAGGTTGACGTGATCATTCCCGTCTACCGCGGCTTGGCGCAGACCAAGCGCTGCCTGGTATCCGTGCTCGCCGACAAGGACCGTCCTCCGGGCCATATCATCCTAGTCGACGACTGCTCGCCCGAGCCGGAGCTTTCCGCGTGGCTCGATGAGGCGAACGCGACCGGCCAGATTCGGCTAATTCGCCATCGCCGCAATATGGGTTTCGTGGTCTCGGCCAATCGCGGCATGAAGGTGTCCGATCACGCCGACGTCGTGCTGCTGAACAGCGATACGGTCGTTCCGCTTGGTTGGCTGCGCCGGCTTGCCGGTCACGCTTACGCTGGCCCGCGCGTCGGTTCCGTGTCGCCGTTCTCGAACAATGCGACGATCTGCAGCTACCCGGTCGACGCGGGCGGTCCGATGCCGTTCGGCTGCGATCTCGCCACGATCGATGCGACATGCCAGGACGTGAACGGCGGGCGCAGCCTCGAGGTCCCCACCACCGTCGGCTTCGCGATGTATATCCGCCGCGCATGCCTCGACGAGGTCGGCCCGTTCGACGCGGAAACGTTCGGCCGCGGCTACGGCGAGGAGAACGATTTCTGTCTCCGCGCGACGCAGCTCGGCTGGCGCCATTTGCTGGCGTGCGACACCTTCGTTTACCACGAGGGTCAGGTCAGCTTCGGCGTCGGGTCGGAGGATGCGGACGGCAAATTCGCCCTCCTGACAGAGCGCCACCCCGAATTTCCGGGGCGCGTGGCCCGTCATGTACGCCGCGACAAGGTCGGGCCGTCCCGCTTCGCGTTGACTGCTGGGCTGTTCGCCCGCTCCGGCAAGCCCACTTTGCTGTTCGCTTCGCACGGGCTAGGCGGCGGCGTGCGGCAGCATGTCGACGGGTTGGTCGAGCGGCTTGCCGACCATGCCAACGTGCTACTGCTTTGCTCCACGTCCCGCGGGATCGCTCTCTCGGTCCCCGCGTGCCCCGGCCATCCCGAACTTGCGCTTGCTGACGACCGGATCGATGACGTTGAGGCGGTCCTCCGCTCCGCCCAGATCGTGCGCGCCCATGTCCACCATCTGCTCGGGATGGACTTCGATCTGCGCGGGCTGCTGCGCCGCCTCGATGTGCCGTTCGATTTCACCGCCCACGACTACTTCCCGATCTGTCCGCAGATAAACTTGCTGCCTCAGCGCAACGGACAGTACTGCGGCGAGCCGGGGCCCGAGGGCTGCAACGCGTGTATTGCCGAGCGCCCCGAATCAGGGGCGCGAGACATTCTCTCGTGGCGTCGGACCCATGCCTGGCTGTTGCAGGAAGCCGATCGCGTGATCTGCCCAAGCGAGGACGCCCGGCAACGTTTCGCGCGATACGGGCTCGACGCCCGCGGCATCGTCGCACCGCATGAGCCTATTCCGGGCGCGGCCTGGCCGATCCAGCTGCCTGATCGCGCGAAGCAGCGGGGACGGGCGCGCCCGCTTCGCGTCGCCATGCTTGGCGTGCTGGCCAATCACAAAGGCGCCTGGCGGGTCGAATCCGTGGCCGAAAGCGCGTCCGCGGACGAGTTCGAGTTCCACCTGATCGGCTATACGGAGGAGCCACTGTCCCAGCGCGCAGGTGCTCGCGTGCGGGAGACGGGCAAATATCAGGCGCCCGAGCTACCGGCTCTGATCGCGCGCGTTAGGCCGGACGTGATCTGGTTCTCGGCGCAATGGCCGGAGACCTACAGCTATACGCTTACCGCCGCGATCGAGTCCGGCCTGCCGATCGTGGCGCCGGGGATCGGCTCGTTTCCCGAACGGCTCAAGGATCGCCCGCTCGCCTGGATCGTTGATGCCTCGGCACCCGCCGCGACTTGGATCGAGACGTTTCGGGACGTGCAGCGCAGCCTGGCCGCGCGCCGAACTCCGCATCGCCCGCGAACCCGCATTCCCGTGCGCGATTTCTATGCCGAAGCCTACGTCGAGCCTCTTGCCCGCCCCACCCTCATAGGTGGGCCGCTCGACCTTCGTCGCCGCGGGCGAACGACGGTCTTGGCAGTACCTGAGCGCCTTGGCGCCGGTACGCTGAGCCCATGCGCATACATTCGCTTGTTGCTTCCGCTCGACCATCCGATGATTGGCGGCGGCATGGAAGTCGTGCTTGCCGATGCGGATGAGGCCCTGCGCTACCGGGCCGATATCGTCATCTGCCAACGCCACTCCGCGCCCGACATCGAGCGCGTGGAGCAACTCGTCGAGCATTGCCGAAAGACGCGGGCGCGGCTGGTATACGATCTCGACGACGACCTGCTTGACATCCCGCCGGAGCACGCGGACTTCGCCATGCTTGCCCCCCGCAGCTTGGCAGTCGCTGCAATGGTCAGAGAAGCGAACGCCGTCTGGGTCTCGACCACAAGCTTGCGCGACAAGCTCGCGACGGTGCGGCGCGATGTGCGCGTGATGCCGAACGGGCTTGACGAAAGACTGTGGCGCGCCGTCCCTCCACCGGAGCGCGCTCCCTTCGGGCCGTTGCGAGTGTTGTTCATGGGTACCGCGACGCATGACGCGGATTTCGCCCTAGTGCTGCCGGCGCTCGAACGACTGCACGCCGAGCACGGAGACCGGGTGCACGTCGACGTGCTCGGCTTCACCGCCCGCGATCTGCCGTCGTGGATCGGGCGGGTCAAACTCCCGGCCACGGCCTCCGCGTCATATCCCGGTTTCGTCAACTGGATGGTGAACCACAACAGATGGGATGCAGGGGCCGCGCCGTTGCTCGATACGCCCTTCAACCGCTGCAAGTCGCCGATCAAGACGATCGACTACGCCGCACTCGGGCTGGCGGTGTTAGCGTCCGATGTCAGTGTCTATCGCGGCTCCCTAGCCGACGGCGCGGCGGGCTGGCTGGCTCCCGAGACCACCGAAGGCTGGTTCGAGGCATTCAGTCGTCTTGCGCGGGATTCTCGGTTGGTCAAGCGTCTCCGCGAGGCGTCCCGCACGGCCTTCCTGGCGCATACGCTCGAGAGTCAGGCGGAAGACAGACGGTGCGCCTGGGCGGATGTCGCCCGAATGGACGTGGCCCGACCTGCCCGCCGGGCCGTGGCCGCCTAGCGCCGGATCGCCCCCCCAAAGTCTCTAAGGAGCTGGGCTACCAGCCTCGGCTCGGCGGGTCTGGATGCGTCCGCCATGCGAGTGCTCGCCTCCCTTGCGGCCTGCTTCGGCGGCGAGCTTATGGTTCTGCGAGAACGGGCGCTTGTCCGCCGGGACGCTGCTGCCACCTTTCGAGGCGATCTCACGTTGCCGCGCCGGGTCCATCGAGGCGAACCCGCGCATGGTGCGAATCCGCGCCGTCACCTGGGCCATATGCCTGTCTCCTCGGTTGTGTCGAACGGTCCTGCCGTTCGGTGCCAACGGAGCTTGGCTGCCGAGGTTGCGCTTCCCGCCGAGCGGTCGCCCGTCGGAGGTGGCCATGGGCCATCTTTCTCGCCAAGTGCGGGCCGGCACTGCCGAGCGCCGTGCTAGGGTCCGCGTCGCGTATGCTCCGCCTTCCGTTTGCGCTGGTGCCAAGCGTCCATGAGCTGCAACACCGTCGCCGCCGTTTCCTCGATCGAGCGCCGAGTGACGTCGATCACCGGCCATCCACGGCGATTGCATAGGCGCCGTGCCCAAAGCAGCTCGGCCTTCACCGCATCGTCGTCCACGTATTCCTGCGCGTCCGCCCGCACGGCGCCCGCGGCGGTCCCAGCGTTGATCAATCGTAGCCGGTGCCGGCGGATTTCGATCAATGAGCCGACATCCAACGTCAGACCGATCACGGGACATTCCGGGCCGTCCAGTCCCGGTGGATCAGGCAGGTTGGGCACCAGGGGGACGTTGGCTGCCTTGATGCCCCGATTGGCGAGATAGAAACAGGTCGGCGTCTTGGAACTGCGGGAGACGCCGACCAGCACGACATCCGCCTCGGCGATTCCTGCCTGGGACTGGCCGTCGTCATGCGCCAGCACGTAGTGCATCGCGTCGATGCGGCGAAAATAGTCGGCGTCGAGCACGTATTGCCGCCCCGGTCGCGCCGTCGCCTGCTCACCGATCTTCTCCTGCAGAAGGACCATCACCGGGTCGAGCACATTGATCACTTGCACGTCGAGCCGCTGGCAGGTGGTCTCAAGGTCGGCCCGGAGCGCCTTGTCGACCAGCGTGGAAAGCACCGGACCCGGCTCCGCCTCGATCCCTTCCAACACGCGATGCAGCTGGAAACGGGTCCGGATCAGACTCCAGCGATGATAGACGATTTGCACGTGCTCGAACTGCGCCGTCGTCGCTCGCGCGATCGAGTTCAAGGTCTCGCCGGTCGCGTCCGAGACCAGATGCAGGTCGATGGGGGCCGCTGCCATCGATCGAGGATAGCGGGGATAACTGCGGGGCGCATCCCGGAACTCGGAATTACCGGCGAAATGCGGGGACATCCGGGCTGCCGTCCGTGACGGGGGATGGACAACCATTACTTTCTGGACATCTGGGGACAATGCTTCGAAAAGCAGCGCAAGCAACCCATTGGGTCGCTTTTCCGCTGTGGACGTATAGGCTGCCGATTGCGGAACCTGGGGTACCTCGTTATCCACAGGCCCAACTACCACTCCATCAATTCTTCTAAGTCTTCTTTCCTGGTAAGCGGTGGCGATGACAAAAGATCTGCTGCGGGCACTGGGCGGAGAGGCGGTCTGGCCGCCACCGATATGGCTGATGCGTCAGGCTGGACGCTATCTGCCGGAGTACCGAGCCGTCCGTGCCCGAGCCGGTGATTTCATCGCGCTCTGCACCAACCCGGCACTCGCCTCCGAGGTCACGCTCCAGCCGGTCCGGCGCTACGGCTTCGACGCCGCAATCCTGTTCAGCGACATCTTGATGCTACCCTGGGCGCTGGGTCACGGACTGCGCTTCGCCGAAGGGGAGGGGCCGGTATTGCCCCGGGTGCAAGCACTGGCCGACATCGACGCGCTCGATCGCGCGCGACTGCCAGGCGCCATCGCGCCGATCCTGGAGACGGTGCGCCGCGTGCGGGCCGGCCTCGACGACCGCACCGCGCTCATCGGGTTCGCCGGCGGGCCGTTCACCGTGGCCTGCTACATGATCGAGGGCGGCGGCTCCAAGGACTTCGCCGCCACCCGGCGCATGGCTTACGGCGACGCCGATCTGTTCGGTCGCCTGATGCACGTGCTGACCGAGGCGACGATCGACTATCTGCTGGCGCAGGTCGACGCCGGAGCCGAGGTCGTGATGCTGTTCGACAGCTGGGCCGGCGTGCTCTCGCCCGCGCTGTTCCGCGCCCATGTCACCGCACCCGCGCGCCGCATCGTCGGCGCTGTGCGGGCGCGCTATCCGGCGCTGCCGATCATCGGCTTCCCGCGCCTGGCCGGGACCATGCTGGGCGACTACGCGGTGATGAGCGGCGCCGATGGCATCGGCATGGATACCGCAACCGATCCGGCCCGCGCCCAGTGGTTGGTGCCGTCCCGGACGGCATTGCAGGGCAATTTGGACCCGATGGCGCTGCTTGCCGGCGGGGCCGCCCTGCGTGACGAAGCGAACGGCATCCTGCTTGCCATGCGCGGCCGGCCCTTCATCTTCAATCTCGGCCATGGAATCGTCCCTCAGACCCCACCCGAGCACGTCGCCGCGCTCACCGAGCTTGTTCGTGCCGCGTGACCTGCCTCCTTCGCCCCGCCGGGTCGCGATCGTGCTGTTCAATCTGGGCGGACCGGACCGGTCCGAGGCGATCCGCCCGTTCCTGCTCAACCTGTTCCGCGATCCCGCCATCCTCCGCGTGCCGTTTTTCGTCCGCCCGATCCTGGCGCGGGTCATCGCGCGATCACGGGTGAAGCCGGCCAGCGAGAACTATGCCCTTCTCGGCGGTCGCTCCCCGCTGCTCGACCTCACCCGCGAGCAGGCGGCCGCCCTGGAGGCGGCATTGCCGGACCTGGATGCGCGCTGCTTCATCGCGATGCGCTACTGGCACCCCTTCAGTAGCGAGGCCGCTTGCGCGGTGAAGGAGTTTGCACCCGAACACGTATTGCTACTGCCGCTGTATCCGCAATATTCCACCACCACGACTGGCAGTTCGCTCACTGCTTGGCGCGAGGCCGCCGCATCGGCAGGGCTCGTCGTGCAGACGACGGTGTTGTGCTGTTATCACGCCGATCCAGGCTATACGGCGGCTGCCGCCATCTCGGTTCAAGCGGCCTATGACCGGGCGCGGGCCGCCCTGCCAGCCGGCTCCCCGCTGCGGGTGCTGTTTTCCGCCCATGGCCTGCCGAAGGGAATCGTCGAGGCCGGCGACCCTTACCAATACCAGGTGGAGCAAACGGTGGCCGCGGTACTGGATGCGTGGACGGGTGCGCGTCCCGAGTGGGCGATCTGCTATCAGTCGCGCGCGACGCCGCAGGAGTGGATCGAGCCGAGTACCGAGATGGAGATCGAACGGGCGGCGCACGACCGCACGGCCATACTCGTGGTGCCGATCGCCTTCGTCTCCGAGCACTCCGAGACCTTGGTCGAGCTTGACGTGGAGTATCGCGGCCTGGCCGACCAGCTCGGCGTGCCGGGCTACTTTCGCGCCCCCGCGCAGAACGCCGACCCAGGCTTCATCGCGTCGTTGGCCCGGCTCGTGCGCCAAACTCTGGCCGAGGGACCCGGGCTATGCAGCTTCGCTCGCGGGCGAAGCTGCCCGCGCGAGCACGTCGACTGTCCCCATGTCCGTGCGGCAGCCGAGCTCGCCGCGTGAAACTCGAGTTCCTGGCGTGGGTGTATCCCTGGACCAAGGCCTTCCATATCGTCGCCCTGATCGCCTGGATGGCGGGCAGCCTCTACCTGCCTCGCTTGTTCGTATACCACTGCGACGTGCCGCGCGGGTCCGTCGAGAGCGAGCGCTTCAAGGTGATGGAGCGCCGCTTGTTCAAGCAGATCACCAACCCGGCGATGATGGCGACCTGGACATTCGGCATCTTGCTGGTGCTGACGCCGGGTA
>JAABUQ010005232.1_pt1 | contig 21005 bp, 17 predicted proteins | sample 5560001 | NCBI WGS metagenome assembly JAABUQ01 (sample SAMN10711888, study PRJNA513371) | rock metagenome | isolation source: Antarctica rocks | place: Antarctica: Victoria Land, Finger Mt nord | collected 2015-12-18
CTGAAGAGAGACTCCGCGCGCGCGTTTTGCACCCTTCCCCCGGTCGTGACTTGCACCTGAAAGCCTCGCCGATCAACTTGCCCACACCCCCGCTGTGCCTATGGCTCACTTTTCAACAAACTCCTAAAGGGCGTGCAGTTACCGGAGAAACTAGGCGTTTCAGGAGTGCAGGGGCCACTCGTCACAAAGGGCGGCTTGGTATTCATAGGCGGCGGGGATATGGCGCTGCACGCTATCGATAAAACTACAGGCGTTGACGTCTGGACCTATCCATTGCCGCAACGCACAACCAGCAGCCCGTCTACTTATCGGACCGCGAGCGGAAAGCAGTTCGTGCTTATCGCCTCGGGCAATGGACCGGATGCGAGCCTTTTGGCTTTTGCACTGCCCGAAATGAAGACGATCAACTGAGATTCCATTGTCGAGAGTTTAAGGCTTTGTCTGGATTCTGGTCCGAGGTGCACGCCTTGAGATACAACGTCGCGCTGGTTCATCCTGTACAAACTGTTTCGATTATCCAAGACTCCGAGCAAAACGCAAGCTAATCTCAATGTTCAGGAGTTGGTGAAGGTTCACCGAATCCTTTCGGAGTGAGCCCGGTACCGCCGAAGCCAGAGTTCAACTGTCTTCCCTGAAGCGTCGAAAACTCAACTGAACGAGATACAGAGCCTGAATTTGAAGTTGACTTTTCTTAAACGGTAGGGAAAACGATCGTCATGACACGGGTTCGAGTTTTAGCTATTTCTCTGTTGGCTCTAGCGACTATCACCGCCAACGCCCAATCGAACGGAACGGTGAGGGGAATCTTAACGGATCCGGATGGGAGTTCAGCACCGAATGCGGACGTCAAGCTGGTCAACAAGGGAACCGATTCGCGAGTCGAAGCGAAGACAACGGCCAGCGGTGCGTACGCCTTCACCTTTCTCCCCCCCGGAACCTATGAATTCACCGCGGAATTGCCCGGATTCAAAAGCATCGTGCGCAACGTCGTCGTGGATGTGGCCGGGACGGTAACCATTGACGCCGCCTTTGAACTGGGGCAAGCCGCCACACAGGTCCAGGTAGTCAGCGAAGCCCAGCAGGTGGAAACATCGTCTAGCGCGGTGGGGATGATTGTGGAGCAGCAACTTGTTACGGCGCTGCCACTTTCAAGCCGCAACTTCACACAGATTCTGGCTTTATCTCCGGGCGTGAATGCTTCGGTAGCCAATGCGGGCTCGCTTGGGCGCAATAGCGTCAATATCTCCGCAAACGGCTCGCGGCCTTATGACAACAGTCTGGTACTGAACGGACTGGTTGCAGAGAATCCGATGTCGCAGGGCTTTGATGACGACGTTGACAAAGGTGGGGTGCCGATCCCTTCACCAGACGCCCTGATGGAATTTAAGGTACAGACCGCCCTGTACGATGCCGAGACCGGCAGACAGGGCGGAGCGGTAATCCAGGCCGTGACAAAGAGTGGAACCAACCGATTCCACGGTTCGCTTTTTGAATTTCTTCGCAATGACGATTTGAACGCTAATGACTTCTTCCGCAATGCGACCAGCCAGCCGCGAGGCGTCTTGAAGCAGAACCAATTTGGTGGCGTGATTGGCGGCCCGATCAAGAAGGACAAAATTTTCTTCTTCTTTGCTTATCAGGGAACCAAGCAGGTGAATGCGGTGTCCAGCTATTCCACGGCCAGCACATTCCTTCCGGCACTGACCAATGACCGGTCGGCGACCGCGTTGGGTAGAATTTTTGCCGGCCAGAGAGGAGTACAGGGCGGTGTGGGAGTTGCGGCGAATGGTTCCAATATCAATCCAGTCGCGCTGGCTTTCCTGAACGCAAGACTTCCCAACGGCCAATATGTAATTCCGACTCCACAGACAATTCTGTCCAATGGGTCAGGCTTCTCCACTTACGCGCTTCCCGCTTACTTTACCGAAAATCAGTACGTTGGCGACTTCGACTATCAGATCAATAACAACAACCGCTTAGCCGTGAAGACATTCTTTTCTCACGATCCCACAACCATACCGTTCTCCACATCGGCGGGCGACAACGTCCCGGGCTTCGGCGAGAACGACGATAAGGCAAATTGGAACGATACGATCATCCTGACGAGCACAATAACGCCGCGTATTGTGAACGAATTGCATGCGGGGTATGCACGAAATTACATACACCAGGCGCCTATTGAACCTGTGACTGACTCGGCAGTGGGCCTTACGCCACCGGTGGCAGGATACACAGGAATTCCGCTCATATCGGTTACCGGCGCTTTCACGATAGGTCCGGCGACAAACAACAATCAGGTCACCATGATCCATCAATGGCTCGCCAGCGACACGCTCAGCATAGTCAAGGGACGCCATCAGATCCGCGTGGGCGGTGATGTCAACATCGTTCAGGTGAACCGTACGAACGCGTTTCTCACTCGGGGCTCGCTTGGCTTCGGTTCCTTCGCGGACTTCCTACTGGGCTTGACCGCCGCGCAGAACGGGTCAAACTTCAGCAATGTCTCCAGCAGCCAAGTTGCCAATGGAGTTATACGGGCCTATCCGCGATTCAAGAACTATAGCGGGTTCGTTCAGGACGATTACCGCGTCAACAATCAACTTACTCTGAATCTTGGCCTACGATATCAGTTCAACGGCGACAAAACGGACAAGAATGGCCGCATCGGCGGATTCGATCCTAATCTGGTAACGCCCTTTCTCGCGCCGCCTGCTTCCGGCACCTATGCCGGGTTCACCGTGGTTAATAATTGCAACTGCACTCCGCCTGCGGGATTTACCAAAGTAAGTTCGAACTCACCTATCTACAACCAGAACTACCTGGGCTTCGCGCCGCGTGTCGGCTTGGCTTACCGGCCGATAGAAAGAAATGAGAACCTAGTTTTCCGTGCCGGCTATGGCATCTTTTGGTCTAGCGTTGCCGGGACGGTGACGGAACAATCCAACTTCGATCCGTACTACGTCTGGAATAGGGCCGGTGGAGCAGACCTTGCTTCCACATCATGGCAGAATCCCTTTCCCGTGGCTGTACCGTCTACGTCGGCGTTTCCAGTGTACTTACCTTACACGCTGGGGAGCACGCGGTCGACCCTTCCCACCGATCCATATTTGAAACAGCCGTATACGCAGCAGTGGAGCGCGAATGTGCAGTACAGCCTGAGCAGCTATCTGCTTCAAGTGGGTTACGTAGGCAGCGCATCGACCCACTTGATCGCCGGGATGTATCCCAACCAGCCTTTGCTCGCGAGCGCTTCGAATCCCGTCAATGGACTTACTACTAACACTGTGGCGAATCGCGCCCTGCGAGGACCGTACCTGGGCTGGTTGCCCACGGGTATCAGTGAATACAAGTCCATCCTGACGGGCCATTATGACGCGCTGCAGCTCAGCGTGAACCATCGGTTTTCGAAGGGCTTATCGTTTATCGCTGCATACACCTGGAGCCACGCCCTAGACGACGATGGCGTGAGCGCGGGCGGGCGCAATGAACCGCTGGGCAGCTTTGTGGGGGATTTCTACAACACAAAGAGTGCGTATGGCAATTCGAGCTTTGATCGCACTCACCGCCTGGTAGTGAGTTACTCGTATGATTTACCGAAACTGACGGCAGGAAAGGCCGTACTTAGGGGTGTTGTAAATAACTGGTCCGTTTCTGGTGTAACCACCATTCAGTCGGGCCTGCCTTTTTCCGTCACCGACAACACATCAGGAACCATATACGGCATCTCGGCCTATGCGCAGTTCGCGCCCGGAGCGACAGTGAATGACGCGAGATTGAGCGGCCGTACGGAGTCACGCTTGAGGCGGTATTTCAACACGGCTGCCTTCACCACTGCCCCAGTGATCGGGAACGGAACGGGCTTCGGCAACTCGGGAAGAGACATTCTTCGCGGACCCGGCCAACTTAACTTCGACGCGGGTATCGGCCGCGAATTTAAAGTTGGTGGCTTGAGCGAGAACGCGCAGCTGCAATTTCGAAGTGAATTCTTCAACCTGGCAAATCATCCGCAATTCAACAACCCGGGATCGAACCGCGGCGCGCCGACTGCTTTCGGGATTATCTCAAGCACTGCTGTCGCTCCACGGATCGTCCAGTTCGCCTTGAAGTACGAGTTCTAAAGCGAACGGCATACAATCTGCTTGTCTGATGAGGTAGCTAAAAATAACAACTCTCAGCTAGAATACGGATTCTGAGATGTGGTTTGCGTGTGGCCTGATCCTGCTCGCGTTGTTCTCGTTGTGCGCCGCCGGCTTGCAGACTGACGCCCCTGCCGATCGCGATCCTCTGCAGGCGATAGAGGCGGCGCGGCGTTTGCTTCGAGAGACACCGGATTCTGAAGGCAACAGACTCTCCCTTGCTGCGCTGTATCTAAAAGCTGGCCGGAATCAGGATGCCGTGCAGATCTTGCAAGAGTATCTGCAATCTCACCCCAACTCTAGGAAGGCGCTGCGCGTTCTGGCTGTGGCGTATCTCCGTAAAGAAGATTATTCGCCGGCCAGCGATACGGCGGAGCGGGCGCTGCGCGTAGGGCCAAGGGATTCGGCGGGCATTCAGGTGCTGGCGATGGCTAAATTGGGCTTGCAGGAAACGGCTTTGGCGGAACGTCTTTTGCTGGAGGCGTTGCAGTTGGATCCAAATTCTGTGGAGGCAGACTTTCAGCTTGGGCTGCTGTATACCAGGCAGCACAGAAATTTGCCAGAGGCGATTCGCCTGCTGGAGAAAGCCCGCACTCTGCAGCCGAACCTTGCCGGAATCAATACCGCGCTGGGCTCTGCCTTTCTGGGATCGGGCAATGCGCGGCAGGCGGCGAGCTCTTTGGAAACAGCTGTTCAGCTTGCGCCAAACGATACCGAAGCGTATTACTTGCTGGCCTCCGCCTATCGGCAACTTCAAAATGAGGACAAAGCAGAAGCCGCCCTTACGGCATTCAATGCAAGTAAGAAGGCGGAGGCCGATCGACGGGCACGCCAGATGCGCAGTCAAGCCGACTACCAAGAAGGCGTCGACCTTTTGTCCAATTCCGATCAGTTAGATAAAGCGTACGCTGCATTAGCTAAAGCCGCTAATGAGCTTCCTACCTTCGATCCAGCCTATTACAGAATGCTGCGCTCCACGCAGAGATGCCCAGGTTAGCTTCCTAAAAGGCGATCTACCTAAAGCGCTGACTTCCATTCGCGAGGCGATCAGGTTGAATGCATTCGAGCCCGAATATTATTTTGTATTGGCGCGGTGTCTGGAGGACAGTGATCCGCAGGCAGCGCTCGAAGCCATTGAAAAAGCCGTCAGCTTCCGGCCTGGAGTTCAAGACTTTGAAGACTTGCGGCGTGAACTGAAGGGTAAAACGGGCGCGAAGCCGCAGGGTTGAAAGAGTTCGGATTGAATCTCAATGAACGGGCGCGTGTTCGGCGATGCGGCGCACCCGATTCACTGGAAGATCACGAAACGTGTCGATCTGGCCCGAAGGCCACTTTACGTCAACGCGCTCCACCAGGCGTGCGCTACCCAATCCGAAGTGCAGGCGCATGTCGCTCGCAGAACAGTAACTTCTTCCGCCGATGATCTGAGCTCGTTGCTGTTTGCCCGCGGCCGTAAGCGTCACCTCCGCGCCGATCGCGTCGCGGCTGCTCTTGCCAGCGCCTTGCAGTTCGAGTGAGATCCAATTGCACGCAGCAGCCGTACGATTGCGTGCAAGTAACGGAGGGCCGGAGTTCTGGCTCACAACAAAATCTAAGAGTCCGTCATCATCGAAATCACCGAGCGCGAGGCCGCGACCAAGAAGCGGCATGGCAAAGACTTCGCCCGATTCACGCGAGATATCGCGGAAGCCCGCCCCACTCGCCCTTTCGAACAACGATAGCGGCTCACGATACGCCACGCGGGGGTGAAATAGCGCGATGTTGTCGAGGATATGCCCATTCGCCACAAGGATCTGCTGACGTCCGCTATTGTCGAAGTCTGCGAATCGGACGCCGAACCCGCTCAGAAGACTTCGCTCGCCGCCCAGACCCGCGTCTGTGGTGATATCGCGGAAGCTGTTGTTGCCAAGATTGCTATAAAGACGGTTCAACTCATTGTCCAGATGAGTTACATAAAGACTAGGCTGAGCGGCGCCGTCGAGGTAAGCTGCATCAGCGCCCATGCCCGCTTCGGTCTGGCCGTCCTCATTAAAGCCGACACCGGAAGCCAGCCCGGACTCCAGGAACCTGCCATCGCCCCGGTTGCGGTAGTAAAAATTCATTGCGCTGTCATTCGCCACGAAAATGTCGGGCCAGCCGTCGCCGTCGAAATCCGCGAGAACCAGCCCGAGGCACTTTCCTTCGGATGTATCGAGCCCTGCTTTTGCTGTGACGTCCTCGAATCGGCCAGCGCCCTGGTTGTGGTAGAGGCGCACGCCGGTTCCCTGGTAGACGTCCGGATGACAATAAGCTCGCCGGCCTTGCGCGGCATCGCCACAGAAACGGGGATCGTCCCAGGAGAAATCGGCGACGTAGTTTGCAATCACCAGATCGAGGCGCCCGTCGCGATCGTAATCAAACCATCCTGCGCTGGTTGCCCAGCGGCCTTTGTTCTCCACCCCAGCGGACGCGGTCACGTCGCTGAAAGTGCCGTCGCCGTTGTTATGGAATAAGAGGCTTCGGGGGTAGCCGGTCAGCAGAATATCCGGTCGGCCATCGTTGTCGTAATCCGCGACTGCCACGCCCATGCCGTAGGTTTGGAAGCTTCCGCTCAGGTGCGCGGCTGCGGTACGATCTTCGAATTTGTTGTTGCCCACATTGCGGTAGAGTGCCAGGCGGTCGTGACCCGCCTCGACTGAACCGGGACGGCCACCTCCATTTACAAAGACGATGTCGAGGCGACCGTCCCGGTCATAATCAAGGACGCCGACACCTGAGCCCATGGTCTCGATCATCCTTTTTTCCGGGCTGGCGCCGTTCTCGTTTGAGAACCGAATGCCGCTAGTCGCTGTGATGTCTTCGAAAGAGATTCGCTGCGAGGCGCCGCCGGTCAGAAGCAGCCCCGCAGCGAGTGAGAAGGCGAGAAATCTCAGAATGGGCGGACGACAAACTCCCATTCGAATAGGTCAATCGCGCTGAGCGCTGAGAGCTTTCGTATTATCCACTACGACAGCCCCCGCCTTCATCACCCAGCGCACGTTCTTGATCGCAACTTGAATGTCGATGATGGGATCGCCCTGCACCGCGACAATATCGGCAAAATAGCCGGGGGCCACAGAGCCAAGGCTTTTCTCCATCCCAAGCGCTTCGGCGGGAAGAACAGTGGCGGTTTGCATTGCCTGTTCATTGGTCATACCCATCTTTACGAACCAGGTGAGCTCTCTCATATTCAAACCGAATCCGTTGTAGACGGCGTCGGAACCGACGAGCATTCGCGCTCCGGCCTTGAAGGCCTTTTGCGCCGTGATGTAATTCCTTTGAATATAGGCCTCCAGGTTCTCCTTTGCTCCGGCTGGAAACTTGTAAGTGGTTCCGGCATTCTCGACATAGTACTCGTTGTGATCGATGGTAGGGACGTACCAGATCTTCTTACGAACCAATTCAGCAATGGTGGCATCGTCCATGTCGGTTGCGTGTTCCAGCGTGTCGCAACCGGCGCGAATGGCATCGCTCGCGCCAACCGGACCATACGAGTGGATCGCCACTTTGTGCCCTGCCTGGTGAGCGGTATCGACAATGGCTTTCATCTCGTCATAGCTGACGGTTTCCTCACCGGTTACATTGTCGAACCCTCCGGTGGATCCGAAGACTTTTACCCAGTCTGCGCCGGCAGCGATGGTCTCGTTGGTTTCCTTAATCTGTTCCGCCAGCTTATCCTTCATATCCGGGATCTTAGGCAATCCGTGAAGGCCTCTCCCCGATACGAATAAACGCGGTCCAACCAGCGCACCCATGTTGATCAGATCGCGTAGATCAATGTCGGCGCCCCCCGCGGCGTTCAAATCGCGAAGAGTGGTCACGCCCGCCTCTAGAGCCTTCATCCCGTTCTTTTGAGAGAGGACAACGGTAACGGCTTCGTGACGCGGCTTCTGGTGTCTTGCATCTACGCTGGTATCGCCGTTCCAGTAATAGGTGATATGGCTGTGCATATCGATCATGCCGGGAATGCCCGTATAGCGGCTCAGGTCGATGGTCTCCACTCCCGCTGGAATGGCGCCATTGGCGGCTACACTGCGAATTTTGTCGTCGTCAACGATCACAACGGCGTTTGCGATCACACGGTGACCATCCCAAAGCTTTCCGAATTTAAGCGCTTTGGTCGTAGTCGCGGCGTGAAGGCAATAAGCAAGCAAGAACGCTAATAAGAACTTAGTACTTCGAAACATAGAATCTCCTGAGCTGAAACTACAGAACAAATAATGATGTTACGCAAGAACTGAAGCGTTTGAAACAGACAATCGCTAACGCCCTTAATTGAAGGTGCTGGTTTCCGGGGTCGCGGGAGCGCATTTGCCCATCGGCGCAGGGCGCGACAACTTAGCGATTCGAACCGAGCATACCAGACCAGTGCACATTGTTAGCTGCTGTAATTTCAGAAGGCCTTCACCCACGGCGGCCATGCGGCGGTCAACAGCACTTACACGCACCTGCGCTTCAGTAGCGCTGGTTTATCCGGTGCAATTTGTTGCGCTTATGCAAGACTGCCCGGCAATGCCCACGCTAACCTGAAGGATTATAAATTCATATGCGTCGTCGCGCTATTATCCAAACTTTCTTTGGCGCATTCGCATCCGTTCCGTTCATCCGGCGCCTGCGAGCGTCCTCTACAACCGATGATTTCCCTGGCGCTCACGAAGACACGCTGAAAGAGCTTGCCGCCACGGTGCTTCCTGAAAATCTAAAGCGGCAAGGGACTGACCGGGTAAGTACCGATTTCGTGCGTTGGGTTCGTAAATATGAACCTGGTGCAGAGATGCAGAGTGGCTACGGGGTCACTCGTGTGCGCGTTGAACCGCCTTCGCCCGCGGCCAAGTATCTTCATCAACTGAACGAACTCTCGCGTTCTGTGTTCCTCAACAGCGACCTGGGTGGACGCCGCAAGCAATTGGCGACCATGCTGAATGCCGCTAATGTAGGCGACTTGCCGCCGTTACCTCAGAGCGGCGACATTGTTGTCGACTTAATGACGTTTTATTTCACGAGCAGCCAAGCGAACGATTTGGCCTACGAAGCCGCTATTGAGCGGGACCGTTGCAGATCGTTGGACAACTCCGGCCAGATACCGCCGCCTTTAAAGGGAGCAAAGGGGTAATGCCTCGCGTTGAAAGCGATGTGTGCATCATTGGCGGGGGCATCTCTGCAGCGTTGTTAGCGCAAAAGCTGTCGGAGTTAAAGCCCGGTTTAGACATTGTGATCGTAGAGGCCGGCAAACGCTTGTTCGACGTTCAGAACCGAATGAACTACCGTCGCCGCGCGATTCTCTACGGTGAGAACCCTTGGCCGGGCGATTGGATTCCGGATCAATCCGCAGAGGGAATCGTCACGCGCACCATGGCGGTAGGTGGATCTGCCATGCATTGGCAGGGACATGTCAATCGTTTCTCTGAGGAGGATCTGCGGTTGAGATCGTTGTATGGACTTGCCGTTGATTGGCCGCTCTCGTGGGGGGAACTGGAGCCATATCTTTGCGAAGCAGACCGCCGTATCGGGGTATCAGGCGAGGTGAGTCCGCATCCGGAAGATAAGCCCTCGCGGCCCTATCCCATGTCAGCCATGCCACTCTCCTACAACCTATTGGAGATTCAGAAATGGGCGGAGCGGACGGGCCTTCCCTTCTATGGAGTGCCTCGGGCCGTCAACACCAGGGCTTACGGCGGCCGTCCGGATTGCCAGCGATGTGGGACCTGCACGATGTGCCCGATAGGCGCGCGGTACTCGCCTGATTTCACTTTCAAGCAGCTGCTTGCTTCCAAGAAGATTCGGCTGCACGACCAGACCCTGACTCGCCGATTGATTTTGCACGACACAGGAAACACAATTGCGAGGGCCGAAGCGGTACATTCAGATACTCCAGATCAGAAGATCGAATATCATTCCCGCACATTTGTCGTCGCATCGGGTTATGCGTGGACACCGCACCTGCTGCTGCTCTCGGCTAATACTCGCTTCCCGGATGGCTTAGCGAACAGTTCAGGTACGGTGGGACGGTACATGACGGGCCATAAGTTCATGACCGGCATCATTGGGGCGGATAAAAAGCTCTACCCGGGAATGAATGAGCCGCATCCGATCATCTCCCGGCAGTTCTTCCGCTGTGCAACGGACAAGCCGTTCGTACGGCACGACATTCAAATTTTTGAGGCAGGCCTTCGACCTAAGTTACGTAGCGAGACTGGAGAAGTGCTGTTTGGGAACGATTTGATGAATAACTGGCGATCTCGCACGCAGCATGGCATTGCTCGCGTCCGCATGTACTATGACGCCCATCCGTCAGCAGATAGCCGGCTCACCCTGAATCCTGAGATGCGAAACCGTTATGGCGATCCGATGCCCAAAATTGCGCACCGGCTGGATGAGGCGGCTGAAGGCCGCGAGAATGCCACGCATAGCCATATTCAAGCCATCTACGATCAGTTAGCCAAGGCAAACGACTGCAAGATTTTGTCGACTAATGTCGCAAATTATCAAGATCACCCATCGGGTGGCGCACGGATGGGAGTCGATCCTAAGACAAGCGTGTGTAACAGTTATGGGCTGACACATGACCATCCAAATCTCTACGTAGTGGGTGCCCCCACGTTGCCTACCGGTGGCTGCACTAACGCGACCGTTACCTTTGCCGCGCTAACCTTGCGCAGCGCGGATCGGATGGCGCAGACCCTCTGAAGCTGGGCTGGGCGCTGCTGCAAACCGTGACATGCAGTCCTAAGCTACAGTCGCAAGCCGTACTGGAGCCGGTACAATTCTTTTCAGTTAAGCGCGACGAAACGTTACTCGCATGGGCTGACTTTTTCGGGCGCTTACACGTGGGGCAAGGGCATCGACAATATAAACGGGAGCACGAATGGACGGCAGCAATCTCTAGGTACCGCAGTGGGCAACTACTGGTCTCCGCTGGTGGGCGCTTCGAATTTCCTCCGGCGTAATGTCTTCACCGCAAGTTATCTCTACGACTTCCCCCATGCCGCGGCTTTCAAAGGTCCGGTAAACACAATCATCAACGGATGGTCGATCTCCGGTGTGGTGATTGTAGAAACAGGGCTGCCATTTAGTATCAGTGACAGCCGGGGCGGGACCATATACGGGGTGGGCGGCTCCGGATCAAGCAGCTATGCGCAGTTTGCTGCGGGAATGGGCCCGAATAATGTTTCAATCAGTAACCCTACACTTAGCCACTACTTCAACACCAGCGCTTTCACATTGCCGCCAACAGTCGGCAATGGAACAGGGTTCGGAAATGCTCCTAAAACCTTTATGACGGGTCCGGGATTCTGGAATACCGATTTCTCACTCATCAAGGCGATTCCTATCCGCGAGCCGTTGAACATGGAGTTTCGAGCGGAGCTATTCAACCTCTTCAATCACCCGAACTTCGGCAATCCCGGAGCAAACGTTTCGAGCACCTCATCGTTCGGAGTAATTTCATCGACTGTGAGTTCGCCGCGCATCGCACAGTTTGCGGTGAAATTCAGGTTCTAAGAAACTCGAGGAGCTAGCTCTCTTTCGGCGCTCTAGGCTGGGGGCTTGAGCCCAAAAAACTATCGCATGAAACTTCCATTAGCGATCTTGCTTTTAGTCTGCCGCCTGTTTGCGCAGCAGGCGCCGGTGGTACTCCGTGTCGGAACGCTGCTCGATGGCAAGGGCGGCGTTCAACACAGCACCGACGTCGTCATTCAACAGGGAAAGATTCAGAAAATCGCTTCGGGGAATGGCGCTGCGGGCTACGACCTCCGCACCTTGACGGTGCTTCCGGGGCTGATCGATACGCACGTTCACATTGCATGGCACTTCGGTCCTGATGGACGCTATATGCCCCGCGATACTTCGCAGGCGAGCGGCATGGGATATGGTCTCGAGAACGGGTACGTGACATTAATGGCCGGCTTCACTACGGTACAGAGCGTGGGTAGCCGCATTGACCTGGACATTCGAGATGCAATCAACCGCGGCGAGTTCCCGGGACCGCGGGTGCTGACCTCTATCGGAGGCATTAGTAATCCGAAGCTGACAGTTGAAGAGCTTCGCGAAGCGGTGCGAAAGAACAAGGCGGACGGCGCGGATTTGATCAAGATGTTTGCCTGGACCGGAACGCTTCAGCACGGCGGCGGTAATCAGACGCTTTCAAACCAGCAGATCGCGGCCGTTTGTGACGAAGCGAGGAAGAACGGACTGCGCACGCTGGTTCATGTCTATGGCGACGAAGCAACTCGAGTGGTCTCTGAATCAGGCTGCACCTCCGTTGAACACGGCTTCTTCGCCAGCGACGATACGCTGCGCGTGCTTGCGGCCCGCGGAACATACTACGATCCGCACACCGGACTCGTCATCCAGAACTATCTAGACAATCGGCAAAGATTTCTGGGCATCGCCAACTATACGCCGGAAGAACTGGAAACAATGGAGCAGACGCTCCCGATCATTCTCGCCACCTTCAAGCGCGCCCTGAAAATTCCCGGACTGAATATCGTATACGGCACCGATGCCGTTGCCGGGGGACACGGACACAACATCGAGGAAATGATCTATCGCGTTCAGAAAGGCGGCCAAGAGGCGAAGGCCGCGATTGTCTCCGCTACTTCGCTCGCTGCGGCATCGCTCAATATGAGCGACCGCATTGGATCGATTGCGCCGGGCATGAATGCGGATTTGATTGCAGTGGATGGCGACCCGCTAAAGGACATCACCGCCATGCGCCGGGTGCTTTTCGTGATGAAAGACGGTAAGGTCTACAAGAACGTGGCGCCCGGCTTGTGATGAAAGCCTGGGTGGGGCTTCTCGCCGTGCCGCTCGTGGCACAACAATGGCCGGTTTATGGAGGCGATGACGGTGGGTCCAAGTATTCTGCGCTTGAGCTTATCAACCGCGCTAATGTTTCTAAGTTGAAAGTCGCATGGGAGTGGAAAAGCGGCGAAGTGCCGATGCCGCAGTTTGGGGCAAAGCCAGGACCTTTTGAAGGCACCCCAATTATGATCGACGGGGTCCTCTATTTTCCTTCGTCGTACTACCGCGTGATTGCTCTTGATGCCGATAGCGGGCGCGAACTCTGGAATTACGATCCGAAGGCCTATCAGGACGGCGCCGATCCGAACACTCGCTATTCGCATCGTGGCGTGGCGGCTTGGCGCGATGGCGGGAAGTTACGAATTTTTCTAAATGTCCATCAAAAGCTGACTTGCCTGGATGCCGCCACGGGCAAACCGGTCGCGAGCTTCGGCGACAACGGCGAGATCAGCTTGATCCAGGATCTGCGGTGGCGCGTGAATCCCAAGCACTATTCGAATTCCTCGCCTCCCGTTATCTACAAGGACCTGGTGATCGTCGGCAGCAACGTGAATGATTACATGGTCTATAAGAAGGACCCACCGGGGGACGTAAGGGCTTTCGACGCGCACACCGGAAAGCTTGTATGGACGTTTCATACCGTACCCGAAAGCAACGAGCCTGGAGCGGAGACTTGGGGCGGGGGTTCTGAGAATGTCACTGGACACACCAATGTTTGGGCGCCATTTACTGTCGACGCCGCGCGCGGTTTGGTTTATCTTCCGGTCAGCACCCCGAGCAACGATTTTTACGGCGGAGCAAGGCCGGGCAAAATCTTTTCGCCGAGTCCATAGTCTGCCTGGACGCAAGCACAGGAAAACTGAAGTGGCACCAACAGCTTGTGCATCACGGCTTGTGGGATTACGATCTGCCGTCGCCGCTCAATTTGGTTACGATCACGGTGGGCGGAAAGAGGACTGATGCCGTTGTTCAGTTAACCAAGATGGGTTTTGTGTTCGTGTTTGACCGCGTAACCGGCAAACCGGTGTGGCCGATTGAGGAACGGCCCGTTCCCGCCAGTGACGTTCCCGGCGAGCAAGCGTGGCCGACGCAACCGTTTCCCACCAAGCCCGCGCCGATTGCCGACCAGGGAGTCACGATCGATGACGCGTTCGACCTGACGCCCGAGCTGAAAAGGGAAGCGCAGACGGAGCTGAAAAAGTATCGTCTCGGCCCGCTATTCACGCCACCCTCGCTTCGCGGAACCTTGATTCGACCGGGCGTGATCGGTGGGGCAAATTGGGGTGGCGGTGCGTTCGATCCGGAGACTGCCACGATCTACGTTAAGACCAGCAATAACGGCGGGCTGGCACGCGTGGTGCAGCCGAGCCGCAATCCTGAAAGCGATGCCGATTACGTAATGGAGCACGCTTCGTCGTTAGGTTTCCATGACGGCTTGCCACTGTTCAGGCCGCCCTACGGCTATCTGACGGCAGTGAATCTGAACACCGGCGAGAATGGTCCACAGAATCGCGGTATAAGGCGCCTTCCCCGAAGGAGTTTCAGTGGCACGACGCGGAAATGGTTCACTGGCCAAGCCGGGGAAAGAACCGGAGCTGGGTGCGACCAACGCATCATAGTTCTTCAGCAGATCGTCTAATGCGATCCGGCCCAATTTTCTTACTCGCATAGCTTGCAAGTAGTCCACGGCGCTAATCGCGGAACCTATATAGCCGCCGATGCGATCTCCATGACTCTGCATTTCACGCATTTGGCCTGTGTCAATCAAGTCCCGAAAAGCAGCCGATCCTTCCGCTCCGAGAATGGTCCACAGGATCGGGTATAGGGATAGGCAGGAAACTCCACGTCGTAAGCAACGTCTGCAAACTTTGCCAGCACGCCGAGGGATTCTTTGAAGCTTGCTTGAATTTCGGGCTTCGCGTTTTCGTAGCTACCCTTCACCACGCCTATCTTGTATCGCCGGGAGGAAGTCGCCGGCTGCGTATAAGCCAACTTGCGGCGAGAGGTGGCATCGTCCAGACGATCGTAGCCGGCGATAGCTGCCAATACAAGACCGCAGTCATCGGCGCTACGGCAGATTGTTCCAATTTTGTCGAGGCTCCAGCAAAGAGAAGCAGTTCCGTAACGGCTCACACGACCGTAAGTTGGACGCAGCCCTGCCACTCCGCAGAATGTTGCCGGTCCCAGGATGGAGCCTCCGGTCTCACCTGCAATGGAAAAAGAGACCAGGCCCGCGCTGGTAGCTGCTCCGGGTCCGCTTGACGATCCGCCGCTCCAATATGCCGGGTTCCAGGGCGTACGGGCGGGTCCGGTAAAGGAAGCGTCGGGGCTATCGTAACCAAGGCCGCCCACAAGCTCCACCATCGCCAGCTTGCCTAATAGAATCGCCCCTGCATCGCTAAGCCGCTTGACGGCCGTAGCATCGTAATCAAAGACGCGGTTCCTGTAAGGCGCCGTTCCCCATGTGGTGGGAATTCCTTTCGTGGCGAACGCGTCTTTCGCCCCATAGGGAATTCCGTGTAACGGGCCGCGATAATGGCCGGCTGCAATCTCTTTTTCCGCGGCACGCGCCTGCGTAAGGGCAAGTTCTCGCGTGACTGTAACGACGGTGCCCAGTTTAGGGCCGATCTTCTCCAGGCGATTCAGGTAGCCCTCGGTTAGTTCCACCGGCGACAGCTTGCCTGCCTGGATCGCTTTCCCTTGTGCGCGCACGCTTAGGAAATAGGTGTCTTCGCTGATCATCGCCGAATCTTTCTCAGGACCTCTTACAGCGTCTGGGCCGCTCGACTATGGGCCGGGAACTGCTCCATTGGCGGGCGGGATTTATGCCAATCGGTCGCTTGTTGATAAGCATCCGCAATGGCCAGTAGAGTAGCCTCGCTCCAGCTCTTTCCCACAAATTGCAAACCGGTCGGAACGTTATCGGCGCCCACGCCGTTGGGCACCGTAATCCCCGGCACCCCTGCCAGATTACCCACCGGCAGCAGAGACACGCCAGGCCGACTATGGTGTGTCACAGGACTATGGTGTGTCACAGATGGACCTGTCGCGGGTGGCAAGTAAGCCTTGCTCCATCGCTCACCCACGCGTCCTGAGGTTGCCGACATCGTCGGAGCTACCAATGCATCATATTGCTGGAACAACTCGTCCAGCTTAATCCTGGCGATCTTCCGCACCCGCATGGCTTGCAGGTAATCCACCGCGCTCACCGTGGTATCTACGTATCCAGAAACTCGCGCCACAGGATTTTGTAATTCGTGAACCCGGCCGTTGTCGATTATTTCCCGAAACGCGTTCGCTCCCTCGGCGTTCACAATCGTCTGGATCATGGGCCCATAAGGGTAGTCGGGGAAATCAACGTCATGCGTAATGGTGGCGAAGCTGGAAAGAGATTTCAACGATCGCTCAAAGTTGGCCTTGTTTTCCGGTTCCACGGTGTCGTAAGTGCCTTTGGCAATTGCAAGCCTGAATTTCCGCGGCCTCTCGGCTCGGCTGTACGCAAACTTCTTGCGCATGCTGGTTGAGTCGAGCGGGTCGTAGCCGGCGATCGCTGAGAGAACAAGACCACAATCGTCTGCGCTCCGGCACATTGGCCCTACCTTATCGAGACTCCAGCACAGCGCGACTGCTCCATGCCGACTCACACGGCCATACGTCGGGCGCATTCCGGCCAAGCCGCAATAAGTCGCCGGATTCAGAATCGATCCACCAGTCTCGCTTCCGAGCGCGAAGGCAACTAGACCCGCTGCTGTCGCGGCCCCCGGACCGCTCGACGATCCGCCAGCCCAGCGCTCGCGGTTCCACGGCGTACGCACCGGACCGGTGAATGAGGCATCGGCACTATCAAACCCAAAGCCGCCGACGATCTCAAGCATTGCTAGCTTTCCCACCAGCACGGCGCCCGCATCGTCTAGGCGGTCAATGACCGTAGCATTGTGATCGAACGTCTGCTGCCGGAAAGGCGCCGTGCCCCATGTAGTGGGATATCCTTTCACCGCGAGAGCATCTTTGGCCCCGTATGGAATTCCATGCAGCGGACCGCGATAATGCCCGGCGGCAATTTCCTTTTCAGCAGCACGCGCCTGCTGCAAAGCTAAGTCCCGAGTGATGGTCACTACGGCGCCCAGTTGAGGCCCGATTGCTTCAAGGCGCTCGAGGTATGCGCTGGTCAGCTCAACTGCAGAGAGTTTGCGCTGTTGAATCGCGTTCCCCAGAGCACGAACGCTTGAGAAGAGTATGTCGTCGCTTACCATTCCTTGTGTCTCTTCTGAAGGAAGCCAGGGATCAGTCCTGCGGTGGGCCATCTGCGAAGAACGTAAAATCGGGCTCATCGGCATTGCTCAGCTTGACTTTCGCCAAGGCATTCGAGTATCGAAGGTTGCGCTCAATCCCACGCTTGATCTCTTCCATATCTCCTTCCGCCAGGTATGAGCCGAATCGCGCTCGAACTAGATCGGCTAACGCAGTCACCTGAGCGTCAGTCGGAGTCGCAGGGGTCTGTGCTTCGGCTACGGCTGGTGCAGAGGTGGCCGCAATCGCCGCCGGGAGCAAAGGCGCAGCGGTTATGCCGCGCAAGAACGTTCGCCGGCTTCCTCCGTCACCTTTCTTTGCTTTCTTCATGCTTTGCGGCTCCTTTTTAATCTCGTTCGCTTTGGCCTTATCTGCCTATCCTGCATGAGCCACTGCATGACTGACACTGTACTTGAGCGCCCGGCGAACTCACGGTGTTGCCTTCATCCGTCACGCGTCAGAAGGAGGCAAGAAGCTGCAGAATAAGGCCGCCGAGGCAGGAAATTGAATCGTTCCAACGTACTAAATCCCGTTTAAATCGTCTTGTACCGAACAAACATTTGAACAGTCATAGCGAACGCCGGCTTGCGAAAGGCACTCCGCGATTCTCACTTCTATCGCGTGCTTTGTCAAACATTCATTCAGATGCTTGACAAATTTGAAACACTACCCTTAAGCTGAGAACTTCGCCGAAGAGTCGTGCAGCGTTCGCCAGCAGACCAAGAGATCTGAACTTTTCGCATGCAAAGTAGGAGTCGCCATGCAGCAAGTCAGCACCGGTCACTATCTCGGCAAGATGACAGCCTCTCGAGTACTGTCTAATTTCGTCGTCGTTGAAAGCAAATACTCTGCGGGGCAAGAGCTTAAATGGCATTCTCACGAGAGGTCCTATATCTCCATCGTTCTTCAGGGTTCGTACATGGAGCGTTGCGGCTCGTCCAGTCTGCACTGCGGCGTAGGACAGGTGATCTTGCACGCGGCCGACGAAGTTCACTCCGACGAGTTTTTTGAAGAGGGTCACTGCCTTAACCTTGAGATCCAACCTCATTTCGCTGATCGCTTGCGCCAATACGGAATAGACAGCGGCACTCGTCTGGCAATGTCAAGCCGCCGCTACATGCGCCTGGGATTAACACTGCGATCGGAAGCCGTGCGATGTGATACGGCCTCTGAGCTAGTTATCGAAGGCCTGGCGATGGAGGTTATTGCTCAGTTAATCAGGATCCGAGCCATTGACGCCAATCAACGTAAAGAACATTGGCTAGAACTCGTCAACGAAATGCTCCATGAGCGATATCGCGAATCCATCACCCTGAAGGAACTCGCAGATGCGTCGCAAGTGCATCCCGTACATTTGGCGCGAGCGTTTCGAAAACGGTACGGCTGTTCTGTGGGAGACTACGTGCGCCGATTGCGAGTTGCGGGCGCGTCCAGTGAGATTGTGGACTCAGATATGTCCATTGCAGAAATCGCCAGCCGAAACGGTTTCTCCGATCAGAGCCATCTCTGCCGCATGATGAGGGAATTTACCGGAAAGTCTCCCCGTCAGCTGCGCCCTAAGAAAGTATCGTCGTGACGTGCGATCGCCGGGTTGGGCTGATGCGGATCTTGTGCAAGAATAGTTCGCGGCTCGCGCTGTCTCTCTAAGTCTCCTTAAGCAAAAACACGCTTCAATCTGCAGGCCCAGGCCGCTCCAGTTGACGCGGAAGCAAAGGCAGGCAGCTTCCGTAGTTCTCTCCACGGCATACCTCTTATGTTATTGAAGTCAAGTACTAACGGCTTCGGGTTCCGCGGGTCGTCGGCAACCGGAAGAAGTATCTTCCTTAAGGATCATGTCCACAAAATAGAAAGGAATGGTGAGCCGGGCGGGACTCGAACCCGCGACCACCGCATTAAAAGTGCAACTGAGGGCTGTGCGGGTACGGCTATCTGGTACATTTCCCGTGCTGCCAGTTGCCGGGACTGACCGGGATTTACACCACGTTTAGTACAGCGTTAGGACAGCGGCCTTGCGCATTAAAGGCGGTCGTACTCTGGCGGTTCCACAGCTGGAACTTTGGCCATAACGCGCATGAACTTCTCATAGCTGCCACGGGACGCTTTCTCTTTGAGGCGCTCGAATTCGAGAATGCGTTCTTCAAAGGCCGAAGCGAACAGTTCGTCGACGGAAACTTTTTCCGTAGCCGCCACTTCGCTGGCGCGGCGATACAATTCTTCGGGAATATTGACACTGACGCTCATCGCTGATCTCCCATAATCGCCAACAACTCGCCTGGACTCATCGTCCTGATGCCCAAACTTTCGGAACCACGGAAATCCCTCACGTTGAATGTAACGATCGGTGATCCGGTACGAACGGCTACTTCCAGAATACGATCATCGTCGGGGTCCGGCAACATCGGTCGCCACCGGAAATAGATCTGCACGAGCCGCGCGCGGCTGAAAAGGTACTCGGTGAAATCATCGATATCGACAAGGCTCAAGCCCAGCCCGGCAACGTCACGTTTGAGGACGGCCTCGTATTCGAGAGCAACGGCCGGCGAGATCACGGGTCGCCATTGGCGACCTTCGAGCGTTTGGAGGAGCCGGTATGATGCCCCGAGACTTGATCGGAACGCCGCCACCAGGACATTCGTATCAACAACTACGTCGATCACAAATGAATGCTCTCACGCGCATTCCTGCTGAACTCTGTTCCGGGTAACTTTCTTCGCCGCTCGGACGATCTCAAGCGCCCGACAAAAGCTGCCAGAATCGGGCCGTCACGCTCCGACAACAAATCTGGCGTAAAATGGTTTATACGGTTTTGGGATTGCGAATATTGAAAGACGCGAGCACTCTCCCTCCAAAGGGGTGTTCGTCAACCGGAAGCGCGATGGCGGATGGTTCTGTGGGCACCCGCCCAAGCGTTGCCGAGCGGAGTAGACGAGGAAAACACGACATGGCCATGACGTGCGGCGGAAGATTGACGACCGTTGTTAGATCCTGGAGTGCACTTGGCTGACGAACCACTGACGGATGACGCTGAAGTCCTAACGCAAATTATCTCGTCACTGAAGAAACTCGACCCCGGCGCTCGAGCGCGCGTGTACCACACCATTGGCACTTTCTTTCAGTTAGGGGCGTCGCAGCCAGCCGCCTCGGTTCGTGCCGCGACAGGACCCGCTGAAGGAGTACACGTTGGCCCACACTCCAACTCGTCGGGCTTCTCTGCCGACCGCGCGCAAACGCCTAAACAATTCCTCAACGATAAGCAGCCTCGAACTGACGTCGAACGCGTGGCCTGTTTAGCGTTCTACCTCACGCACTACCGAGACATGCCGGAGTTCACAACTCTAGACATCAGCAAAATCAACACTGAAGCTGCACAACGCAAGCTCGCCAATGCCGCAGTTGCCGTAAATAACGCCATGCAATATGGCTATCTGGCCCCTGCTGGAAAAGGCACGAAGCAGATAAGCGCGGCTGGGGAGCGATATGTGCAGTCTCTTCCAGACTATGAGGCGGCAAAAGAGGTAATGGCGTCAGCGCGTCGGCGGAGGACGCCGAAGAAAGTGGCGGCCAAGTCATGATTAGATACCGCCGGAGGTCGACCTAGAGAGTGGCTTTCCCTCCGGTTCGCCAACGACATCGAGTTTAAAGACTACCGGCTCAAAGCCGGTAGAATCCTTTGCGACTGAAAGTCGTGGGGTGCGGCTGAAGCCGCCTGAAGCGTGGTCCGGCTGAGAGCCGGCTCAAGGCTCGGTGGGCGCTGTAATC
>JAABUQ010005233.1_pt1 | contig 21002 bp, 18 predicted proteins | sample 5560001 | NCBI WGS metagenome assembly JAABUQ01 (sample SAMN10711888, study PRJNA513371) | rock metagenome | isolation source: Antarctica rocks | place: Antarctica: Victoria Land, Finger Mt nord | collected 2015-12-18
AGCATCGCCACCGACGAGAAGGGGGTCATTCAGATCTTCAACGTCGGTGCCGAGCGGATGCTGGGCTACGCGGCCATCGAGGTCGTGGACAGGATCACGCCCGCCGACATTTCCGACCCACAGGAAGTGATCGCTCGCGCCAAAGCCCTGAGCGCCGAGCTGGGGACCAGGATCACGCCGGGCTTCGAGGCGTTGGTCTTCAAGGCCTCGCGGGGGATCGAGGACATTTACGAGCTGACTTACATCCGCAAGGACGGCAGCCGCTTTCCGGCCATCGTGTCGGTGACGGCGCTGCGCGAAGCCCAAGGGGGGATCATCGGCTATCTATTGATCGGCACCGACAATACCGCGGGTAAGAAGGTGGAAGCCGAGCGAATGCTGCTCGATCAGCGCGTACGCGACCAACAATTTTACACTCGATCGCTTATTGAATCTAACATTGATGCGTTAATAACGACCGACCCGCGCGGCATCATTACCGATGTCAACAAGCAGATGGAGGCGCTTACCGGGTGTACGCGTGACGAGCTCATCGGCGCGCCATTCAAGGACTACTTCACCGACCCTGAGCGTGCCGAGGCCGGCATCAAGCTGGTGCTGGACGAACGGAAACTCACCGACTACGAGTTGACCGCGCGCGGCAGGGACGGCAAGGAAACCGTGGTGTCCTACAACGCGACGACCTTCCACGACCGCGACCGGAAGTTACAGGGCGTGTTCGCCGCCGCCCGCGACATCACCGAACGCAAACGCTACGAGCAATCGTTGCAGAAAGCCAACCGCGCAAAGAGCGTCTTCCTGGCCAACATGTCGCACGAAATCCGCACCCCCATGAATGCCATCTTGGGGTTCTCCCAGCTCATGCTCCGCGACCAGGACCTCACCCCCCGACAATGCCAGTTCCTGGGAACCATCAACCGCAGCGGCGAGCACCTCCTCGCCCTGATCAACGACATCCTGGAGATGTCCAAGATCGAAGCGGGCCGCACGACCCTGAACCCCTCCACGTTCGACCTGCCCGTCCTGCTCAAGGACGTGGAGATGATGTTCCGCGTCCGAACGGACGAGAAGAAGTTGTCGTTCTCGGTGGAGACGATCGGCGATGTTCCCCAATATATCGTGAATGATATCAACAAACTGCGCCAGGTCTTCATCAACGTGATCGGCAACGCCGTCAAGTTCACCGAGCAGGGGGGCATCGGCTTGCGCGTGCTCGCGGACCGCCAGGGCACGACGGAGCCTTGCCTGCGGGTCGAAGTCGAGGACACGGGCGAGGGCATCTCGCCGGACGACCAGGACAAGTTGTTCCGGCATTTCGAGCAAACCAAGACCGGGCAACAGGCGGGAACCGGCACGGGGCTGGGCCTGGCCATCAGCCGGGAGTTTGTTCGCCTGATGGGGGGAGACATCACGGTCAAAAGCCAGGTCGGCAAAGGCAGCATTTTCGTGATTCAACTGCCTCTGAAGGAGGGGGAGGCCCAGGCCGTCCAAGCGAAAGACAACCCCAGGCATGTCCTGAGGCTCCAACCCGGGCAGGCCACGTGCCGCGTGCTGATCACCGACGACATCGAGGAAAACCGCCAGCTGCTGGCGCAGCTTCTCGGCCCCATCGGTTTCGAGACCCGACTGGCGACCAACGGGGCGGAGGCCGTCGAGGAGTTTGAGCGGTGGCGTCCCCATCTGATCCTGATGGACTTCCGGATGCCGGTGATGGACGGCCATGAGGCCATCCGCCGCATCCGGGCCATGCCCGGCGGCAAGGACCCCAAGATTATCGCGGTGACTGCCAGTGCGATGGACGACAATCGCCAGGAGTTGATGGATATCGGCGCCGACGATTTTATCGGCAAGCCGTTCAGGGAAGCCGAGCTGTTCCAGAAGATTCACACCCACGTGGGGGTGGAGTACCTTTACGCCGAGGAATCCTCAGCCGCGGCCCGCGAGGAAGTGATTGAGCTCACACCCGAGTCCCTGGCGGGCTGGCCGCTAGACCTCATCGATCCGATGCGTGAAGCCGTCATCACAGCGGATCTGGACCAGTTGCTGGCAAGCATTCAGGAGGTCGAGGCCCGCGATCCCCGCATCGCCCAGGGGCTGCGCCGCCTGGCCGAGGGCTTCCAATACCAGAAACTTCTCGACCTGTTCAGCTTCAGCACGGGGAGTCCCCCTTGAACCCAGAGAAGCCGAAAAGCGGCGTCGGCCAACCCGCGAGCATCTTGGCAGTGGACGACACCCCCGCCAATCTCCAGGTGCTGGCCGGCATGCTCAAGGACCGCGGGTATAAAGTCCGCCCCGTCCCCAGCGGCAAGCTGGCGCTGCTGGCGGCGCGGCGGGACCCTCCGGACCTCATCCTGCTGGACATCAATATGCCGGAGATGAACGGCTATGAGGTGTGCGAACATCTGAAAGCCGACGAGATTCTCAACAAGATTCCCGTAATTTTCATCAGCGCTCTCACCGAACAGCTGGACAAGGTGAAGGCCTTTGCCATGGGCGGGGTGGATTATCTCACCAAGCCATTTCAGATGGAGGAATTGCACGCGCGCGTCGAAACGCATCTGAAACTTCGCCGCCTCCAGATCGACCTGGAGTCGACCAACGCGCGCCTGGAGAACGTCAACAGCCGGATGTCTCGCGACCTGCAAGCGGCGGCGAGGATTCAGCAGACGTTTCTGCCCTGCGCGGCACCCGAGGTCCCGGGCACGGAGTTCGGCTGGTGCTACCGGCCTTGCGACGAACTGGCCGGCGACGGGCTGAACATCATCCCGCTGGGGGGCGGGCGGGTGGGCCTTTACGTCCTGGACGTCAGCGGTCATGGCGTCTCGTCGGCCCTGCTGTCGGTGACGCTCAGCCGGCTCCTTTCGCCGCCAACGGAGCCGTCCTCGATCCTGATCCGGGAGCGCGCCGTCCTCGATCAGATCGAGATCAGGCCGCCGGCCGAGGTCGCCGACCGCCTCAACCGGCTCTTCCCCTATGACATGGCGACCGAGCAATTCGCCACGCTCATGTACGGGGTCCTGGACGTTTCGACCGGGGATTTCCCCCACGTTTCCGCGGGCCACCCCGGCCCCTTGCACCTCCCCGCCGTCGGGCCGCCGGTGATCCTCGAAACCCCGGGGTTCCCGATCGGCCTGGCGGAGGAGCCTTACGGCGAGCGCCGTCTTCATCTGGCGGTGGGGGATCGGTTATATCTCTACTCCGATGGCCTTCCCGATGCGATGAACCCCACCGGCGAGCGGTTCGGCGACGCCCGGCTCCTGGAAGCGATCGGCCGAGGGAGGGCCGAACCGCTCCGGGAGGGGATCGCCACCCTGCTGGGAGAGATTGCGCGTTGGCAAGGAGGCGAGCGACCTCAAGACGACATCTCCATCCTGGCGGTCGAAATCGCGCCCGCGCCGGACCCGGGAGGGCCAGGCAGCGACGCCCGCGGACCCGCGGAGGCCATCCCGGAGGCTTGCTGAACCCGCTGTCCGAGGTTGGGGGCTCCTGGCTCCCCCGCGTGAACGGCCCAAGGGGCCCTTCGGGATCGGTTCTGGCGGGCTTCACGAGGTCGTGAGCGCGGGAAAGCCGCCGGTTCCGGGGCTGGCTCTCACAATTTGTCGGGTCGATAACCTAGAATAGGAATGCGGACACGGGGCGCGCGCTGGATGTTTTGATCGTCGAGGGAGATCTGCTGGACGAGAAGACCGAGGCGATCGTCAATGTCTGGAACCGCAACGGCATCCTTAACCGGGCGACTGCCCTTCCCGACGATCCTCCAGGTCGCGGGGATCGACTCGCTCGCCTTCCCGGTCCTCGGCGCCGGCTCTGGGGGCTTCCATCCCGCCGAGGCCAAGCGGATCATGGTCAGTACCTTCGCCAGGATCGACGGCCCCCCCTCGGCCACCCTCGTTCGGTTCCGTTCCCGTTCCCGTTCCCGCTCTGCTCCGTGATGTCAACGCGACGGGCTCTTGACCGGAATCGACCCGAACCGACCCAGTCGACCCGAGCCCACCGAATGAACGTCTTCCTGCGCGTGACCGCCGGCCCGCACCTGGGGCGGGAATACGTCTTCGACCGCCACGACACCTTCATCGTCGGCAGGTCGTCGCAGGTCCAGTTCTCCGTCCCCGACGACGGGTTCCTGTCCCGCAACCATTTCCTGATCGAGTTCAACCCGCCCGCCTGCTTCCTGCGCGACCTGGGCAGCACCAACGGCACGAGGCTCAACGGCCTGCGCGTCGCGGGCGCACGCCTGCGGGATGGCGACCTGATCTCGGCCGGCGAAAGCACCTTCGTCGTCCGGGTGGAGGAAACGCGGGCCGAGATTCCCGCCATCCGCTGCCTCGGCTGCGAGCGCCCGGCGCCGGAGGGGGTGGCCGTCGCCGCCATGCCCGGCGACACGACGATTGACTGGCTCTGCGAGGCCTGCGCCGCGCACCGGCGCAAGTACCCGACCCCGCCGCCCGGCTACTGGATCGAGCGCTGGATCGGCGGCGGCGGCATGGGGGAAGTCTTTCTGGCCCGGCAACTCGCGGGCAACGTGCCCGTGGCCATCAAGATGATGGTCCCCACCATCGCCGCCAGCGACCGGGCCAAGGCGTACTTTCGGCGCGAGATGGACGTTGTCCGCGCCCTGCGGCACCCCAATATCGTCGCCTTCTACGGCATGGAGGAGGCCGACGGCCAGTTCCTGCTCATCATGGAGCACGTTGACGGCCTGGGCGCCCGCGAGTGGGCCCGACGCCTGGAAGGCCCCCTGCCCCTGGCCTCCGCCGCGAGGATCGGCGTGCAGTTGCTGGCGGCGCTGGAGCACGCCCACGCCAAGGGGTACGTCCACCGCGACATCAAGCCCTCGAACCTCCTGGTCATGGGCGCCGCGCACCGGCCGCTGGTGAAGCTTTCGGACTTCGGCCTGGCCAAAAGCTTCCGCGACGACGCCGGGTTCGCCGGTCTGACCCACGAGGGGGACATCAGCGGCTCCGTCGGCTTCCTGTCGCCGGACCACATCCGCGACTTCCGGCGCGTCAAGGAGCCAGCCGACATCTACGGCGCCGGCGCGACGCTGTATTTCCTGCTCTCGGGCCACTTTCCGTTCCTGGACTTCGAACCGAACCGCCCGGACGCCTATGCCATGATCCTGGAACACCCGGCGGTCCCCCTGCGGGCCCACCGGCCCGACCTGCCGGAGGAGTTCTGCCGCATCCTGAAGAAGGCGCTTGAGAAACGCCCCGGCGACCGCTGGGAGTCGGCCGCCGTCATGGCCGAGGCACTCAAGCCCTTCGTGGACGCCGGCACCTGATCGGCCGCCGGGAGGCTCGGAACACGCGGGTCGGGCGGCGAGGGGCCGGCGGGTCTCGTCCCGGGCGCCGTTCTCTGGTAAACTCCCTCCGTTGTCATGTCGGCCGCCGCAACGGCGCGACCTGTCGGGGGAACGTCGTGGAGCGACCGGGGACGGTGACGATCATCGGCGTCGGCCTGATCGGGGGCTCGATCGGCCTGGCACTGCGCGCCCGGGGGCTGGCCGGGAAGGTCATCGGCCTGGGCCGCACCCTGGAGAGCCTGGAGGAGGCGATCCGGCTCGGCGCCATCGACGAGGGAACGACGGACCCGAATCGGTCGGTGGCCGGGGCGGACGTCGCCGTGGTCTGCACGCCGGTGTCCCGCATCGCGATCGACGCCATCGGGGCGGCCTCCGCCGGGCCGAAGGGGCTGCTCGTCACCGACGCCGGCAGCACCAAGCGCGAGATCGTGGAGCGGGTCGAGGCCGACCCTCGCGCCCGCCTCGGGTTCGTCGGCGCCCACCCGATTGCCGGCTCCGAGCGCAAGGGGGTCGCCCACGCGCGGGCCGATCTCTTCGAGGGGCGCGCCTGCGTCCTGACCCCCTCGGGACGCACGCCGATGGACCGCCTGAACCGGGCGCGGGCCTTCTGGACGGCGCTAGGTTGCCGCCTGCACGAGATGGGCCCGGCCGCGCACGACGACGCCCTGGCGATGACCAGCCACCTCCCCCACGCCGTCGCCGCCGCCCTGGCCGCCGCCGTGCCCCCCGACCTGCTCCCCCTGGCCGCGGGCGCCTACCGCGACGGCACCCGCGTCGCCGCCTCCGACGCCGAACTCTGGGCCGGCATCTTCCTCGCCAACCGGATGCCCGTCATCGACGCCCTCGGCGAATTCCAGGATCAGGTGAACGCTCTCAAGATGGCGCTGATCCAGGGCGATCACGAGGCGATCCGCGCCTGGTGGGAGTCCGCCAGGGCCCGCCGACTCAAGCTCCACTGACGCGGGGCGACCCGCGATTTCCCTCCGTTTCCTGCCCCCAGAGGACGACCCCTTTGCTGCCACAACTGCTCAACACCTACTCGCGGAACCTCGACTACGCCAGGCGCCTGGTGGCGGACGTGCCCGAGGACAAGATGGCCTACCAGCCCGCCCCCGGGATGAACCACCCCGCCTGGGTGCTCGGCCACCTGGCCTTCGTCGGCGACATGGTCGGGGGGCTGCTGGGCCAGGGCCCACTGGCACCCGAAGCCTGGGAGCCGATCTTCGGCAACTCGTCGAAGCCCTCGGCCGACGCCGCGCTGTATCCCAGTAAAACGGAACTCGTTGGAGCGCTGGGTCGGTCGCACGCCCGGATCGCCTCGCTGGTGGGCGCGTTAACGCCGGAAGCCTTGGCCCAGCCGTTGCCCAAGGAAGAGTACCGCAAGCACTTCCCCACCACCGGCGACGCCCTGTTGTACCTCATGACGTTCCATGATGGCGTCCACCTCGGCCAGCTTTCGGCCTGGCGGCGCGTGCAGGGGATGCCTTCCGTCTGAGCGATCGCCCCCGTAGGGCGTGGGAAATACGCCATCCCCGCCATCCCAAAGGAGGATGGCGTATTTCCCACGCCCTACGGGGCCATCCCAACCGTATCCGAGCCCAACGCCCCCATGCTCTGGCACATCGAGATCCGCCCCGGCGCGGGACTAACCGACAACGAGGGGCGGCGCATCGCCGCCGACGCCGCCGACCTGGGCCTGCCCGGCCCCTGGCGCGTCGCCTCCAGCCGGGGGTTCCTGGTCGAAGGGACCCTCGACGCCGACGACCTTGGCCGCGCCGCCCGCGCCGTCCTGGCCGACCCCGTCGCCGAAACCTTCACCATCCGCCCCTGTGGCCAGGACGAGGGGGCAGGCGCGCCGGGGGCGGTCGTCCACGTCCTGCCCAAGCCGGGCGTCACCGACCCCGAGGCGCAAAGCGCACTCGCCGTTTTGCGCGACCTGGGCTTCGCCGTCCACGAGGTGCGTACGGTCCGCACCTTCCGCGTCGAGGGGCCCGCCGCCGGCCTGCCGAGGCTCATCAAGCGGGTGCTCGCCAACGACGCCGTGGAACAGGCGGTCGTCGGGACGATCCCCTTCGACCGGCTGGGACAGGGGCGCGAATACCACTTCCGCAGGGTCGACATGCCGCTCGCCGGCCTGGGCGACGAGGCCCTGGTCCAGATCAGCCGCGATGGGGGGCTCTCCCTGAGCCTGGCCGAGATGATCGCGATCCGTGCCCATTTCGACGGGCTCGGCCGCGCGCCGACCGACGTCGAGCTGGAAACGCTCGCCCAGACCTGGAGCGAGCATTGCTCGCACAAGACCCTGCGCGGGCGAGTCGAGTTCGACGGCGAGGTGATCGACAACCTGCTCAGGAGCACGATCTTCAAGGCGACGACAGACCTCCACCTCGACTGGCTCGTCAGCGTCTTCGCCGACAACGCCGGGGTCGTCCGCTTCGACGACGAGCACGACGTCTGCTTCAAGGTCGAGACGCACAACCACCCTTCGGCCATCGACCCCTACGGCGGCGCGAACACGGGGCTGGGAGGCGTCATCCGCGACCCGATGGGCACCGGGCTGGGCGCCAAGCCGATCTGCAACACCGACGTCTTCTGCGTCGCCCCGCCCGACACCCCCGCGGCGATGCTCCCGCAAGGGGTCTTGCACCCCCGGCGCGTCCTCAACGGCGTGGTCGCGGGCGTGCGCGACTACGGCAACCGCATGGGCATCCCCACCGTCAACGGCGCCCTCGTGGTCGACCCGGCCTATCTGGGCAATCCGCTGGTCTTCTGCGGGACCGTCGGCGTCCTGCCGCGCGGGATGGCCCAGAAGCATGTCGAGCCGGGCGATTGGATCGTCGCCGTCGGCGGTCGCACGGGCCGCGACGGCATCCACGGCGCGACGTTCAGTTCCGTCGAACTCTCGGCCGACAGCGAGGAATTCTCCGGCGGCGCGGTGCAGATCGGCAACGCGATCACCGAGAAGATGGTGCTGGACGTTGTGCTCCAGGCGCGCGACCTCGGCCTCTTTCGCTCGATCACCGACTGCGGGGCCGGCGGCTTCAGCTCGGCCGTCGGTGAGATGGGGGCCGACCTGGGCGCGGAGGTCGACCTGGACCGCGCCCCTTTGAAGTATGAGGGCCTCTCGTACACCGAGATCTGGATCTCCGAGGCGCAAGAGCGCATGGTCCTGGCCGTCCCGCCGGAGCACTGGCCCGCCCTGCACGCCCTCTGCGCGAGTGAAGGGGTCGAGGCGACCGCCCTCGGCCGGTTCGTGGATTCCGGGCGGCTGACGCTGCGATACCACGGCGAGACCGTCGCCGATCTGTCGATGCACTTCCTCCACGAGGGGCGCCCGCCGCTGGTCCGCAAGGCGACCTTCACGCCGCCCCCCGCCCTGGAATTAAGGCTCCCGGAGTCGGGTCAAGATCGGACCGCCGACCTCCTCGCGATCCTCTCGGCCTGGGACGTGTGCAGCAAGGAGTGGATCGTCCGCCAGTACGACCACGAGGTCCAGGCGCGCACCGTCATCAAGCCGCTGGTCGGGGAGGCCGAGGACGGCCCCGGCGACGCTTCGGTCGTCCTGCCCGTGCGAGGCTCCACGCGGGGCCTGGCCATCTCGTGCGGGATCAATCCGCGCTACGGGCTCATCGACCCGTATGAGATGGCCGGCCTGGTCATCGACGAGGCCATCCGCAACTGCGTCGCCGTCGGCGCCGACCCCTCGCGCATCGCGCTGCTGGACAACTTCTGCTGGGGCAACACCGAGCGGCCCGAGACCCTCGGCTCGCTGGTCATGGCCGCCAGGGGATGCCACGACCTGGCCCTGGCCTATGGCACTCCGTTCATCTCCGGCAAGGACAGTCTCTACAACGAATATGTTTATGAGGGCCGGAGCCTGGCCATCCCGGGCACCCTGCTCATCAGCGCGATGGGTCAGGTTCCCGACGTCCGCAAGTGTGTCACGATGGACCTGAAGGAGCCCGGCAACGTCCTGCTGATCGTGGGAATGACCCGCCTGGAGCTGGGCGGCTCGCACTGGACGCTCGCCCGGGGCGAGGTCGGCGGGCACGTGCCGAAGGTCGACCCCGAGACCGCCCTGGCGACCTTTCGCGCCCTGCACGAGTCGATCAACCGCGGCCTGATCCGCGCCTGCCACGACCTCAGCGAAGGAGGCCTGGCGGTCGCCCTGGCGGAGATGGCCCTGGCCGGCGGGCTGGGTGCGACCACGTCCCTGCGCGATGTGCCCCGCGACGACGACGACGCCCACGACGTCGCCCTGCTGTTCTCCGAGAGCCCGTCCCGCTTCGTCCTGGAAGTCCGGCCCGTTGCTGAGCGGGCCGTCATGCAGGTCTTCGGCGGCCTGCCCCTGGGCCGGCTTGGCGAGGTTTCCGAGGCCCCCCGCCTGGTCGTCCGCGGCCTCGACGCCGACGCCTCCCCCGCGATCGACGCCCTCGTTTCCGAACTCAAGAGCACTTGGCAACGGCCCTTCCACGCCCGATGACCGGGCGATCTTGGATCTTTCTCCGTTGCGGAATGTGAAGGACCCTTCTCGATGCAGCGCTTCATCACCTTCGTCGACGGCTCGAACCTCGACGGCGTCCTGAAACACCTGAACCTCCGGGTCGACGACTACGGCTCGTTCTACCGCCACGTCTTCGAGCAGAGCGTGCAGTACTGGGGCCGCACCTTCGCCGAGGGGGCTCCGTGGGAGTCGGCCCAGCATTCGCGGACCTACTGGTATGTCGTTGGCAAGATGGACGAGTGGGACCTGAACGACCCCAAGGCCGAGGCCCGCCTGCGCAGCCGGTTCGAGCTCAACCCCCGCATCCGCGACGGCTTCCTGGAGGAGGTCGCCCGCCGGACGCCCGACCTGCCCCTCGATCGGCGGATGGACGAGGCGTGGGCCCAGTGCTTCGGCGAGACTCGCGAGTGGTACGACAACAAGCGTCGCGCGCTTGAGCGCAAGAAGCGGTTCTACCACGGCGTGCAGGCGGCCACCGACTTCGTCGAGATCCGCCAGGAGGGACACTGGAAGGTCGACCTGCTGCACCATAGCCTCAATGAGAAGGGGCTCGACACCAGCCTGGCCGTCGACATGGTCGCCCTCCAGGACACCTATGACGTGGCGCTCTTGATCTCCGGCGACGCCGACGGCATCCCCGGGATCAACTACGTGAAGGGGCGGGCCAAGCATGTGGGCGTCGTGGAGTTCCGCCGTGGCGCACCGTCGGACTTCCCGGCCAAGGGGGCGTCGTCCCGCCTCAAGATCGCCGCGGACTTCGTCGTGCAAATCTACGAGGCCGACCTGATCCGCCGCGACCTCGCGTACCGTTCCGAGCCCGACTATCCGCAGTCGGCCGGCAGTTCCTACCTGCCGAACGAGGGGAATTATTGAATGGCCATCCCCCGCGCCCTGATCCTGCGGGCCCCCGGCACCAACTGCGATGAGGAGACCGCCGCCGCCTGGACCCTGGCCGGCGCGGTGGCCGAAACCCTGCACTTCGGCCGGGTCCTGGAGGCCCCCGCGTCGCTCAACCGCTTCCAGATTTTGACCATCCCCGGCGGGTTCTCGTTCGGCGACGACCTCGGCGCCGGCCGCATCCTGGCGACGCGGCTCGTCACCGCCCTGGGAGCGTCGCTGAGCCGGTTCCGCGACCGGGGAGGGCTGGTGCTGGGCATCTGCAACGGCTTCCAGGTGCTGGTCAAGGCCGGCCTGCTCCCCGGCGGCGCGTTCCCCGTGGCCAGCACCCTGACACACAACGACTCCGGCCACTTCGAGTCGCGATGGGTCCGCCTCGCCCCGGTCGCCGGCCGCTGCGTTTTCCTCGCGAGCGCGGACCCGCTGGAATTGCCCGTCGCGCACGGCGAGGGCAAGTTCCTCACCACCACGCCCGCGGCCTTGAAGGCGCTTGAGGACGCCGGGCAGGTCGTCCTGCGCTACGTTGACGCCCACGGCACGCCGACGGAGTCGTACCCCGCCAACCCCAATGGCTCACCGGGGGCGGTCGCGGGGCTCTGCGATCCGACCGGCCGCGTCTTCGGGCTGATGCCCCACCCGGAGCGCCACGTCAGCCCGCTGCACCACCCCCGATGGACCCGCACGCCCCCGAAGTCCGAAGGGGACGGCCTCCGCATCTTCCGAAACGCGGTCGATGCGCTCCGTTGATCCGACCTTGACGCCCGGTGGCCCCTTTAGGCCACTTCCCATTCCCAGGAGTCTTGCCATGAACTCGCGACCGAAGCGCTTCCTCGGCTTGCCCGCGCTCCTGCTGGGTACCAGCCTCCTCGGCGGCTGCGGCTCGGGCGACCCCAACGCGGGCATGCCCCCGCCCCGCCCCGCCACGCCGGAGGAACTCAAGAAGGCGGACGACGATTATCGGGCGAGCCAGGGGGGCATGAAGTCGCCGGGGATCAACGCCCCCTGAGTTCATGCCCGCCCAGCGCGATTCGAAACGTCGTTTCCGCGCCCGGGGGATCAGTACGAATTCTGGTCGACGACCTCGTTGTTGGCGCGGGTGCCCAGCGCATACCAGGTGAGCTGGGCGACCGAGTCCTTGACGAAGCGGACGGAGCCGTCGGCGAAGAGGACGTTCACACCCCCCGGGTGATAGCTTCGGGCCGTGAAGAACCCGTAGCCGCCCGCGGGGCCGGAGCCGTCGTTGATGCTCCGGGGGGAGCAATCCGGGCTCTTGGAGTTCGGGGTCTGGACGAAGTTGAACATCGACTGGTTGTAGTCCCCCGCGGCCCAGAAGGCCCCGGAGAAGTCCCAGGTTGAGGTCGGGCTACTCGTCGCGAGGCTCCGGCACGACGCCTGCGCCGCCGGCAAGTTGTTGTAATCCGACGGGTTCGACAGGATGTACGTCGGGAAGTTGGGGACCGGGATGGTGGCGTAGATGTCGCCGCGGCTGGCCCTGCGGTTGCTGCCGTCGCCGCGAGAGCGCTCGCTGTAGGCCACGGTGCTGGAGGTGCCGTCGAGGATGGCGGCGATCCTGGAAGGCCCCGCCGTGGTCGGCCGGACCAGGGCCCCGGCGCCCTGCGGGCGCGAGTGCCAGTCGAAGTTCGTGCCGTTGGAGGCCATGTAGTTGTTCCGCCCGACCCCGCCGCCGTCGCTGGGACACAGGAAGGCGTCGATCGTCGTGGTGATGCCGGTGGACTGGATCGGGTCGTAGGCGCCGGTCGGGGTGTCGTTGTTGAAGCTCAAAACCCACCGCAATCCGAAGCTGAAATTCAGCGAGTTGAACACCGAACCCTGTTCCATGAAGGGCAACATGAGCGCCTGCCCGCTCCAGCCGCGCCCCCCGTCAGTGTCCGCCCCCCCCGGCGCCATGTTCCAGGGGAAGCTGTCCTGGCTCGCCGAAGCGTAATTGTGGAGCGCCAGGCCGATCTGCTTTAGGTTGTTGGTGCATTGCGCTCGCCGGGCCGCCTCGCGAGCCGCCTGCACGGCCGGCAGCAACAGCGCGATCAACACGCCAATGATCGCGATGACCACCAGTAGTTCAATGAGCGTGAAGGCCGACCGTCGCCGAATGGTCAGAGCCCGCATTTCATACTCCGTGGATCTGGTCATGGGAGAAAGTGCCTCGCCGATGATTGGCGGGATGCACGACCTATCATCCATTCGACAAAGAATTCTCCGGCACCGCAACGGAATTCACGGAGCGAGGGGGAGCATGGTGGGAATTCTTCCCGCGTCCAGCCCATACGAGTAGCTCGGGCCTGGGTCTCAATTCGCGCGGGCGCGGGCGTCGGACGGACGATCCCGGGTGACATCGGCGTTGGCAGCCACTACAATCAACTTCCTTGGAATCGGGTTTCCCCGACCCCTGGGAGGCAGGCGCATGAAGAGCATCGAGGTTCGCAGTCAGGCGTTCGAGCCGGGTACGCCGATCCCCGGGCGGCACACCGAGGATGGCGAGGACGTGTCGCCGGAGCTGGCCTGGGCCGGGCTGCCGGAGGGGACCGCGGAGCTGGCCCTGATCCTCGACGACCCCGACGCCCCGACCGACAAGCCCTGGGTCCACTGGGTGATCTACAAGATCCCGCCGGACATCATGGCCCTGGCCGAGGGCGTCCCCTATGCCGAAGCCCTCGCCGCGCCCGCGGGAGCCCTGCAAGGGCGGAACACCTGGGGCACGGTCGGCTACCGCGGCCCCGCGCCCCCGAAGGGCCACGGCACCCACCGCTACTTCTTCAAGCTGTACGCCCTCGACAACGCGCTGGCCCTGGAGCCGGGACTGAACAAGGTCGCCCTGCTGGAGGCGATGGATGGACACATTCTGGGGCAAGGCGAGCTGATGGGCACCTACGAGCGGTAGACGACCCGGGCCGGGTCAACGCCTGTGGACCCGCCCACCACGGCCCACCAGGTCGGAGTTGCGCAGCGGGCTGGTCAGGCCGCTGGTGTAGACCGAACCCTGGAACACGGCCCTGGCCACCCCATTGTGGTAACTGACGCGGACCGTCCCGCTGGACGTGTTGATGAAGAAGATGCCGGAGTAGATGTTGGGGTCGCCGGTGAACGTCAGGCGCGTGGGCCTCCCCGCGTGATCGAGCGAGGACGGGTCGGCCACCACGTCAAACGCGACGATCCCACTGGAGTTGTTGTTCTTATCCTCCAGGACCGCGACCCCGGTGATCGGGCGCGAAGCGTCGGTCGGCGTGATGATCGCCATCTGGTAGTCGCCGTGGAGGAAGAAGCGCGACGACCCGACGCCTCGCAGGTACAGGATGCGCGCCTGATCGCTGAACCGGCCGGGCCCACCGACGAACGGGCCGTTGAACACGGCGTAGAAGCGCTCCCGAGCCACCTCATGCGGAGTGGGAGTCCCCTGGCCGGGTGCGATTGGCGCCGGGGCCGCGGCCCCTCCAGCGCTTCCTCCTCCGCTGCCTCCTCCCCCTCCGCCGGCCCCCGTGCCGCCCGTCGCGGCCGAATGAGCCTGGCCCGCCGCCACCACGGCGCCCGGGGGGATCGCGGGACGGGCCGTCAACGCGATGGTCAGACCCGACGAGAGAAGGTCGCGCCCCTCCAGCAGTTCCACGACCGGGGCCGAACGCCGATGTCTTGGTGAGCCCATCGCGTCGCCTCCTCCTTGAGACTTGTGAGCGGACCGCCCCGTAACAACGGGGCCTCGGAGATCCGTGAGGCTACACCTGGCGAGCGCGACCAGAGTCTTACTTCTCTTCGGCCACCGCCGTCGCCGCCTCCTTCCCGAGTTCGGGGCCGGCGCCATCGGTCTCCTCGCAATCGCTCCGATCGGTAAACTTTGCCCGTTAGGTCCCCCGCTCGAAGCGTTCGACGGCGAGGTCGACGATCGAGTTGACGAGCGTCGGGAAGTCGACTCCCCCGGCGGCGGCGGCGGTGGCGAACTCGCTCTCGCGCTCCAGGTAGCAGTTGGCGTTGACCTCGATGACGTAGATCTCGCCGGTGTCGGTGTATCGCAGGTCGACGCGGCCGTAGTCGCGCACCCGCAAGGCGCGATAGGCGTCGAGCGACACCTTCTGGAGCCGCGCGCGCAGCTCGTCGGGGACTTCGGCCATGACCGACTTCGTCCCCTTGAACTCGGCGCTATCCTTCTTCCACTTCGCCTTGCTGTCCAGGACGCGCGGGGCGCCCTCGGGCAGGCCGGAGAAATCCATCTCCACCGGGGGGAAGGCACGCGGGTCGCGGTTGCCCAGAACGCCGACGTAGAACTCGCGGCCCTCGATGTATTCCTCGGCGAGCGCGGCGTCGTTGAATTTCTTGTGGATCGTGGTCACGCGCTTCATGAGGGAGGAGGCGTCGCGGACCAGGGCGTCGGAGCCGATGCCGATGGAGGCGTCGGCCCGCAGGGGCTTGACGAATAGCGGCATGGTCAGGTTGCCGCCGGTCTCCAGGTCGTCCTTGGAGAAGACCGCGAAGTCGGGGTACAGGATCTTGTCGAACGCGAGGGCCTTCTTGGCCAGCCCCTTATCCTGCCGCAGGTACAACTCGCCGGGGCCGCCGCCGGTGTAGCGGACGCCGACCAGATCGAGCAAACCGGCCACGGCCACGTCGCCCCGCACGTTCTGGCCAAACATTTCCAGGAGGTTGAACACCAGCTCGGGCTTGCGCCGTTTCAGGCCCGCGACCAGCTTGCCGAGGTCGCCGTGAATTCCGAAGATCGTGGGGGTGTGCCCCCCCTGCCGCAGGGCCTCGGCCACCTGATCCACCACCACGTCGTGGGTTTTGGACTCCTCGCTCTCCAGGTAGGTCAGGATCGTGATCTTCATCGATTGCCCTCGTTGGTCGGTCGCGGGAGCCCTGGCGTTGGCAGAACAGGGAAGCCGGGGGGCTGGCCGCAATCGCGGTGCCAAGCCGGCATGCCCGCGATCGGCACGGTGATTGCCCGCCGGAGGGACCATTTCCGAGCCTGGAAGAGGAGCCACCCCGATGACGACGCCCGCTGCCCCGTTCCACGAATCCGGCCCGTTGGGCACGCCCATCCGCGACCTCGGATTGACGCTCGCGGGCTCCTCCCTGGAGCCGATCCTCGGGGAATTCGCCGGAGAGCTGGAGCGGGCGGGCCTTCGGAAGATCCGCCCGCGGTTCTACCTGTCGACGGAGTGGGGCGTTCCCGAGGGGACCGTCGCCATCGCCATCCCCTTCTACCTTGCCCGACCCGACCTGACCGCCTTGCACGCCCACCACGTCGGGCACGTCGAGGGGATCGGCCGCGCCGACATCTTGCGCTATCTGCGGCACGAGATGGGCCACGTCGTCAACTACGGCTATGAACTGTTCGCGGACCCCGAATGGGCCGGGCTCTTCGGCCCGATCTCCGCGCCCTATCGCGAGGACTACCGCCCCGAGCCGTTCAGCCGCCGGCACGTCCGACACCTTCCCGGCTGGTACGCCCAGAAGCACCCCGACGAGGATTGGTCCGAGACCTTCGCCGTGTGGATGACCCCCGGCCTCGACTGGCGCGCCGAGTATGCCGACTGGCCCGTCGCCCTGGCGAAGCTCCAGTACTGCGACCGGACCATGACCGCCCTGGGCGACCGCGACCCCGTCGTCACCGCGAACGACCTGGACGAGGACGTTGGCGACCTCGACTACAGCCTCGACCACTTCTATCGGGGCCTGGCCCAGGCCGAGGAGCCCTACCCCGTCGCCCTGGACAGCGCCCTGCGCGCGGTGTTCGAGGACCTGGACGACCTCCGCGAGCACGCCGACCCCGGGCAGCCGCACGCGTTGGCCTCGGCGTTGATCCCGCGGATGGAGGGGAACCTGGCTCGCTCCGTCTACCAGTGGACCGGCCACTTCCCCGAGCGCACGCGGTCCTTGGTCCGCCACCTCGCCCACCGCGCCGAGATCCTGGTCCTGCTCTACCCCGAGGCCGGCGAGGCCCGCGCGGTCATCGCCCTGACGACCCTGGTCACGGCCCTCGCGACAAACTTCGTGCGCGAGAATCGCTATCTTCCCTGAGTCTCAGGGAAGTGACGCGGTGGAGAAAAGCGCTCGCCCCACGGCCGTAAAAGCGGGCGGTTTGCGTAGGGTGGGTCGAGTACCACGAGGCCCACCATCCCCGCGCCAGGTGGTCGGTGGGCCTCGTGGCACTCGACCCACTTTACACTTGGGCCTCCGGCGCCACTCCTAATCTCCGAAAGGATTGCGGGTGGATGGAATTTTCGCCCTTACGGATATGGCGAGCCGATGCACGTCCCGCGCAATCCGATGCTCAGGCGAGGGGCTGCGACCCGGCTGAGATCCTTGATGCGCACAAAGGGGCGGGCGAGGAGCATGACCCCCTCGCCCGTCCCGGCGATCAGATTCGGGTGGAACCGCTTCCGTCGGTTCAGGCCTTGCCGCGGACCTTATCCCAGGCGTGGTGGACGGCGTCCTTGAACTCTTCCCAGGTGCCCTTGTTGTGCTGTTCCCAGAGCCGCTTGGCCTCGGGCTCGACGGTCGACCAGTTGCCCTGGTAACGCTCGTCGCCCGCGAGGTTGTAGCCATAGCGGTAGGCGGGGACGTACTGATCGTAGGTGTAGCCGCCGCTGGCGTACTTGGTGGTGAAGTGCTTGTTGAAGTCGGTGTTGTAGATGTCAAAGGTCTGGCCGACGACCTTGGTGGGCGTGTCGACCTTGTGAACGTCGACATCGGTGCGGCGAACGGTGTCGTGGACGGTCTGGGCGCGGTCGTGGCCTTCCTTGCTGATGACGACCTCTTCGACGACCCGGGCCCGCTTGGCGACGACGGCCTCTTCGGCGGTCTCGCGCAGCTCGATCGTGCCTTCCTTGAAGGCGATATCGCCGGCACGCGCGGGGCGATCAACGGCGTGGCGCTCGACCTTGACGCTCTCTTCATGCAGGTGGACCGTCTGCTGGACGGGGGTCTCGGTGACGCGCGTCTCGACACGAACGCCGCCCTTCTCCACCGTGCGCTTGCCGACCTGCAACTCCTCCTCGACGACCGGCACGACCGACTTGCCGCCGGTGTCGACCGCGTGCTGGGCGTGGCGTTCCCACGCAGCGCGGACGTAGGGCTCGTAGTCTTCGTACTTGCCCTTGCCGGTCCAGCCCTTCTTCAGGTGAGTCTGCACCTCGGTGTAGGACTTGCCTCGGTGGGCGGCGTCGCCGGAGCCTTCCCAGCCGTAGCGGTAGGCGGGGCCGGCCTCGTCCCAGGAGTGGGTCTTGGCGTGGGCGGAACTCTGGTGATGGGTGCGGAATTCGTGCTCGACGCCCGAGTAATCGGCCGCCTCCTTGCCCGCCAAGGCCCCGGCCGGACCCCCGATGGCCGCGCCGATGGCCGCGCCGACCGGGCCGCCCGCGACGGCGCCGATGACCGCGCCCGTGGCAGCGCCCGCCGCCGCCCCGCCGGTCGTCGCGCCGGCTTCCGTCTTGCCCGTCGTCTTTTCCGTCGCCATCTGTTTGGACTCCTCTCGTTGGTGAATCGGGCCGGGAGTGGGGATCACTCACCGTTTGCTCCCTTGGACCGACCGCGACGCTCTGGAAGAGGCTCGCGTGGGTCGGGCTTGCCCGTTGGCTCTGGTCGTCCCTGGCGGATCAACTCGCAAGGGGTACTCTGGCAAACGCAATGCCGCCGACGCGATTGGCGGCCTTCAATGCTTGTTGAACGCGGCATCATCCGACTCGGCGCGTTCCACCACGGCCTCCTCGGATCGGAGCGTCACCCGTTGCGGGTGGCTTTCCTGAACCTGGCGGCGGGTGATGCGTAGCTCCTCCTTGAGCATCAGGCGTTTCTCAACCACGAGCACTTCCTCGACCAGCGGGATAATCAGCGTGTCCCCTTCCTGCCGAGACTCCGCCGGACCTTCCAGGTAGCGGTTGATCGGAACACGCTGAATGTCGACCTGCTCGCGGAGCAAGGGAATGTCGACGACCTCCTCATGCTCGCGGACGAGCTTGGTGACTCGCACCCGGCCGGTCTCGACCTTCCTCTTGGCGACTTCCAGCTCCTCGCGGACCACGGGGATTACCGCCGCCTCGGCGGCCGTCGCACCGTCGGCGTGGGATTCGACGATCTCCAGGTCCTTGAGGGCGAGGGCCAGCCGGTACGTCCCGTCGTTCGCCAGGCTCAACGCCCCTTCGGGGACGACAACGAGGCGGCCATCGTCGAGGCGGACCGTGATGCGGCCCTTGCCGCCGGGCTGCGGCTTTCCCGCCGACTCGATGGTCCCGCGCAGGCCGCCACGGCCCGCCACGATCATGGGTAGGGATCGACTCATCAGCGGACCTTCCGCCCCGGGGGCTCTCGCTCGACTCGCGCGTGTTGGGGAAAACTGATCGGAATCAGTTCAAGCACGATCCGTGCCGAGCCCCCGCCGCTTCCTCCGGGGACCCCCGGCCCTACAATGGAAGGAGAACCCCGGAAGGCCCGCCGATCCCCTGTCCCCGGGAGCCCTCGCCATGTCCGTCACCACCCGAGACCGCGTCCAGTTGTCGCCGATCTCCGCGGCCGAGCGGGATCGTCAGGTCCGGCAGGCCGAGGAGCTGCTCTTCTCGGGCCCCGAGACGTCGGGATTCGTGAAGGCGCTCTTCCGCGGCGAGTTCCGGGGCGAGGCGCTCTTTCCCTACCCGACGCCGCGGCCCGAGGCCGACGAGGCCGTGGCCGCGGTCCAGCGGTTCGCCGACGAGCAGATCGACGCGGCGGCGATCGACCGCGAGGCGGACATCCCCCGCACCGTCATCCGGGGGCTGGCCGACCTGGGCGTCCTGGGAATGACCGCCCCGGCGGAATTCGGGGGGCGCGGGTTCTCGCAGGCGGCGTATTGTCGGGTGATGGAAGTTCTGGGCGGTCACTGCGCCTCCACGGCGGTCTTCGTCAATGCGCACCACTCGATCGGCATCCGCGCGCTGATCCTCTTCGGCACGGCCGCGCAGAAAGCGCGGTGGCTCCCCCCCTTGGCGCGGGGCGAAACACTCGGGGCCTTCGCGCTGACCGAAACCGAGGCCGGCTCCGACGCCTCGAACGTCCAGACGACGGCGACACCTTCCGCCGATGGCCGGACGTTCCTCCTGGAAGGGTCGAAGCGTTACATCACCAACGGCGGGATCGCGGACGTTCTGACCGTCATGGCCAAGACGCCCGACCCCAACGGAGGCGAGGCGAAGGTCTCGGCCTTCCTGGTCACGCCCGAGCTGCCCGGCTTCGAGGTCGTGGAGGCCCGCATGCCGAAGTGCGGCATCCGGGGCACCGCGACCGCCCGCCTGGCCTTCCACGGCGTGCCGGTGCCCTCGGAAAACCTGCTCGGCCCGATGGGCAAGGGCCTCCGCGTCGCGTTGACGGTCCTGGACTTCGGCCGGACGACCTTCGGCGCCAGTTGCACCGGCGCGGCCAAGGCGTGCCTGGCCCTTGCGACCCGGCATGCCGCGCATCGCCGCCAGTTCGGCCGCCCGCTGGCCAGCCTCGACCTCGTCCGCAAGAAGCTGGGGACGATGGCGGCCTCGGCCTACGCGATGGAGGCGACCACGTATGAAACCGCCGCGCTGATCGACCGGGGCGCCGACGACTACATGCTGGAAACGGCCATCCTGAAGGTGTTTGCCACCGAAGCCCTCTGGGAGTCGGTGTACGAGGCGTTGCAGGTGTACGGCGGCCAGGGTTATTTCACCGACGAGCCCCTGGAACGCTGGATGCGCGACGCGCGGATCAATACCATCGGCGAGGGGGCGAACGAGGTCCTCAAGGCGTTCATCGCCCTGGTTGGCATGCGCGACGTGGGGCAAGGCTTCAAGGCGACCCTGGAGGGCCTGAAGCGGCCGTCGCGCACGCTGCCGACCCTCTGGCGCTTCGGCCGCGAGCATGCCGGCAGGCTGCTGCGACGGCCCGTCGTCCCGGTGGTCTCGCCGTCGCTGCGAGGCGAGGCCGCGGCGCTCTCGCGGCGGGTGGCGCGCTTCTCCTGGGCGGTGGAGCGGGCCCTGGTCCGCCACCGCGAGGCGATCCTGGAGGCGCAACTTGTCCAGGAGCGGATCGCCGACGCGGCGATCGCGCTGTTCACGGCCGCGTGTACCCTGGCGCGGCTGGATCGCGAGCCGGAATCGGACCCGGCCGCGGGGCTGCTCTACCTGGCCACGGCGTGGCGGCGGTTCGATCGGGCGATGGCCGGGCTCGACCGCAACGACGACCCCCGGACAATCCGCGCCGCGGAGTCGGCGCTGGCCGCGTTCGGAGGGCGGTAGCCGCCTTCGGCTTCCGCGCGGATTCAAGAATTTTTCGAGCACTCCGCGTCGGGGCGTCCTA
>JAABUQ010005234.1_pt1 | contig 20998 bp, 11 predicted proteins | sample 5560001 | NCBI WGS metagenome assembly JAABUQ01 (sample SAMN10711888, study PRJNA513371) | rock metagenome | isolation source: Antarctica rocks | place: Antarctica: Victoria Land, Finger Mt nord | collected 2015-12-18
CCCTGCCGCCTCCGGGTCGGTGGGCACAGAATACAGATTGCTTCCCGCGCCGCCTGCCACGCCGCCGACAAAGAACAGCGCGCTGCCGACTTTGGTCAAGCCTTCACCGGGCGTAATTGCAATGTCCATGCTTGTGGCGCCAGTGGTTGCGGTGGCAGGCACCACGGCGGTTTTCAGGATGCTGTACCAGGCGAGGTTGGTATGCAGAAGCAATTGAAAAGCCGCGCCGGCGGCAGTCGGCGAGGCGGCCACGGTCGCAGTGACCGGCTCCGGCTCGTTCAGGTTGGGCGTGAGCGTGGTCGGCATGCCTGTCGCGGTGATGCCAAAGTTGCTGAAGGTCAGCGGCCCATTGGTGCCGTTCTGCGTGTACTGGGTGGAAAGCAGGGTGCTGGGCATCATGTCGCCAAACTCATTAATGGTTGTGCCATTTACCGATTGGGTGAGAGAGGCATTATTGACATCGGTGCCCAAAGGCGCGGTGGTGACTGTGCCCAAGCCGTTAAAGCATAGAATAGCGGTCTGGCTTCCGTTGCTGCTGCTCGCGAGGGCATACACAAAGCCCCGGCTGTCCACCACGGGCTTGCCCTGGAACGTAAAGCCACTTAGCGCAGCGTAGTTGGTGCCATCGGCATCCGTAATGGCTTCGGTCCCACCGGGCAGCCGGAAGCGCCAAAGGAGACGCGGACCGCTGGGGGCATCATGGAAGCACGTCAGTACGGTATAGGACGTTGCGCTGGGTTCGGACGCGAAGTAGTACGCATTGCCGAAGCGGTCCAAAGCAGGCGTGGAACCGGTGCCGGTGGCAACAGGATTTGCCCCGCCGTAAGTGACGGCAGTGCGGGTCAAGCTGGCGCTTTTGCCACTGAAGTCCACATCATAATCCGCGTACACAGGAACGTTCGTAGGGGTTCCATTAAAGGTTCTGGTGTTCGGGGCGGGAGCAAGCGGCTCCTTGTTAGCATAGTCGTTGGCGGGAGCCGTCGCCGTGGTCAGCGAGTAAGCGCGGCTTGGGGCATTCACATCAATCACCGCCGTGCCGGGCGTGTGATTGGCAGTGTACGAGGTGCCCGTTCCCACAAGCTGCTCCCCGCGCGCGCCGAGAAACAGCGAATACAGGCCATAGTTTGTCGGCACCATCGCCACAATATCGGTGGATTGCGGCGTCGTGCCGCTGCTGGCTCCCGTGGAGGCAAGGGCACCCACCGCAGGCGCACCGGTCGGGATCGCCGGGCCGGCGGCTCCGCCCACAGCAACCAGCTTGACGCTCACGCCGCCAAAGGCGCTGCGGCCTGACGTGAAATCATTAACAAAGAGGCTGCCGTCGGGTTCGGAGGCATACAGCCGCCCTTCATAGTAGGTCGGCGCAGGCGCAGGCGCAGTCAAGCTGCTGCCAGGGATTGTAGCGTTGAATGAGCCAGTCGTTGCCCCGCCAAACGGACTGCCGGTGGCAGGAGCGCCTTTGGTTGCCTCGTATTGATTTATCTTGCCATTCGCCGCTTCCACAAAGACGGAGGTCATTTGTCCGGGCGGCGTGGCGACGGTGGCAGCGGAAGCACCGCGACCAAATGATGCATGCCATACCTGATCACAGGAAGAGCCTTGGCTATAGTCTACATCCCCATCGTCCGGCTTGCCGTCACCGTCTAGGTCTTCGTAGGGATACAGGTCAAATGCGTGGAGTATGCCTGTCGCGTCCGTAGAATACACGAAATTGCCGTTAATGGTCGCGCCCGGCACAGCAGATGTGCTTGTGCCAATGAAGTTCCAGGTACGCACGGGGCTTGGCAGCGCGCTGGGCGACTCGCCTGTCTGGTGGCTGTTCTGGTGCTCGTGCGAATGTCCCCCGCCCCACGAGATAATGTTGCACAGGAACTTCAAGTCTTGGGTCGGGGCGGATTGGAAGTTGGTGCCGCAGTACGGGCCGGAATTAGGACCATAGTTGGTAGGAATGCTTCCCGCAGTCACGGCATTGTTGATTGCCGCCATCGCTCCCGTGCTGCTGATGACAACGGCTCCTGCGCCATAGCTGTCTGCCCCCACCAAGATGTCTTTTGCCGTGTCGTACAGCACCGGCGCAAACTCAGGACTGGCTGTGCTAATTACATCTCCCGTAAAGCCATTGCCGAGTGAGTTAAGCTCATTCTGCGCCAGGAAGTAAGGCGCGCTGAGAATGGGATGCCGGTCGCGAAGCGACGGCAACTGGGCGGTTCCCGCCGCGCCGCCGGCATATTGCAATGGGAAGAACAGCGGGCCATAGTTTGCGGCGCTGTTTGCCACTGTCGCTCCGCCATTGTCTTCCACCAGCAGGGTGCCGCCGCCGTCTACAAAGCGGCGCAGTTTCTCCACTTCCGCAGGGCGGAACTTGGCAATGTCCGCAGCACCGTTAGCAGTCGCCAGATTAACAAGCAGAATGTCAAACTGCTGCAAGTCCTGCGTGCTCGCCGTGGCTAAAGGAACTTCCCAGTAGGGGGCCATGCCGGGCGTGACGTTCTGCCCGAATTGATAAGCATGCCCGCCATTGTTGGTGACAAATGTCTGACCCGCCGGGGCAGTGTTGGTGCGCGCATCCCAGCGTGCCTGCACATCCGCCGCGATGTTGTGAGGGGCCAAGGGGTTGACTATCGTCCAGCCCACCGGCAGCAAGTCTACGCGGCGGCTGAGAATATAGAACATATATGGGTCTGCATTGTCTGGCCCTGCCGCAGTGTTAGACGAATTAATCGTTGAGTCCAGCAGGACAACGCCAGCATTGATCGTGCGCTGCGCCTTGGGATTGCTGAACGTATATGCGCCCGCCTGCGCAGGCAGCGCAGGCACGGCACAAGCCAGCAGCGCGATCAGCACAGAGCGCACGGCATGGAAAGCGATGGTGGGGCGTGAAAGTCTCATGGTACTACTTTGTTAGGACACAGGCCGACTATTGCAGCAAAGGCTGATCGGCGGAGTTCTGCCCGGCATAAAGCTGGCCCGCACAAACAGGCAGCTTGGGGGTGTATGGCAAAGGCCGTCCATAAATGTCGGTTCGCAGATAGGAGCTGTTGGCGGGCGTGGTGGTGTCAGCCATGTACGGATACCCGGCCAGCGGATTGTAAAGAAAGGTCAGGCCAATGGGTGCGGATTTCTGGCTTGATGTGACATTGACCACAGTCCGGTTGGACAGCTCTACGGCTGTCCCTGTCAGGCTGCCATGGGCCTGCGGAATCCAGCCCCAGTTCTCCATCCACGCCGTCTGCGCGGAGATGTCGGCAGGCCGGGCCTCGCTGACGCTGCCCCGCACGATAATCTTCATGTCAATGGGCTGCCCGTAGAACGGATAACGGCTGCGGCGTATGTATTCCGGGTCTGTTGCGGCAAGCCCGGTCAGGCTAGGCCGCAGGGTGCCATTGATAAACGTAGTCAGGTTGTCATCCGCGCTTGTGTTGAACGATGGGCCGGGGATGATAAAGAACGACTTGGTCTGCGCAAACAGCACGGCTTCAATGTCAATGTCGGCGGGCAGCACGGCGGCCCGCTCCAGCAGAAAATCTTGGGTATTGGTGAGTTGATCCGTGCCGGGGTCGCGCCGCACAGCGAAAAGAAGTGGGTCGCCAGGTGTGGGGGCTGTTGCCACAGTGAATGGGAATGTCGTGTGTGTCAGGTTAGTCCCACCTGTGCCGGTTGATGTGAAAGGGACTTGAAGCGGTGCCTGAAATAATGCGCTGTTTGTTGCGCTGAGTAAACTGAAGCTGGTATTAGAGTTAATGAAGTCAAAGTCTGCCATCACGCTGCCGGACGAGCCAGGACCGCCGCTAATGTACAGGACAGGCGCGGTAGTATTATTACCCGTGACAGTAGGCTTCAGGTACTGGAACTCTTGCAGCAATGCTTCGTCAGATGTACTAAAGTCTAGGCCTAATAGATTAGGGTCTCCAGTATAAGGAACAGGCGGTCTTGTGCCGGTTGGGTTCTGTTCTACCTGCGCACCGGCCAAAAACTGCGTGGTGTTGACGCACACATAGTCGTGGGCCAGAACGGCAATGCTGGACGACTTGTTGCCGCGCAGCAGGCTGCCGTCAATGTAAGCCGTGCCATTGGTGACAATAGTCACATGGCGAGGCAGGGCGTCAATAGCGGCTCCCTCATCGGAAGGCGTCGGCGTGCCGCCTGCACTGGGCGCATCTACGGGTGCGCTGACCGTGCCGCGCACGCGCACATTGCCTTCGGCGTAGATTACCACATCGTTGGACGGGTTGGCCTGGTAGCTTCGGTAGGCGGCTGATGCGGTATCGGTAGGCGGCGTGGCAGTGGGGTCGTTGCTCGCGCTGAGGCTCGTGTACGACACAGACATCGTGCTGCCCGTGTTGCCGTCTATGTTGGGCGTGGTGATGGGCGTGCCGTCCGGGTTCTTCCAGAACTTGGGTGCGCCGGAGGGGTCTACATCGGTGCGCGTCATGCGCATGCCATAAAATGTCTTAACGGTCGCCGTGCCCCCGGAGGGCTGGCTGATAATTTGCTGCCGCCCCAGGACAATGTCCACGCCCGGCGGTCGGTAGAAGTTGCCTGCCCACGATGCGCTGCCCTGCCCTGATGCCGTGCGGTGCAGCCACTCATCCACCAAAGTGTAGCCGCCAAGCAGCGACGTGCTTTCCGACTGCATATCGCCATTGTTGTCCACGTAGACATAGCGACCATAGCCAATCTGCGAAGGGTTCACGTTTGGGTTGCTTGATGTATAAGTAGTGGCGCCATCAAAGGACTGGCGCGCAGGCGCAGTAGCACTGTCGGCGAGGGCTTTGTAGCGCGGCAGGTTGTTGGCGGGGTTGGCAGTCTCCAGGACAGGCGGCTCCAGTCGGTTGGCGTTGCGGGGCAGACCGGCGGCATCGGTGCCATTGCCGCCGTCCCGCACCAGGCTGCCGTGGGTGTCAAATGTTGTTCCAGCGTTGGAAGGCGTCACGTAGTCCGCAGTGGCGGCGCCTGTTGAGGCGGGGTTCACCGCAAGGCCGGAGGGTTCTTTGTCCAGCGTGTTGCTTGCCGTCACAGGCATGAAGTCGTCCAGCAACAGGCTGCCGCCTATCTCCGCCGTCTCGCTGAAAGACCCGGCATTCTGGTTGACCGTGGCATCGTTCAGATACGTGCCGTTGCTTTGATACGTGCCGTGGTTCAGATACATGAAGTTCTGACCATAAAAGCGTGCCGTGCCGTTGACGTGAATGGAGCCGCCACCGGGAAGATGAGTGGCATCTGAGGACGCACTGCCTGCAAGAGGGTTCGGCGTCACTTGCTTGGTGGTGCTGTCCTGAAGATAGGCATCCGGTGCGCCATACGTGGTCACAAGCGGATAGCGGGACAAGGTCAGCGTTGTGGTAGAGTTCGGGTCGGTGAAGTCTGAGACATACTGGGCACTGGCAACGCCAAGGGCCATAATGTCCGCGCGCTTGTCGGGATTGGTCTCAAACCGTGCGTAATCGGTGATGCCAATTGCTTTATACTCTACCAGGGTCGCTGCCAGCCGGATGGACGGCTGATTAACAAAAGTGGTGGGGTCGGTGGGGTCAACTGTGCCTTCGCGGCCTACCACTTCTATCTTGATATAGCGAGCGCGCGGGTCGGTGTAGGGCGTGCCGACGGTGCGCCCTCCCACCGTGCTTTGATTACCTACGCCAACCGGATCGTAGGTCACGCGCAGCAGAAAGCGCCCTGTGCCAATGTTGTAGCGGGCGAAGCCTTGGTCTAGAAACACTTTGTCTGGGTCGTTGGTCTGTGCAGGCTGCAAGTTAAGATTGGGATCGGCGACGGCGGCGGCATAGCGCGCGGCACCGACTTTGTCCTGGGGGCGGAAGCTGGCATCGGCATCGCTGATTTGATACTGTAGCGGAGGACGCCAGTCCGCGCCGTCTAGGCTTTGGGTGAGCTGGTCGTCGGCAAAGCGGATGCCGGCTTCGGCGTAGTAGTCTGATGTCTGGATGCGGTTGGAGCGGCCTGCATTGCGCAGATTGCGGGTGACAATGCTGGCAAACAGCCCTCCGACAAAGCCGAGCAGCAGCAGCACGAGCAGGGCGACAACAATGGTCTGGCCTTGCTGCATTGCCTGCCGCCGCCATTGCCGCCGTCCGCCACCTGCCGGCTTTGCCTGATTGTTACCGAGTGTCTGCATCCAAAACCACGCCGTTCCTGACAAGACTTGTCTCTGCGTTTTCTTATTTACCAAAGAAGATACGGGGCCTAGCCCCCCTTTTGTTTCCCGATTAGCGGTTGCTGTTGCTGACCTTTACCTGGTTGCTGACCGGCACGATAAACGCTTGCCCATTGGTCGGGTCGTAGACGCGCACGCCGATATTGATGTTCAGCAGGTCGCGCGTTTGGTAGTCCACTTTCACCAGCAGCGGGCTGGCCGGGTTGGTGCCCGAAATCGGCTTTGTGCTGTCAACAGGCGCTAGGTTCGCCTGATAGTTGAACGTAACCTTCACCGGGTCAGCGGGCATCGTGTTATCGGCCTTGACTGTCGGCAGTTGGTTTCCGGCGTCCACGTTGAATGTTAACAAGCTGTTGAGGTAATCCACCCGGTATTGATTATAGGTCAGCGGTACGGAAGGCGAGGCTTGCGTGTATAAAATGCTGTTGCCTAAGTTCGGGCCGGGCGTCTGGTCAGGCCCGTAAACGCGCACGCTGCCGGGCACGATAAAGGCATTGGCGCATTGCAATTCTGTGATGGCTTGCCCTAGATTGGACAACGGCGAGGTGTTGCTGCCGCCGCTGCCATCAAACTCGGTCAAGCTGCCTGTTGCATTGCATATTAGGTTGGTTAAGTCCAGCAGGCCCGGTGTGTTAAACCCATACTGTGTAGTGCCAATAGGGGCAGCGCAGGCTTTCAGGTTGCCGGTATTGATCTCATCGGCAGTGGCTGTCCAGTAGCGATTGTATTGGTCATAGCCGGTCTGGGGCGTGTTCTGGTTGTTAGGGCTGGGCTGGGCGGGCGTATCAAAGCTAAGCGTCCCCGTGTCCGGGTTGACCGACATCGGGATGTAGTTGTGCGGAATCGTTGTGGACTGTAAAACAATGCCCTGCGTGATGTCGTAAACGGGCGTACCTTGCGGGTTTGCCATGTCCGTAGTGCCGCTGTGATAGTATTCCATCAAGTCACCGGGGCTGACAGCGATGCCTTTCACCGTGGGCGGCGCGGCGGTGCCGAGGTCTGTGGTGTAATAGGGCGTGGTGGACGACAGGATGCCCTGCGGCGCGAGCGTGATGTGCGGCGGGAAGCCCCAAGATTGGCTGGACGCCGTGTACACCGTCGGCACATAAGGCAGGCCGCCGTTGTCGGCAGCGTTCATGGGGACGCCGAGACTATTGTAGTCGCTGCTTGTGCCGGGGGAAGCATCGGCGGTGACAGTGGCGGGCGTAAAATTGATGCTGGTTTTGACGGTTGGAATGGCGGCGGCGGTGGGCAGCACCGGGTCGGTTGTGGAGCCGTTGCTGGGGACATGGTTAGTGTCATAGATAGGCGTGCCGTCCGCATAGCGCGGCAGCACCAGCAAATCAATGTTGGGGGCCGTGATAACAGGCTTGGCGATCTTCTCCCAGGCATCTACGCGCGTGTTGTGCTGCGCAACAGTCTCTGCCCCTGTGCCTCCATCATAAGCAGCATGAGTTGGGGAAAGCCAGTCCGTATCGTTTGCCGTGACATAGCGAAAGAAGTCCGGGTCGTCGAGTTCCGGCTTGCCGGTCGCCGCGTTGGTACGCAGCAAGTCTGAGTTGACAGAATAAGTGACCACGTTGTTGGCGTCCGTGGTTTTCTTGTACAAAGGGAACTGCACCCGGTACAGGATATAGGTATTGTCTACGTTGTTGGGGTTATTGGTGGTCTTCAGGCCCAGCTTTTCCGCCGTGTTGCGGTAGGAGCGTGTGGGGTCTTTCAGGCCGATGTAATAGCGAATGATGGTTGTGCCCGGCGCGAGCGGAAACTGCAAACCTGTTGTGTTGAGCGTGGCCGAGCCGGTGCCGTTTTGCGTGGCGGAGATGGGGTCGCCCGTGGTCGGATCAACCAGTCCCCCGCCAGAACTGTGGCGGGCCGGGACAAAGTCCAGCTTGGCATTAAAGGCATGCGCGACAACGGTTTGGCCTGCATTCGCATCCGTGCTGTTAGGGTCGGTGGGGATGTCTAGGTCTAGGAAATTAGTAAACAAAGCATCGCTGGCCTTGGGCGTGCCGGTTGCCGTGAACGGATGGCTGGCGTTGTCAAAAACATACACGGCACTGGCAAGCTCGCGCGAGATAATCTCCAGTGTCTTGCGGGCCGAGTCCTGCGCCGCCGCCTGAAGCTGGGCGCGCTGGGTGAGGCGCAGCGACTCGATGAGTGGCCTGACTAGCAGAAAAAACAGCACGGCGGTGATGGCAATCACGACCAGGAGTTCTATCAGCGTGAAGCCTTGGCGCAGGCGGCGCATTGGGCGGGTGCGGCTGGTGCTGAAAAGTTGTGTCGCGTCTAGTTTCATACGGTTCTGCACTATTGGCTCCGCGTCAGCAAGGTGTCGGTGGCGCGGGTGTGCCAGGTGTTGCGCTCATGCCAAATCACAATGGCCCGCAGGGACACGCCACGCGCGCTGCTAAACTTGAGGTTGGTAATGTTGGTATCGCTTGTAATGTTGGTACTGCCTCTTACGATAACGTCCGCGCCGGGCTGACTATTGGGGCCAAACCTGCCAAGTTCTACATAGTAGTTTGTGCCGCCTAAAGTCTCAGGCGCGACGGAGACAGGAAAGACAACTTGCGCGAGCTGCGGTGTTCCGGTTGATGAGCGCGATACAGCCATGTTGTTGTTTGTAGCGTCGTATGTCACGTTGTCCAGTTCCACGGTTTTGCCTGCATCACAGGCTGGGAAGTAAATGCGCGTTCCTGTTGTTACGTTTACTCCCGCATTTGTGGTGTAGGGGATGAAGTAACGATTGGGCGTGTCTGCGCTGATTGTGCTTAAATCGGCTTGGTTAAAGGTCTGCGTGTAGGTGCTGGGCGCTTTCTGCACGGCCACCGCCCAATCAGCATCGCCTGCGTAGAACACGCGGAAGTGCTTGCTGGCAAACATCGCTGGGAAGGTCACCCGCCCACCCGCATAGTTTAAGACAATGTGCGGCTTGCCGGTTTTGGTTGAGTCGCTTGGGTCATCCCCGTTGTCCACCACGTCCACATAGTAGGCTCCTGTCAAATCTGTGGCAGTGCCATTGGTGTATTCCGTCGCGGCTATGTTTCCCCCTGTACCACGAAAGCCGTAGATGTCGCCTGTGTCTCTGTCTAACATGAACAGATCGTACTGGCTGGCGGCAGGCGTGTTGGCATCCGTGGTCAGGCCCGCGAAAATCGTACCGTCAAATTGCACATCCCCCACCCGCTTCAGATGATCCAGCACCAGTTTGAGCGTACCGCCGCCGCTGGGCACGTCCAAGTTTTCGTGCAAGACGTGCCAGTTAAGCGTTTGGTACGAAATCTGCGCCTGCAAAGGCGGGATGCCGTTCTGCCCGCCCGCGATGGGGTTGAAGGCCAGCACGCCCATGTTCTCCGTAGTTGCGCCCCCGGCGATGTTGCCTGAGTCTAGGCAGTATTGGTAGGGATCGGCGGTAAACGGCGACATGCCGCCCGGTGCAGGCAAAATCCCCATGTACTGAAACGGGCGCGTGAGCGTGATAGATGTCCACGGGTCATAGGTTGTGCCGTCCGCAAGATAAAGCGATGGCAGGGCCGTGCCTGTGGCCGTTGTGTCTGTCGTTTTGAACCAGCTGCCGAGATAGCCGGTAGGATTGTTTGAATTGTCTATGCCAAGTGCAGGCACAGTTATGGTAACTGGCAACAGAGTGCCACGCCCCTTTGTTGTCACGGTAAGCGTGAATGTCTGCTGGTAACTGGCCGTGGGCACGGCGATTTGCCCTGCTCCTAAGTCCACAAGGCAAAGGTTCTGCGTTGGCCTGAGCACAGGCGCAGTGGGTGGCTGAGGGCTGGCGATATTATAGGCGGCGAGGTCGGCGAGGTACGCCCCCTGGGTCGGCGAGAGAACATCGGCGGGGTTGGTGACTGAGCGCCCGGAGCCGTCAGCCAGAAGGCGCGAGTCGCCATTCTGCATAGCCCAAGGCGCGCTGTTGACTGTCAGGTAGGGCAGCTGTCCGCCGCCCATGGACGGGGCACTCGGCAGGAAGATTGGCCCAAAAGCGACTGTGTACAGCGGCGGATACATGACATTGCTGACGACATGCGCGGCAGGCACGGCAACGGTTTCGTTGCTAATAAAGCGCTGCTTGTTGATGTCGGCAAAGTTTGCCGTCAGCAGGCCGTACTGACGCGACGTGTTTCGCCCTGTGCCATCCGAGAGATACGAGTATAAATCGTCCGGCACGACATTGGGATTGAACCCATACGCGTCCCCCGGCGCATACATGTAAGCGTCTTCGTACATGTACACGGCATCCGGCAGCGTCCCCTGCCCTTGCTTGAGCGACTCCAGCGCGGCCTGGCCCAGACGGTCGGCGAAAGTGCTGTTTTGGGCATTGCGCAGCGCAATAAAGCCTGCCGGGAACAGGCGCACAATCGCCAGGATGCCGACAACCAGCACGACCAGCACGACCAGGATTTCTACCAATGAGAAACCTGCGCGCTTGCGGCCTGTTTTTGTGTGGCCTGTTTTTATGTTTTGCTGACTGAGTGCGTTGTTCATGCGTCTTTGCAAAAGCTTGCCCTGCGTATTTTTACCGGCCTGCGGGAGTCAGCTTCCAGAAGTTGGCGGGGCTGACATTGGTGCCGCTTGCGTTTGTCACGGCCACTGAGGAAGCGTCCGCACCGTACTGCTGGAATTGCTTTGTGTTGAGCTTCTTGGCATTGCCACCCTCAAACAGCACCAGCACGGTGTCTGTGTTTTGCACATGGTACGTTGTGCTTGTCACGTAAGTTTCTGCGGGCGGGTTCTTCCAATGCAATTGGTGCGTGTAAAAGTTTGTGCTGGACGTGCTGTTCCCATTGCATGTAATTGGCGTTGGTGTCGTCGTGCAAGCATCATTAAGCGTCTTGTCTATATTTGTCCATGCCGACTGGTAGCGCGCGACATACAAATCCTTGTTGACCTGGTTTGTGCTGGTGACTTGCGGGCTGACATCGTAGGCATCTTCCGCATAGAACCTGCGCGTGGTTTTCACGAGAGTGCCATCAGGAGTAGTGGCTGTGCAGGCGGTATCGGTGCTGGGACACAGAACATTGGTAGGAGTGTTGCCATTTAAAGCCGTGCCATTAAGAGTGACGTCAATATTCGCGATTTTGGAAGGTACGTTGCCGTTGTCATTGTTGTCGGCATCTCGGAACGCAGCGACATCGCGCACATACTCCGGGTACAGGCCGGGAAAGAAGGTGCTGGTGACGCCTGCGTTGGGGTGTGCCTGCGCATCAGTTTGTGCCTGACTAAAGGCAGCATCTATTGACAACGGCGTTTTGCCCGTGCCGGAATAGTTAATGTCGCCGTTGCTGTCACTATACTGGTAGTACACATAGCCGAACAGCACATCCGGGTTGCGATGGTTGTCTAGTTGAAACTGCCCCATAGCCGTGGAAATCTGCCGCATATTGGAGATAGACGATGACTGCCGGGCATTCTCGCGCACGGTCGCAAACACCGGGAAGATGATGGCCGCGAGAATCGCGATAATGGCTATCACGACAAGCAGCTCTACCAGGGTGAAAGCGCCGCATGTTCGGGGTAAATTGGTGCGGGGCCGCATGGGCATGTTCTCCAAAAAAGTCATGTTAGCCTTTGCCGAGCGTTCTTTTAGCCTCTGCCGGGCGTCATCTGCCAGAAAGTGCCGTTTGGCTCGTAAGGCTTAAGACGCGTCGGGTCTAAAGTCTTGGCCGACCCGCTTTGCCACAGCACCAAAACCGCATTGCTTGGCACATGGTAGGTGGTGAGTGTCACAAACGTGTCGCCCGGCGGGTTCGGGAAACGCAGCTGGCGGGCGGCATTTGCCCCTGCCGCCACGGCATCGGCGGTTCCCACCCCCGTCCAGGATGTTTGGTACCGCACAACATAATTCGTGGTAGAAAGCGACTGGCCGTCTGCGCTCATCTGCGGGTTGACATCATAAGCATCGGCTTTGTAAAACAGCGGGGCAGGCGAGATCGGCGTCAGCGTACTGCCGCTCAGCTGATTAGGAGCCACCGTAGGGCTGACTGTCAGTGCCGGCTTGTCGTTGTCCGGGTTGTCGGGGTCTTGAAACACGCTCACATCGCTGATGAACTGCGGGTACAAGCCATCCGGCGCGCCGTGAGAGGTCGGCCTCGTCCCCATGGTTACCCCTGTTTTGGCGTAGCCATAAATGGCATTGGGGTAGCGATGGTAGTCCAGTTGATATTCGCCCAGCCCGCGCTGGATTTTCTCAAAGTTCGCCAGCACTGTTGTCTGCCGCGCCTTTTCCCGCACCTTCGCGAAGACAGGAAACAGGATCGCCGCGATAATTGCGATAATAGCGATGACGACGAGCAGTTCAATTAAAGTAAAACCCTGCTTTGCCGAAGGGGTCAAGCCGTGCCGGAGTTTGGTTCGCGCAGATGCCATAACATATTCCTTACGCTGCTGTTTTGCCCTGAGACGCACGGTTAGCCATTTTCTGACGACCAGCGCGCGCGGTTTGTTCCCAGGTTTTTGGATTGTTTTCCATTATTTTTGCGGGCAATTTTCAAGCGGTGCCGGGGGTGTGAAACCAATGGCCCAGGCTTGTGCCGGGGGTGTGAAACCAATAGGCCAGGCTTGTGCCGGGGGTGTGAAACCCCCGGCAGAGACGCGGCCACGTCCTGCCGGACGTAAGAAAGGCTTTCGCCACCATGTCTTACACCCGCGAGGGTGTGGCTTCACCCTTGCCGGGGGTTTTACACCCCCTGTGCAATCCTATGCCACTGGCTTGCTGCCCCTTGTGCCGTCCACTGCCGGGGGTTTTGTACCCTTGGCACTGTGGCTTTGCAGCGACTTTCCTAACCTGTACCAACGACGGAACAAATCTTTCCGTCGTTGGTACAGGCTTGCCACGGCCTTGATATGCCTTGGCAATGCCTCTGCCACGCTAGTTTACTCCGTGAAACCGGCCCAAATACCAGACCAGCAGGCCACCGCCAAGCATCATGGCAAGGTACGCGCCCGCCGCCATGGACGGCCCAAAAGGCATGGCTGTCCTCTGCCCCAGTGTCCGGCGCTGACGCGCCATCACGACTACGCCGCCCAAAGCCCCGATAAACACGGCAAAGAAAAAGGACTGCACCGCCAGTGCCAGCCCGATATTCGCCCCAATCGCCGCTGCCAGCTTGCCGTCGCCGCCGCCCATGCCCCCGGCATCCTCATCGCCTTCAATATCTTCGGCAGTATAGGTTTCGGCTGGCTCCGCCTCGCCAAAGGTGCGGGCAACATACCGGCGAACAGGCGGCGCGACTGTTCCCAAAGACGACAACCCGACATAAAGCCAGTCAATCACATTCTCGCGCAGGTAGCCGAAGGCGGCTGGCACGGGCTTCAGGCGCTTGTCCAGCACTGAGACAATCCAGACATACGAAACAAGGCCAAAGCCATACACCAGGGCCGCATAGCCCAGCCAGCCTGCTAGCGACGAAGGCACAAAAAAAGGCCCTAAGGCAGTCCACTGTCCAGGCCGGTGCAGGACAATTGAGACGGCATTATGCGCAAACCCGACCAGCATCGCCAGCACATTCAGCCCGTCGGGAATGACAAAGTGTTCCAGATCAATAAAAAACACGCAGACAAGCAGCGCGACAAAGAGGCAGTTGAAAATTACCGCCTCCGCCATTCCGCCGAAGCGCCAGCCGACCAGGGCAAACAAAAGGCCAGTCAGCAGCTCAATGCCAGGATAGCGCCACGAAATCGGCGCGTGGCAATAGCGGCAGCGCCCCCGCAGCGCGGCAAACGACAAAACAGGCACCAAGTCCAATGCCCCCAGGCGATGCTCGCACCGGGGGCAGAAAGACCAGGTTGGTGCCCACACAGTCAACCCGCGCGGCAGCCGCCAAATCACGACATTCAGGAACGAGCCAATCGCAATGCCGTAAATAAAGGCGATAATCGCCCAAAGCCAAACCGTCACGCGCGTCTCACTTCAGCAGGCACATATATTTGAGCAGGCACGTTAACTGCCGCCACCGCCGCCGTCGCTGTCGCCGCCTGAGAGGCTCTGAATAAGCGAAACCATCGGCATAAACATGCCCAGAACAATCAGCAGCACGGCCACGCCGAGAAAGATAATCAGCACCGGCTCAATCGCCGCCGCAAGAGAAGCAACAGCCGCATCCACTTCATCTTCATAAAAGTCGGCAATCTTGGCAAGCATCGAGTCGAGAGCGCCCGACTCCTCGCCAATAGAGATCATCTGCACGACCATCGGCGGGAACAGGCCGGATTTCACCAGTGGCTCTCCAATGCGCTCGCCTTCGCGTATTTTGGCGCGCGCTTCCATAATGGCATCCGACATGATCACATTCGCAACCGTCCCAGACACAGTTTCCAGAGCCTGCAAGATGGGCACCCCAGATACCAGCAGTGTTCCCAAAGTGCGGGAAAACCGAGCGAGGGCAACTTTGTGGGTCAGCTTGCCGAAGACAGGCACTTTCAGCATCAGTTTATCGTAAGCATGCTCGCCGAACTTAGTCTTACGAAAGGCATTAATGGAGAACTTAATGGCCGCGCCGATCAGCAGCACAAAAATCGTCTTATGCACCAAAAAGTTGGAAAACGCCATCAAACCCAGTGTCAGCGGAGGGAAGTCTTTGACGCCCATATCCTTGAACAACTGCAGGAACTTGGGAACGATCAGCGTACACAATCCAACAACGATCCCGAGCGCCGCCACGGTAACAATAGTTGGGTAGGTCATGGCCGACTTAACTTTGCGCTTCAGCTCCACGTCTTTCTCCAAGAACGTGGACAAACGCTGCAATGTCTCCTCTAGTACGCCGCCAACTTCCCCGGCACGGATCAGGCCGATAAAGAGGTTGTTGAACACGCCGGGATACTTAGACATCGCCTTAGACAGTGTCTCGCCCGCCTCGACTTCGCGCAGGATGTCCTGAATGATATTCTTGAGCCGTTTGTTGGCAGTCTGGTCGCCCAGCACATTCAAACAACGCACAAGGGAAACGCCTGCGTCAATCATGGTCGAGAACTGGCGGCAGAAGATGGAAAGCTCTTCCAGCTTAACCCTTTGCAGGTTGTCAAGGAAAGACCCAGCACCCTTAGCCTTCTTAGCCTTGGATTGCTTGATCTCGTTAATGCTGAAGCCCTGTTCGCGCAGACGCCGGGCCAGCACTTCGGGGTTTTCGGCTTCCGATGTGCCGTTGCGCAGCACGCCGCCTGCGTCCCGCACCGTATATGCATAAGTTGCCATTGTGCTTCCTTTGCTTCTTTCTTAATGGCCCTTACTGGGCGTTCTATACTTGGGGCGTTCTATACTTAGCGTCCGGGAGGACGAGCAGACGATGGCCCTGCCTTGCCGCTCGGGTCTTCCACTCCAGCGAGCATGCGCTTGATCTCCTCATGATTGTGTGCCCGTGACAGAGCGGTCTCATGGGTAATCTTGCCTTCTTGATAAAGGTTTGTCAGGCTGCGGTCGGCGGTAATCATGCCTGCGTTGCCCGAGGTTTGAATAATAGACGCAATTTGGTGCGCTTTGGCTTCGCGGATGAGGTTGCGGATAGCCGACGAGGCAATCATGATTTCCTGGGAAGCAATGCGGCCCTTGCCTGTCTGCGCCTTATAAGAAGGCGAAGTTGGCAGCAGCATCTGCGAGATAATAGCCTGGATGTTATTGGACAACTGCAAGCGAATTTGGTCTTTGTCTCCAGAAGGAAAGCTGTCTACAATGCGGTCAACAGACGTAGCGGCAGAGTTTGTGTGCAATGTTCCAAATACCAAGTGACCGGTTTCTGCCGCAGAGACTGCCAGTGAAATGGTTTCCAGGTCGCGCATCTCGCCGACCAGAATAATATCCGGGTCTTCGCGCAGGGCAGCCCGCAGCGCATTGGCAAACGATTTGGTGTCCTGCCCTAGCTCCCGCTGATGGACAATAGACTTGTTCGGCGGATGCACATACTCAATTGGGTCTTCAATGGTGAGAATATGCTCCGAGCGCGTATCATTGATGTGCTTGAGCATAGACGCCAGTGTCGTGGACTTGCCCGACCCTGTTGGGCCTGTGACCAGAATGAGGCCGCGCCGCACATGGGTCAGCTTTTCAATCGTCGCGGGCAGGCCGAGCTGCTCCATTGTGGGAATGTTGAACGGGATGAGGCGCATGGCCGTCGCCACTGACCCTTTGTCTCGGTAAAGGTTGACACGAAAGCGTGCCCGCTTTTGCAGTGCATACGCAAAGTCCAGCTCCCAAGTGCTTTCAAACTTCTGGATTTGCTCATCGGTCAGGATGCCGTACATCATTTGCTGCACGTCAAGCGGCGTGACATCTTCGTAGGGCAGCTGTTCCAGCTCGCCGTTGACGCGCACGGTGGGCGGCACTCCCTGGGAGATATGCAGGTCTGTACCTCCCAGTTCCACCAGTGTTTCCAGAAGCTCGTCGATGTGGACTTCCTCCATCGGCTTCTTCTTAACCTGCGGACGCGCTTCAGTCACCTGAGCGTTCTGCATAGGCGCGCTGGGCATGGTACCGCTTTGCGGCATGGCGGGCATTTTAGCCGCCGTGCCATTGGCTCCGTTGGTGCCAAAGGCAGGCGGCCTTTGCTGGTTGGGAAGATAGGACTCGGCCATAGCTGCGTACTCCTAAGCGCTGGCAGCGCTTGCACTTTCTTTGACGGGAGAAACACTCTCCCGATAACACCGTTAGAAACCTGCGGTGAACACAACGCGCCGCACTTCATCGGGCGTAGTACGCCCTTCCAGCACTTTCAGCAGACCATCTTCACGCAGCTCGCGCATGCCCGAAGACTTTGCGGCGTCGCGAATGTCGGCGACAGGCGCGCGCCGCACAACCAGCTCAGCGATTTCTTCGTTCATCACCAGCAGCTCGTACAAGCCGACGCGTCCCTTGAAGCCTTTATAGCGGCATTCCTCGCAGCCTGCGCCCCGGAACAGAGTTACTTTCTGGTCGGGATGCTCCACGACAAAGCCGAACGAGGTCAGGTCTGATGCGTCCACTTGGTACGACTCTTTGCAGCTGCTGCAAATTTTGCGGCACAAACGCTGCGCGATGACCCCAATCACTGTGGCCGCAATCAGGTAAGACTCTACCCCCATATCCGCCAAACGCATCATGGCGGAAGGAGCATCATTGGTGTGCAGCGTGGACAGCACGAGGTGCCCCGTCAGCGCTGACTCCACGGCGATGGTCGCTGTTTCCAGGTCACGCATCTCGCCAACCATGATAATATCCGGGTCTTGGCGTAGGAATGAGCGTAGGGCGGCGGCGAATGTCAGGCCCGCTTTTTTGTTGATCTGGCACTGCGTGATGCCCGCGAGGTCATATTCAATCGGGTCTTCCGCTGTGATAATGTTTTTTTCCACCGAGTTGACGCGGTTCAGCAGCGAGTACAGCGTGGTTGTCTTGCCCGAGCCTGTCGGCCCGGTTGTGAGAAGCATGCCATTTGGCTGCAACGCCAGTTCTTCCAGCTTCGTTTGAATGTCTGTTTCAAAGCCGAGGCTGTTCAAGCCAACCTGCGTACTGGACTTGTCCAGAATACGCATGACGATCTTTTCGCCAAACTTGGACGGCAGCACCGACACGCGCAGGTCATAGTCTTTGCCGTCCGCGCGGATCGGAATGCGTCCGTCCTGCGGCACCCGGCGCTCGGCAATGTTGAGGTCTGCCATGATCTTGAAGCGTGAAATCAGCGGGTTCTGAATGTGCTTGGGCACCGTCATCGTTTCGTTGAGGACACCGTCAATCCGGTACCGAATGCGCACCGAGCGCTGTCCCGGCTCGATATGAACGTCCGAGGCTTTCTCGCGAATGGCCTGCTGGACAATAGCATGGGCAATGCGGATAATAGGCGCTTCTTCCGACAGCTTTTCGTCAGCCCCATCGTCCCCTTCATCCCCCACGCCTTGAATGCTGGCAAGGTCGCCGCCGATAGTCGCCGCCAGTTCGCTTGGCACGGCGGTCGGGCCGCCGGCATTGACAATCGCGGGCGTGGCGCTGACCGGCTCGTCTTTGATAATTGCGGGCAGGGCGCTGGAGCCATTGCTTCTTCCGTTGCCGTTGATTTGCTTGCTCGGTGTTGGGCGAGATGGAGCGCCGCCGTTAAATGCGCGCATCGTCGCTTCTTCCAGCGCGCTTTTGGTCGCAAGAACCGGCGTGATAGCACAGCGAGACACCAGCTTGACATCTTCCAGAGCAGTTTTACTGGTCTTGATGTCGCCAATCGCCACCATCAGCCGGTTTGGGGTCACGCTGTTATCGCGCCGGATCGGCAGCACGTTATGACGGCGAATAATATGCTCCGGCACGGCCTTCACCGCTTCCGGGTCCACATTGCGCGGGTTGGACAAGTCTACAAACTGAATGCCGATCTCGCTAGCCCGCGCCGCTGTGACATCCTTGTCGCTCGCGAAACCAAGGTCAACAATGATGCTGCCCAGATCGCCGGGCGCGCTTTTTTGGACTTCTTTGGCTTGGAGCAGTTTCTCTTCGGAAAGAATATTCTTTTCCACCAATATCTCGCCCAGGCTCTTTTTCTGCGTTACCATAACGGCACTCCGCCTCCTTACCCCGCAAACAGTGCGCGCGCGGGCTGCCGTCCCGCGCGCAATCTTCCTAGTATTAATAACACGAAACTTGTCTGTTTTGCTCCCTAAACCATTGAGGGGAATGCAGGCGAGTTTCCAAAACCTTCCATGATTATATCATACCACAGCCGGAAGTGCAAGAGGGTGGTTCCGGCACCAATGCCAGTTAAGATTGCTCTTTCTAGAACTCCGGCGATGTGGATTACCCAATTTGCTCAATCAGCAAGCGCAGCAACAACCGCTGTTGCTCCAGCAAAGCGCGGTTTTCATCTATCAGCGTGATTTGCTGATTTGATACTTGCTCTAAGAGCGCCACAACATCGCGATACTGAGCAAGCAGACGCTGCTCCTGAAAATGCTCCTGTTGGCGTCAGCGGGTACAACATGCCGTCGATAAGTTCCAGAAAATGCCTTTCTGAAGGCTCCGCACGCGGGTTCCAGAGGAGCGGATCAGTTGAACTTACCGCCCAATAGTCGGCTTTGTACTGGTTGCAGCGGTGACAGGCATAAACAAGATTGTCCAAGCTGTCGGAACCGCCGCGTGCCTGCGGCTGATAGTGGTCAATCGTCAACTCGCCACCCGCGTTGATTTCCGTTACGCCGCAGTATTCGCAGGCAGAGTCTGCACGCATGCGAACCTGTGCCCGCAACGCGGCATTGATACTCACGCCGCTTCCTAAGTTGTTCGCGCAAGACGGCGCAGGAGCGTGGCATTCTCGCTTTTGAGGATAGCATTTTCTGCACTGATATGCTGAAGGTATTGCGTCACTTCTTGAAGCCGAAGCAGGACCGCGTCCACATCTGCCCTTAATGTATTGGTTGAAAGGGAGGGTGTGACTTGGAGCAGTGTGCTTTCCACTGCATCTTGCGCATCGTACCATGCCTGCAAGGTGGTTTTCTCTGTGTCGGTCAGTGTTTCGCCGCGCGTTGCGCGGTCGTGCAATTCTTGACCGGCTGGTTCTTGGATTGTCCGCATCGCTCTTGCCTCCTCTTTGCGATACCTGTCTTTGCATTATAGCATATGACTTGTGCTGGGGAACAGCAAAACGAGCGAGAGGCTGTCGCCTCTCGCCCAAATTGGTGCTGTTGCTTCTAGCGTGTTCTGGTTTCTCTTGCCAGTACCAATAGTCACTCACAACGTTAAGTTTACTCTTGATCAGCATTGCGAGTGTTGCCCCATATGCGGCTAAAAACCTACATTCACAGCCGCCGCAGCAGGGTACTTTTTACAGCCCCTGTCTCGGCACGGCAGGGCTGATCGCTTTCATCATGGCGGCGATGGGCATCTCGGAGAGCGGGCAGCCTGTCCACAGGGCGAGGGAGAGCGCTCCCTGCCAGGCCAGCATGCCCAGGCCGTTGGAAACGCGGCAGCCTGCCTCGCGGGCCGCTTGCAGCAGCCGTGTTTCCAAAGGGTTATAAATTAAATCGTAGACAAAGGGGCGCGCGTCAAACACGCCGGGCGGCAGGGCAGGCATTGCTTCTGCATCGGGCGAGAGGCCCAGCGATGTGGCGTTGACTACCAAGTCTACGCACCCGGCGTCCTCGCCCCACCCTGCCACAGAAGCCCGTTTCGGAAACTCCCGGTTGACGGCATCGGCCAAGTCCTGCGCTTTTTGCTCGGTTCGGTTGGCAATCACCACTGTGCAGCCTTCCCCCGCCAGCGCAAAAGCAACAGCGCGCGCCGACCCGCCTGCGCCGAGCAGCAGCGCGCGCTGTCCATAAAGCTCCGGCTGCCCGGCTTCCGTCAGCGCCTTCAAGAACCCCCTGCCGTCGGTGCTGTCGCCGTGCAGAAGGCCGTCTTGGTTGACAATCGTATTGACAGCCCCGATGCGCCGCGCCTCGTCGCTCAGCGTGTCCAGCAGCGGCGGCACCAGTTCTTTCAGGGGCACGGTGACGTTGACGCCGACTAGTCCTAAGCCCCGCACTCCCGCTATGGCTTCGGCAAGACGGGCGGGCGGCACGTCAAAGGCGGCGTACACCCAGTCCAGGCCCAGCGCGGACAGGGCGGCGTTGTGCATGACGGGCGAGCGCGAGTGCCCCACGGGATGTCCCCACACGCCAACGACCCGCGTCTGCCCCATAATTGCCCTTGTCATCGCTTGCGGCCTTGTCATCGCTTGCGGCCTTGTCATCGCTTGCGGCCTTGTCATCGCTTGCGGCCTTGTCATCGCTTGCGGCGCACGGCGGCGTAGATTGCCGCCAGCACTGCCGCCACTAAGATAGCTGTCAGAGCTTTGGAGCGGCGCTGCACTTCCGGCTTGCGCGGGT